>Ga0268262_10003630_pt1 | contig 16589 bp, 20 predicted proteins | sample TergutNc150P3_FD_190354 | JGI IMG/M metagenome (GOLD analysis project Ga0268262, IMG submission 190354) | Nasutitermes corniger P3 segment gut microbial community from laboratory colony in Florida, USA - Nc150 P3 (SPAdes) (version 2) | ecosystem: Host-associated > Arthropoda: Insects >... | reverse complement strand
ACCGCTATTTGGAGCCTTACGGGCTAAAGGGCTATGCTTTTTACCTTGTGGAAAGCGAAGATGTATTTTCCGAATACGTGGGGAAGATTGACACGGCAATGGCATTTGTTGAGGATATTTTCTTTGGCGAAAAGACTGTTGGAATGTTGGGCAATATACACAAGCAATACCCGAAATTGAAGCTGGCGTTGTTTTCAGCTTCCGTTTTGTCGTTGGGCATGGCAGCCCGATATTTGTACTGGAGCATGGGCAGCTACCTTTCGCTGCGGGACAGCGAGAAGGAAATCAGGGAATCTGTGGAAGCTATTTTCGGGAAACGGCAAGCAATTCCATCGTACTTAACAGGCTGCCTTGATGAGTATGGCCGTCTTCCGGATAAGAAACCGCATCTGACCCACAGGGAAGTTGAGATAGTCCGCTGTACCGGAGAGGGGAAGACGGGGAAGGAAACCGCCTCGGTTTTGATGCTGAGCGAGAAGACAGTGCGGAACCATATTTCCAACATCTATCAGAAATTCGGGATACGCAACATGGTGGGTGTTCTTAAGCTGGCGGTGTCTAAGGGGATATTGCCGGTGGAGGAGCTTATGAGTTTAAAGGATTAGAGAAACTTGACTTTGTTATACGCCGCTTTGGGAGTTCAATGGCGGCGTTTTGTTTCTGAAATTCAAGGATCGACATCCTTCTGACCATCAGAAAAATCCGTACAAATTATTCATAATTTCATATCAATGAATATATTTTTATAATTTACTCTTAGTCCCTGTTTCATTAATCTTAATACCTCTTTCTCTACATCCGGCAATAAATTCTTCTATTATTTTCAGAGCTTTCGGCTAACTGTATCTACCCAATCATTAAGTTATTTTATTTTTTTTAATTCAGAAGCTGATAAAGAAGATGAATGTATAGAAAGGTGTTGCTTTTGTGTTACAAATAACAAATTATTTTTATTATCATAAGAGTCATTACCAATATGATGTACAATTGTATAATCTTTTGGCGCTGGGTTAGTACACCATGTTTCCGCGACTAATCTATAAGTCTTAAAAATATATCTTTTTATTGGCAGATTCGGAAATAATATTTCCCTATAATGATCATACTTTCCGCCCTCAATACCCTTGTTTGGGCCATTTGATACTAAAGTTGAAGGAATAATTATTCCATTATACTTAATATTACCATAATTACTAACCAGTAATTCTTTTATGGAGTCTTTATACTTTTCCAAAATTTGAAAATTTCTGTATTCTGAATTTGCATATTCAAAATACGACTTGTATTGTTCTTCTGTTGTTTGTTTTATAGGCTCATTAATCTTATAAAGTCCAACTAAATATATAAGATCGTATCCATCAAGCCACTCTTTATTTTCCGACATAATATCAGTCATATTGAAAATCTCTCCTTTCGTTTATTCCATTACACATCACCTGGACCGAGTCTTTGGACAGTTATTTGTCCCGTATCCTTCATATTTCGAATAATTTTACCAATCTTTCTTTGCGCTTCTTTTATCTCCATTAATCTGACATCCGGAAATATACTTAAGAATCCCATGGATTTCATGTTTTTTATTATCATTTTTGCAGATCTTTTGCTCATGTTTCTTAGTATTGCTTTGAGTGTTTCCTTTTTAGCCGATTTTAACGCTTTTTCCAATTCACGATGACCAACCTCTCGAATCACTTTTTCAATCGACCTGTCGTCAAGAGTGCTGATGATATCAAAATCGCTTTTTCGGGGATTTTCAACTTTGATTTTTTCGTTCTCTTTTACTTTGAACGCATAAATCCAGTTGTCATCTTTAAGTTCAAGCTCGTTGATGTTAGAGCAATAGTCATTTTTATCACTTGCTCTCCAACTGGAGCTACTTTCGTTAAGGAGAGTTACTGTGAAATCATTAATGACTTCTCCGGTTCCATACAGTGTTATTACAATATTCTGCTTATCCATGTTAATTGAGTCCCCCTATAAGAGCATCTATTTCATCCTCGGATAATTTCCCCTTATCATCCTCTTCGTTCATAAAATTCTTAATGATTGGATCATCTGTAAGGGCGATGTCAGTGAACGAATTTATTTTAAATGCAATAATTCGGAGACTATTGCCTGCCTGTATTGAAAGTACGGCTTCCTTTTTGATTTCCATCAATAAGCGTGCATACTTATCTTCTTCCTGCTTAATGATGTTTGACAGTATATCTCTTATTGTTTCAGCATCAATTACATCAACTATAAATCTTGAGCCATATTCAAAAATATCCCGTCGGTTGTATTTGTCAGAGTCAACTTCTTCTTCCAGCGCCAATAAACCTTCTCTTCTGGCCTTTTCCGCGAGCTTAATCGCCCTGAAAGAAAACTTGTAGTATTCGGCATTAAATTCATCACGGGTCATATCAATAGCCTCCTTAAATATTATTTTCTCTCTTGCGTCGCAAGTATTCATCTAAATCCGCTTTGGCTTTGTCTTTTTCGCCGGCCCCAATATAAGCGTTTCCCCGCATTAGCAAAGATCTATTGTGGGCAGGGTTCAGGCGTAAGGATTCGGAAAAATCGTTAATTGCATTTTTGTAGTCTCCTGTCTCTGTATACGCTACACCACGGTTGTAATAGTCGATTGCGGGAAGTGGCTGTACCATACCTACCCATCACACTTTACCGGCACGGCGGGTTTCGCTTTTCCCATTAATGACTCCAAAAACTTTCTGTAAGGCTTTTTTCTGTCATTACTCAGCCGATCTATCTCTTCGGCAAGCTCTGGGTCTTCGTCTTTAAGCTCTTTCATAATCTGATTCTTTGAATCGCGGTCGGCATGGTTTAAGATTTCAGTGATGCTTTCAACACCGCCAGCTGGAATATAATCTTCGCTGGACAGCGTGGACAGTTTCTTTTCCAGAACCCGCTCAATTTCACGTAGTATTTCAGGGGCAACCCTATCCATGGTAGCGATACGCCTGGACACATCGCTTTGCATCTCGTGAGGGAGGTTTTGCAGAATAACCGAAGCCTTGTCCGTTTCCAGGTGCGCCAAAAAAAGGGCGATAACCTGTGGATGTTCCTGTTGGATAAAATTCAACAAGTGGTCTGGGTTGACACGTTTGATAAAATCAAAAGGTGGTATCTGATTTACACTATATACCTCATATTTCTCATATTTATCCTTTTCTTCCGGTGGTTTTTCCGTGTCAGAAAACCTGCCAAGCAAATCGTCCTTTAGCTTTTTAATATAGCGGACAATAGAAAAGGTTGTTCCAAGCCATATCAGGGTGAAGACTATTCCAATAATGATTATAGTCATGTTGTTTCCTCGCCTGTTGGCTCCGGCAGTACCGGAGGGGAACCTCGGCCCGTTCGGGCCTCGGCGGAAGGTTCCGGTGCAGGAGATTCACATTTATTGGAAGCGTCAGGGGTTCCGATAATTTCGGTAATCCTTATCCCGAAATTCTCATCAATAACCACCGCCTCCCCATAGCCGATGAGGACTCCATTGGCCATTACGCTTAACGGTTCCCCGGCAAGTGTATCAAGCTCGATGATTGACCCCTCGCCCATTGAAAAGACTTGCTTTACTGTTCTTGAGGTGGCTCCCAGTTCCACGGTGATCTTCATCATCGCGCTGGACAAGGCTTCCCTTACAAGTGGATTAACTTTATCCATTTCCATATTTCCCTCCATTCCAAATGGTTTTTCAACATAATTGACAATAGCGATTCTTTTGGGGAACCACTTGCAATCCGGCATTATTTGACATTGCCATACACGCCTGAGCCCAAGCCTCAGATGACAATAACCGGGGCTAAGCGGACGAAGCGGCAGGATAACTGTTCCTATATCCCATTTCAATATTTCATTTATAGGAAAATCGCGCCTTAAGACCTCGGCGCTTAGGCGGACAGGAATGTCCTCTAAAACAGCCGATGAGGTTAAAGGTGCTCTATTCTGTCCAATTACAAACCAATACTGAGTTGAAAATTTTCCTAGAATTGATTCGATTGTGAGATATGGAATACAGATATGTATCATCCCTTCCACATCGCCTATTTTTGTTTCAAGCGATATTAAGATCACCATTTCAGTATGGGGAACGATCTGGGCATATTGCGGATTAGTATCGATCTGCCCTATCCGGGGGCGCAGGTCTATTACCTGTGACCAGGCTTCGCGCATATTGCCCAACAATCGGACGATAATGCCTTCCATGATAGCACATTCAAGATCGGTTAATTCATGCTGGGCTTTTGTTCCAGTACCAAATCCGCCGCAAATCCTGTCAATAATTGAGAAAGTTACAGCAGGATCAATTTCAAGGATTGCATTCCCATTTAGAGGGTCCATTTTAATAATCGATAAAGTGGTGGGGCACGGTAAGGAGCGAAGAAATTCCTCGTAGGTGAGCTGATCTGCCGACGCAACGCGAACTTGAACTATGCTCCGTAATTGGGCGGAAAAGCTGGTGGTTGATAAGCGGGCAAAGGTGTCGTGGAGTATTGAGATGGTACGGATTTGTTCCTTGGATAATTTATCAGGGCGCTTAAAATCGTAAAATTTGATTTTTCGCGTACTCTCTAAAAGTGCTTCTGCCATCTTGTTAGTCCTTCGCCTCTTTCATTATTACTTTTAAGTATTCATAAAGTTTTGGCCGTATTTCTTCTATGAAAGCATTGATCAAAGCTTCACACGCAACTTTTTTCCAGGCTTCTTTTTCAGCCTTGGACACTGTACGCATAACTGGCGTTTTAGATGATACGGCTTCAGAGAAAGATGTAGATAAGGCTCTGATCCAGGCTTCTTTTTCGGCTTTAGATACTATACGTACAGTTGGTGCTCCAGGTATTGATATATCCGGCTCGTATTTTGGAATACTTCTATACTTTGATGCTCTCCACCAAATTCCCTCACCCGGCTTTCTTATTTGTTGGTTTACGATCATCTCTTTCCTCCTTGCCTTAAAACTGCCTTTATTTTACCATACTCACTCTATCATATACCGATAGAGTGAAAATATTTTTTACTTTTTTTTAGGAGCCTCTTTTTCTTCGTAAACAACTCGCCGACATTTTGTTATACCACCAGTTCGTCTTCTCCGGGTCTGGGGATAACGATTTCACCGGTAGCTTCAAGGCGCCGAATAATTGAAACTATCTTTTGCTGGGATTCTTCAACGTCCTTTAGCCGGACAGGGCCCATGTACTCCATGTCTTCTTTCAACCTGTTTGCGGCGCGTTTATTCATGTTCCTGAATACCTTGCCTTGCACTTCCGTATCCACGCTCTTGAGGGCTTTGGCCATATCATGGGAATCTACTTCCCGGATAACTTTTTGAATAGAGCTATCGTCAAGCATTACAATGTCTTCAAACACGAACATCCTCTTCTTGATTTCTTCCGCCAATTCCGGGTTTTCGTCTTCCAGTGCCTTAATAATCTGACTCTCTGAATCGCGGTCAGTATAGTGTAGGATGTCAACGATACTTCCAACACCGTCTGCTACGGCAAATTCTGCTTCAATACTTTCTCCCTCAACTCCACCTATGGAAAATCGTCCCGAGGGCAGCGTGCATATTTTCTTCTCCAGAACCCGCTCAATTTCGTGTATTATTTCGGAACTAACCCGATCCAGGGTAGCGATGCGCCGGGAAACATCGCTTTGCAATTCGCTGGGGAGATTTTGTAGAACAAACGATGCCTTATACGGTTCCAGGTGCGCCAAAACAAGGGCGATTATTTGTGGATGTTCCTGCTGAATAAAATTCAACAAGTCTTTTGGATCAACACGATTTATATATTCGAAAGGTTTAAGCGTAAGAACCTTTTTCTCATCTTCTTTCGGAGGACATTCGCTTTTTTCTTCCAGTGGTTTTTCCGTGTCGGAAAACCTGCCAAGCAAATCGTCCTTTAGCTTCTTAATATAGCGAATAATAAAAAATGTAGTTCCAAGCCATATCAGGGTGAAGACTATTCCAATGGCAATAATGGTCATATTGATTCCCCGGCTGTCGGTTGCTGTGACTCGCTTTGATCAGGAGTGAATGGGGTTCTGGAAATTTTTTTAATCATCACCCCAAAATTATTCTCATCAATACACACCACTTCCCCAAGGGCGAAGAGGACTCCATTGGCCTTTATATCTACAAAGTCCCCGGCAAATTTATCGAGTTCAATAATAGTTCCCTCGCCCATTGCAAAGACTTCTTTTACTGTTTTTAAGGTGTTTCCCAGTTCCACAGAAATCTTCATTGCCGCGCATGATAAGGCATCCACTACTAGCGGATTAACTTCATCCATTTCCATATCATTTCCCTCCGTTCCAAATGGTTTTTCAGCGTAATTGACAACCGCGATTCTTTTGGGCAGACCCTCACAATCCGGCAGTATTTGACATTTCCATACGCGCCTGTCCCCAAACCTCAGATAACAATAACCTCGGATGAGTGAGCGAAGCGGCAAGATAACTGTTCCGATATTCCATTTCAATATTTCTTTGATAGTAAAATTACACCTAAATATCTCGGCGTTTAGGCGGAGAGGAATGTCTTCCCTGCTGATTAATTCCAAGTTTGTCGAAAATCTTAGCAGTGTATTATTTTGACCTTCTTTACGCCAAATTGATAATTTTCCAATAATAAGTTCGATAGTGGAATAGGGAATACAGATATTTATCATCCCTTCCACATCGCCCACTTTTGCTTCAAGCGTTACTAACAGCACCATTTTATTAGGGGGAACAATCTGGGCAAACTGTGGATTAGTATCTATCTGCACCAGCCGGGGTTGCAGGTCCATTATACCGTCCCAACCTTCCCGCATATTACCCAACATACGGACGATGACGTTTTCCATGATAGAAGTTTCGATATCGGTTAGTTCGTGCTGGGATTTTGTCCCTTCCCCTGTTCCGCCGGAAATTCTGTCGATAATTGAGAAGGTTACATCAGGAGCAATTTCCAAGATTGCATTCCCTTTTAAAGGAGTCATATTTAAAATCGCTAAAGTGGAAGGGGTAGGTATAGAGCGGATAAATTCTTCATAGGAGAGCTGATCTACCGATGCAACGTGAACGTGAACTATGCTCCGTAAATGGGCGGAAAGGCTGGTGGTTGTTAAACGGGCAAAGGTGTCGTGTACCAGCGAGATCGCACTTATCTGCTCCCTTGTAAATTTAAAGGGGTATTTGAAGTTATATATTTTTATTTTCCGATCATCCGCAGTCCGCTCTGATTTGCTAGTGTTTATCGCAGCAAGAAATCGAGCAATTACATCCTGGGAAAGCACTTGTGTCATGCTGTTAGCCCTTTGCTTTTTTCACAGGTAAATTATACATACTCACTCTATCATATGCCGGTAGAGAGAAAAAATAATTCTTCTTTTTCACTGGCTTTTCCAACATAGAATTTTGCGATTGGATCATCTTCAATGGGTATATCAGTATAGGAATTCAAAAGTGGATACAAAGAATATAAACTTAATCCATACTGCAATGACAGCGCGGCTTCTTTTTTTATCTCCATTAACAGGCGTGCATACTTATCGTCCTCCTGTTGGACAATATTAGATAATATCTTCTCCAATATTTTTGTATCCATTCCATTGACAATGAATCTTATACTGTATTCCATTATATCCCGTTGCTTTGCTTTTTCACCATCTAAAATTTCTTCCAAAGCCAAAAGGCCGTTCTTTTTAGATGTTGTAAAAAGTTGGAATATCCTGGGCGCTAATTTCCCGTATTCAGCAATAAATTCGTCATGGGTCATAGTTTGTCCTCCTTATAAATATCCATCTCCAATTTTTTGCAAATATCAGCATCTTCAATTATTTCCATTCGTTTTATTTCGTAATTTTGTATTTCGCAATTTATATAAAAGTTTTCTCTGTTTTTAACATGGATTGAAATAACACCAGAAGTTTCCTGGTTGTGTTTTTTTAGCCATCTAATTGGATAGATGTTATTTGTTCGCAAAACACCAACACCTTCAAAATTAAGATTTCTATATATCCAAAAATCATTCTTATTGGTGGAATTGACAGGTATATTTTTATGTGCATATTCTGCACAAGCTACGTAATGTGTATGTAATTTGTCCAGGGAAATATTGATAATAACTCCTTTACTCTGTGGACACCGTGTGTAAATATTCCGCCCTGTTGGGTTGTCATCCGCACATTGCTGGTCTTTACCGTTAAATACGGAAATTTCTTCTATGACTCCTTCAATACCTTCAGCTTTAAAACTTATATTTTCGTCAATATCAATCACAGGATAACCTATAAAGCAAGACTTAATGTGAACCGGATAAATTTCAGAAGACACACTTGCCATTGTTAGGTCTTTGGTAAAATTGAATCCAACATAATAATACTCTGGGCAAATCTCTTCTTTAGAACTGTCGGTAACTCTATACTTTAAACGGAATGTTAAGTCGCTGTAAAAAATTACATACGTCAGGTATAAACTGTTTTGTTCCATTCTTGTGGACATGAAAAGGACATCCCAAAAATCTTTATTTTCATATATGTCCGAATTTTCCACTAAGTGTTTCCTTGAGGTTTTGTCCAGAGAATCTATTGATTCTATTATAGTTTTAATATGGTTAAGCATATTATCATCAAGCTGAGTGAGTGGAAAATTGATAATTCCATGAAAAAAAGGAGTGATATCTACTATTGTTTGCTCGTTCCAATTATTACCATTTATAGTTTCAAACGATTCAATGTTTAACTCGCTTAGGATTCTTTCTTTTTCGGTCATTTGTTCACTCCATGGTCCTCAAAACTGGAGTAATTATAGCATACTCAGTCTATCATATACCGATAGAGTGAAAAAATATTTTACGGGATAAAAGTTAGTAATTCAGGTTTAAATGGTGTCTGTCTAAAACGAAGGTTGTTTTTATTTATCAGGTAACCGCTGTTCCGGAGGCTTTTGAAAGTATTTCCGGGTTGTCCGCAGCAAGTTTAAGGACATCCGCCATTATGCCGGAGTATCCACGCCCCAAGGCTTTGTATTTTTCCAATACTTCCGGCTGGATACGGATTGTTACCGCCTGCCGCCGTTTTTGCCGATTCATTTCCGCCCGTTGCATAGCAAATTCTTTCAATGCCTCCGGTGTGGATTTTGGGCAGTCATCTGTGTATACAATGGGCTGCTTTGCGGCTTCCCTTAGTTCAGCCCGTATCCGCTTCATTTCCTCCCTAGAGGGCTTTTGTCCAACCTTTACCGTCGATTTGATAATACCCATTGTAACTTCTCCTGTCGTTTTTATCCGCAAGACGTGCGGAAATAATATGCTTATTATTCCCACGCTCCGTATAGACTACAAAAAGAACCTTCCCAACCCTACCAAGAGTTTGCAGTCGTTCTTCTCCAAACGTATTTTTTTCACTCTGATCAAGACGCTCTAACCTTTCCGGATCGGCAAAGACATATTGTGCCGTCTCAAAACTTACCCTGTGTTTTTCGAGGTTGAGACGCGCTTTTTCACTGTCCCATTCAATCCCATCCATCGGCACATCTATATTGTCATACATTTTGTGTTACTTGTCAAGGGGTATCCGCCGTTCCGATAATTTCTGTAATCCTTACCCCGAAATTCTCAATCGTGGTAATCGCCAGTAAAGCCGCCCCGCTTTACCATTGCCGTTGCCACATCCTCGACAGTCAATTCCGCCTTATTGGCCGTGCGTGCGTACCATGCCTTTTTTGAGCCGAGAGGGTTGTTGGAAAAAAGCCTGACACAAATATGGTGCAAAACCTGATCATCTTCATTAAGCAAGGCCATTTTGATCTAATATACAAGCAAGAAATGTGTGTTAACTATAGCTTAAAGTGGCCATCATATTAGGCTATAGTAGATATTCACTATAGCCTATAGTAGGACCACACTATAGTCTATAGTGAAACACTATTTCATGCCTTAATTTAGGCGTCCACAAAACTGGTTTGTTTCTTGATTTTTCGCTAAAGGAGATTATTTATTCTCATATATTTTCCCTTATCGTAAAGTAGAGATAATTGAGACTAAAAGGTAAAGTCTACGATTATGGGGCAGTGGTCTGAAAGGCCGCGCCAGCGTTTTGCTCCGTTTTCCAAAATCCACTTATCTGAATCCGGAACCGAGAATTTAGCCGATTCGGACATTTTGGTAGAAGCAAAACAATAGTCATCGACAACACTGTATTCTTTGCTATTATAACAGTAATAGTAAGTGTTATATTTCTCAAGAGAACCGGAACAATCTTTTATTTCCATTTGTTTCAGCTTCCTGACCAATGCGGAATGGTTACACTCTTTTCGATAACGATTATCCCAAATAGAATTACTGTTAAAATCGCCAATCAAGACAACCCGACCATCAAGCAAACCAATGCTTTTATAATGATCAACGGCGGCATGGGCCTTTTGAACATAATCAAGAGGATCGCCGGCATCCATTTTATTTTTCGTCCATACGGCAATCAGGGTAAAAGGCTCAAAATTCCCCTCGATTTTATAGGGAATCAAATACCTAAAATCATTATTTTTGCTTAATGTTTCTTTCCATTGCGGCAGTTGAGTAACCGTTATCCCATCTTTCCATAAAACACCAACACCACGATCATACTTTTTGTTTACATCACCTGAATTATCGGTAGCTTCCTTGTGATCACCCCACCAATTCCGGTGTTCTTTGTCATAACCGGATTCATCCATATCCATTTCACGACATTCAGGTATTACCAGAATATCTGCGTCAAACTCACTGATTGCTTTCGGCTTTTCTCTGTAAAACCCATAATGACAATTCCAGCTTAGTAGTCTAAGGGTGTTATTCTTCATTTTTTTATTATTATGCCATCCAAAATGTTTTGTCAATACGTCAAATGTTTCTTCAAAAGCTTCCCTTGTTCTTTCATCAATTCTTACTTCATCATCAATTTTTTCTTCAGCGGGAGATTCATCATGTGATTTATTATTCGTCATTTCTTTCCTTCTTAATAATTACTCCCATATTTTCTAGTTCCTTATAATTTTTTTCATCCAAGGATTTTGCCATTATTTCGGCTATTTTTTTGGGAGATAATTTTATTTTAGGAAAAATAATATGAATAGGATGTGCAAAATCCCATGGTACTTCATCCTTATCCCATCCATAATATTTTGCTACTTGGTCAGCGGCTTCTTCAAAACCTTTTTTAACTTCTTCTTCATTACTTTCTTCAATCGTAAATTCATCATGAGGCTTTTTATTCGGCATCTTCACCTTCTTTAAGTTTTTTTCTTTATCTTCAGAGGTATCTTTTGAAGTTCCAGACAAATCGAAATATTCTTTAGCTTCTTTAGAGATAGAAATTACATCTTTTATATAGATAGAAGATGTTTCTATTTTTGGAGTATTGGTAGTCTCTGTAGTATTTCCAATTTTACTTGTTGTGAAAACTGGAAAGATTGAACATTTTCTTTTAATTCCCATAGATTTTCCACCTTATAATATACCGATAAAATTACAGTTCTTTTATATAATCTCCATATTTTAAGAAATGAAGTCCCCTAGCTAATTTAATATCTTGCACAGCATTACGAAATTCAATGTTACCAATCGTACGAAAAATTTCAACCTTAACTTCATTGCGACTGTGCTCCAAAAAAGAATTAGTATCAAATGACATAGGTGGATATAGATTATCATCCAAATCAATAATTAATGGCATATGATCGCTATATTCACACCAATATCTCCAATCACCTATGCCAAATGATAATACATTAATAGGCACTTCAAAAAAACAATGATCATCAAGATAAAATTCATAGTTTTCGTTTTCTTTAACATGAAATGTTGGCATCCATTCTTGCCAGAAATAAGCGCAATTTCTTAACCAGTATTTTGTTTCAAGCTCCTCTTTTATTAACTCATAATTGCGTGCAGTTTCCTTATTATATTGGCTCCCTGTATTAAAGTCACCAGCGACAACTACAAAACTTTTGGTTTTCCTATAAAAATATTCTAATGAATTAAGAATGGGGACATGGTAATATTGATACCCGGATTTTGCCCACACGGAAAATAGTGTTAATATCTCTTTGTCCTGATACTTTATTATATAAGGTAGCGCATAGCGCATATTGGATAAATCCTGACCTTCAAAAAGAGAACAGTCGATAGAATATTTATTATTGCAATATATCCCTATCCCAAGGTTTTTATTTGGATCGCCTTGCGATTCTTTACCATCGCCGTACCAGTGTCCGTTTTTATCAGTGTAACCAAGCTTTAACCAATCGTCCTGTTTGCACTCCTGGACTATTAATATGTCAGGGTTTAGCTTCAATATTTCGTTACGTTTTTCATCTGTAAAACCTTTTTTCTGCCAGCAACAATTCCAGCTTACAATACGCATACTTTTCTCCTTTAGCGTTTGTTATACGTCGTTTGCGCGTACACCATTATTCTATTCCTAAATTTTTAATCATTTGTTCATAATTTAAAATAAAATATTTTGTTATTGAAAAATGCTTCGTTTCTTCAAATGCTGTTAATTTAAGTCTACCACTATCAATTTCATATATTTCCGCTTTTGGATAAGCCATTAAGATTGGAGAATGAGTACTAATAATGAATTGTGAATTTTTATTTACCAGATCATTGATAATAATCAGCAATTCTAATAATTTCATTGGTGAAAGAGCCGCCTCTGGTTCATCAAATATATATAAACCATTTCCACCTAAACGATATTTTAATAATGATAAAAAACTTTCACCGTGCGATTGATTATGTAATGATTTCCCACCATAAGAATCGTATAATGGTCTTCTTCCCCCAGCATTGTTTATTTCGTCTATATTTGATGCAAGATTATAAAAACTTTCAGCTCTTAAAAAATAACCGTCATTCTCTTTATTAGATGATTTTGCTATTTTAATAAATTTAAATAAATCAGAATGTGTTTCTTTTGTTTTAAAATTAAAATTTTTTGAGCCGCCCTCTGGATTAAAGCCATATGAAACCGCAATTGCTTCCAATAGAGTAGATTTGCCACATCCATTTTCTCCTATTATAAAAGTAACAGGTTTATTAAATGTTATTTTTTTAAAATGTTCAATTATTGGAATATTAAAAGGAAATCTTTTTAAGTCCTTTTCCATTCCATCTTTTAAAACAACATATTGAATATGTAATGGTTTTCCTTCCATATTTTCACTCGTTTTCATAATACTTACTTTAATCGGAGATACATCATCTCACCCTACTGCCATGCGCCAAAAAGCACATCGCCTTTTTGGAAATTACTGCCATCAATAAGGTTTAACGCCAAATTAGCCGGTGTATATTGGAGAAGATTGCTTATAAGGGTTGGTTTGGGACTCATTTCTTTTAACGAAACATCGTTCAGTATTGCTCTGGCGGTTTCCCCTTTCGCTTCCTCTCTTTCCAGGATATTTTCCTTCTTTGCTGATAAAACATTTTTTCCCATATTTCGGTAAAACACTTCGATGGCATGTGTTGTTTGTACCCTGCAAAGAAACTGCACTTCATTCTTGGGAGTTCCATCGGTAATAACGAGAGCTGGGAGAAAATAAGTTTCACATTCATGGCAAAGAACTCTTGTATCTTCCCTGTATTGCTCCGCACGATTCCTGAATGTATTATCCGGCTTAGGGTTCGCATAGTAATCTATCAATTCCTTGAATGAAAATATATAAGCGCATTTTGGACAAATTGAAAAATTTATCAGTTTTATATTTGTGTTTGGTATTATAAAATTACCCATTTTTTGCTCCCTGTTTGTTTGCTCAATATCAGCCAGAATGTTTTCGTTGTTTCTTGTTTCGGAAAATCGGCACATGGTTATATTTTTAGAAAAACATCCATATAGTTCCTCTCCTTGGTGACGTTCAGATAAGTAAACAGCAAATTCTTTAATGTCTTTAAAGGTATTGTTGTTATTACCCAATGAAATGAAAGCTTGATCGAGATTATCCGAAAAAATAAAATCTTCAGGGACAGTAATTTCCCCTGTGTTTACCAAATGATATATTATTGAAAGAAATTTTCTTTGCGCCTCTTCAACATCCTTTAACCTGATAGGCCCCATGTATTCCATGTCTTCTTTCAGAATTGTTGACGCCCGTTTTGTCATATTCCGGAATATTTTGTTTTGTACCTTGGCGTCCACTGATTTTAATGCTTGTGCCAAGACTTGCCCAACGGCTTTTTGAATAGCTTTCTGAATGGTGAGAGCATCAAGCTTTACAATTTCATTAAAGTAATCTGAGAGGTTCTTTTCCTCTTGCGATGGTTTTTCCTCAATATTGCTAAAAAGCACGCTAATTTCTTCTTTAGTCAAAGAGCCGTGTCTTTTAGTCTTATTTCCTGCCAGATTATTATTCATATTCGGAATCTCCTCATTCTGGCATCATACCACACCCACTCTATCATATACCGATAGAGTGGAAAATATTTTTAAAGTGAAAAAATGGAGATATTTGACTTAAAGGGTGAAGTTTGGTTTTTTCACGCCTAAATCTATCCATAATGGAAAATGATCACTATATTTTATCCATTTATCTGGATGACCTATTCCAAATCTAATAAAGTTAGTATTACTAGATTTTTTTAGGAAACAATAATCATTTGTTGCTGCCTTATCTTGTTTATATCTATGGTAATAAGTAATTTCTGTTTCAAAATTCTGCCCATCTAAAGGTACATATCTGGGAAATAAAGTGCAATTATGAATATCAAATTGTTTCAATTTATTTTCGATATTTATTTGATACTCTTTCCTATTAGGTTTTTTATCAAAGCTGTTAAAATCTCCAACAATTATTACATCCGAATATTTTATTAATAGATCATTATAAAAATCAATGGCTTCTATAATATTATCAGTATAACCAAGGTTATGAACATCATCATCCTTATTTTCTGAATTAAAAATGTTCTTTGTGCGTAAATAATCCTTTGTCCATACCACGAGTAACAAAATTGGTATTCCATTTATGTTTATTTCATATGGTACAACATATCTAAATTTTTGTTCATAAAAACTATAACTAACAATCCGGGACTTAAATTTATTAGATAGTACGGAGACACCATAGATTCCATCTTTTCCATCTCCATACCAATTGACATATTTATAATAATTTTTGAAATAAATACATTCGTGATATGTACATTCCTGAATTACTAATATATCAGGATTAAGATCTGATAGATACTTAATTTTCTCTTTTAATAATTCCTTGTCTTTGTTTCTTTTAAGATCGTAATTCCAATTTAATATACTAACTTTTAATATTTCATCAGATTGACCCAATTGACATAAGATATCTTCGACTACTTCTTTTGCATCAACTTTTTCGCAGTCTATAATCCATTTCATAAATTTAAATAAGGTTTTTATTTTTTCCATATTAATTCATCTCATCCTACTGCCATGCGCCAAAAAGCACATCGCCTTTTTGGTAGTTACTGCCATCAATAAGATTTAACGCCAAATTAGATGGTGTGTATTGGAGAAGATTGCTTATAAGGGTTGGTTTGGGACTCATTTCTTTTAACGAAACATCATTCCGTATGGCTTTAAGCGTTTTACCCCCAGTCTTCCTGGTTAAAATATTTTCTTTTTTTGCTGATAAAACATTTTCCCCCTTATTCCGATAAAATTTTTCGATGGCATTTGCTGTTTGAACCCTGCAAAGAAACTGGACTTCATTTTTCGGTGTTCCATCAACAATAACGAGGGCGGGGAGAAAATAAGATTTACATTCATGACAGAAAAGTCTTGTGTCTTCCCTGTATTGTTTCGCTCGATTCTTGAATGTACTGTCATGCTTAGGGTTAGCATAGTATTCCGTTAATTCTTTGAATGAAAATATGTGACCGCATTTTGGACAGATTGAAAAATTTATAAGTTTTATTTTTGTATTGGGTATTTTAAAATTACCCATGTTCTGCTCCCTGTTTGTTTGCTCAATATCAGCCAGAATATTTTCGTTGATTTTTGTCTCGAAAAACCGGCACATGGTTATTTCGGAAGGAAAATATCCGTAAAATTCTTCCGGTTGACGACGTTCAGTCAAAAAGGCCTTAAATTCTTTTATATTTTCAAAGGTTTTTGGGTTGCCACAATTAATCGCGGTCAAAAGTTGATTTATTTCTTCTTGGGTCAGAATTTCAGCCATGTTTGGAATCTCCTCTTTCTGGCATCATACCATACCCACTCTATCATATACCGATAGAGTAGAAAAATAATTTCACTTTTTTTTACCTTCTGCCAGTTTCCGCATATCCCGAATGTTATCTTGCCAGTCCTGAACCAGTTCCTTTGGCTCAAGGGGCTGGGCGTCGCGGCCGTTGGCAAGGACCAGTTCCAGAACCTTTCCGTATTGGGAGCTGGAAAAACTGAGGATTACGCCGTCGGGAGTTTCCTTTATCTTCTGATCCGCCGCCCATAGGCGTTCTTTAATGCGCATGGCCCCGTCGTTGTAAAAGGCGATGCGGAAGCGGCGCGTCTTTTCGGTCGAATACGCGCCGAAGTAACTGCCGTCCACGCGGGCGCGGTAATCGGCGTCGGCGGGGAAAGCAAAGGTTTCAT
>Ga0268262_10003629_pt1 | contig 16589 bp, 31 predicted proteins | sample TergutNc150P3_FD_190354 | JGI IMG/M metagenome (GOLD analysis project Ga0268262, IMG submission 190354) | Nasutitermes corniger P3 segment gut microbial community from laboratory colony in Florida, USA - Nc150 P3 (SPAdes) (version 2) | ecosystem: Host-associated > Arthropoda: Insects >... | reverse complement strand
GAACGGGACTTATATACATATTTCAAAATAATTGGATGTGTAGTTAATTTTGTTCATCTCCTAAATATAGTAGAAGGAATATAGTAAAGAAACTAGGTACAGGGAATGTACCTTTAATGCTCGTGGAGGTAGATGAGATGAATGTCACCTGTGAAGCGAGTTTATATACAAAGGTAGGATGACTGTGTGTCGTTTGAAATATGTATATAATTCCCAAGGAAATTACCCTACCGACACGTCGGGATGTATCTTAGTCGGTGAGAGACATGACTCTCGGCATAACTTATCTAACTCGGAGCCGTTTGAAACACGGCTGGTGAAGATGTTGCAAGGGGCGGCCGGAACGCACAGCATAACCATAACAGAGGAGAAGTAATGAACTATCTTTTGAAAATGTCAGAGACAAAAACAAACAAATGTGATGTTAGTATTATATATCAATGTGGTATAGTACATTTTACGTTGTATGGCGAACCAGAGAAGGACAACTGGGAGATGTGTAAGTATTATGAACCCGATTCCGATGACACTGTTACATGTTGTTATTTGGAGGGTGGTTTGTGTGAAAACAGTGAGGTGAACGCGGAAGCGTTTAAACTAACGTTTCCAGACTTTTGAATCAACATGGAAATGTATTGACTGTGGTGCTGTGTTAGACAGGGATAGTAACACAGCAAGAAATATAAAACAAGTAGCCGTGAGTTACAAGGTATCAGCCTGTGGAGAGTTCTTGGGTTGCCTCCTCGATGAAGCAGGAGTTAAACAATAGATTTGTTCAGAAATGTACAAGTTTGTGTAAGTCTTGAATAACGGATGTATATTTGTGGTAAACAGCGAGCCAGAAAAACAAGACGTGGAATTAGATGTTCCTCTTGATGTAGCGGAATACCCAACTCCTATATCTGATGCAAAAAAGTCGTATTTTGATATTGACAGACACAAAGCAGAACAAGAATCTAAAATAAACGAGCAGGCATTGTAACTGCGAAGTTAGTTGCGAAATTAATCATAAATATATTTTGTCGCCTGAAATTCAGGGAAAATTTTTAGGCAATACCGAAAATTTGATTACGGTAATGCGATATAGGGGGTGGTAGTAATAAATGTGGGAGCGAATATATACTCGAATTTTATACAGGAAGATGATTATGGATTAACTGAGGGGACGGATATGACGAATTGTATACTGGGGAGGAGTGGAGAAAGTAATTATTTGTTATCGAGATTTTGTGAGAGTTTTTGTGGGTTTGTTCGGAGCTCGCCCGACCAGACTCGCCTCACTTCAACCGCCCCCCTTACTAAAAATAGTTAATATATGGGTAAAAAAGGGCTTTTAGGGGGTATAAACACCATATAAATGCGATATAATACCAAATACCCATAAACCTCTTATGTTTCATTATACCCCTTATTTTGCCCCGTTTTGAGCGTTTTATCATAGTTAATATATGGATGGGGTTTATAGTATAGTTAATATGCGGGTAAAACGGGATAACTTACTATACCACCATATATCCGATATACCAAACAAACAAACAAATAACAGCCATAGTTAACAAGTGTAGTTAATTATTATTCCGCACTTATAGTGTGGGACGGGAAGAACAAAAAGGAAGCGTTTATTATGAAAAAGAACAGACCAGAGATGACAATGGGCGAATGGCGGGAAATGCGGGATGAGTTTGAATCGGCAGGTCTCTTGCAATATGAGACTCCCCGTGAACTTTTGGATAGGTGGAAAACTTTAATCGAAAACGGCGAAGGTTGGCGCTTGACGACAAACGGAATAAGTATAGCAAAATACGGGCGATAAAAGAAAGAGACGGGAATATCTGATGAATACGGATATACGACAGATGGTTTATCGTAGTTAATTATTATTCCGTAGTTATAGTGTAAGAAGTAAGAAATAAACAAGATAAAAGGAGGGATACATTATGGGACTGAACGAAGTAGACAAGTTGTTAACGTGTTTACACTACAAGGAAGTATTAGCGGGCGCAATGACGGTATTAGGTATGAGCGAGAACAATGCGCAAGCAACGTTTGGAGAAATGACGTACAAGGAATTGTTTGAACATTACCCCGTGTTGTATAACTCAAACATTGGCGAATAATAATTATTGCAGTTAATTATTATTCCGTAGTTATAGTGTAGGGAGTAAAACAAAGAAGCAAATAACCAAAACAAGGAGGTTGGTATGTGGGATACGTGGAAGGCACTAAAATACTTTGAGAACAAAATGAGTATGACGGATGAAGAAACAAACGAGTACGATAATTTAGTAATGAACGCAATGCCCGTGAGTAAAAAAGAACTTGCAATAATACGAAAAGAAAGCAGGGTTTATGCGTAAGGATGGTAAGGGCGGGAGTTGCCCGTCCCGATACTAAATGAATAATATGTAAAAAGATACAGTATACGGGAATGTTCGGTTTATATTGCTTTTACAGCAAAATCAAATAATGTCCCCTACCGTAAAGGTATTGTGTGGCGAATGGAAGCGTGTCTTTTATTTTGTTTGATAAACCAAACATTCCCCCTTGAATATCAATAGACCACAATAAACAAATAACAAATAGACCAGCAGACAAATAGACCACAATAAACAAAGATACAAATAAACAAATAACACTATTAGCGCAGTTAATTATTATTCCAACCTTATAGTGTAGGAAGTAAGAAACAAACAAATTAAAACTTTAACTTATTACCGATTGAAAAGGTAAAAGGAGGTCTATTATGGAAACAGCAGTAAAAGGAAACGTAAAGTTTATCAAGCCCGTAGAAATGGACAAATACGAAGCACGTATTTATGCCGCAGATACTACGGATGACTTGAATGAATTTATTGCAGAGTCGGGCGCAATTATTTATACCGCCGACGTCCGCAGATTTATCGATTTGCATAATGCGGGCAATTACGAATGGGACACTAACGAAGACGGCGAAGAAATTGAGGTTATACGAAGTAATGACTTTTCAGAAGACAAAGAACGCTTACAAAAAGTAATTGACAAAGTAAACGGCGAGGGAAAATATAAAGTATTTGCCTTGAATGTGTACGACCACAGCGGGGTTGTATTCAATATCAATGAAAACAAGGATAGCGGATGGGATAGCGGATGCATAGGGTTTATTGCCTTGCCGTTTGTAAATGAAGATTGGACAAGTATAAACGCGGATAATAAATCCGAAGTGGCGGGTTATTTAACGGACTTGTGGGAAGGGTATTACGAGTATCGAATTTACGATAACGAAGAAGAAGACTTTGTTTGGGATACCTCTATTTATGAATATCTTCACAGCGGGAACTACAAGGAATTTACGAAACAAAAGGAAGCCCTTGAAGAAACGTACGGAGTGAATTTCAAAGACGCAAAAAGGTATTACTAAAACGTAGTTAATTATTATTCCGACTTTATAGTGTAGGAAGTGAAACAAAGAAACAAACAAATTAAAACTTTAACTTATTACCGTGAAACGGTAAAAGGAGGTCTATTATGGAAGAAGCAAAAACAATGGCGGAAAAAGTAGCGCTACAAGAATTTCTTTTGGAAGAATACAAAACAAAAGTTAGCGTACGGTCTCTTGACGCTTGTCCCTACATTGTGGAGGTTGGTTTTCTCACGGTAGGATGTGATAATAACAATGTTGTTATTACTGAACGTAAATATTCCCCGACAACATTTTCGCCCGACGCGGTAAAAGAGATTTGCGCGATGAGGTTTATAGACGGACGGGGCAATACCGTAATACCAAAAGTATATGGTATAAGCGAATGGTATGCAAAAGAAATTAAATTGATAGAAGAAGTTTTACCAGCGTTAAAATTTCTCGCGGCAAAAGAAGCGGATAGCGCAAGCAAATAACAAACGTAGTTAATTATTATTCCGACTTTATAGTGTAGGAAGTGAAACAAAGAAACAAACAAATTAAAACTTTAACTTATTACCGAATGAGAGAAACGGTAAAAGGGGTATCTTATGAGAGACACAACAACAATTACAAGTTTTTGGGCGGCGATGTTCGGGACGCGGCAGGAAGAAATTGAGAAGGCAAAAAAAGCGCTGGCAGAAAAATATAAATCTTTACCCGTTAAGCGGGGATACGGTAAATACAAAATAAGCGGCGAAGGAAAGTCAAGTACGGATAAGCAAGTCGGGCATCTACAAATTACAAAAAACTTTTTCCGTGATGATAAGGGTAAAGTAGTAGAAGTGTTTATGGATGTGTATTACTCTATTCCTAAAACAGAGGCGGACGCCGCAAGCAAATAACAAACGTAGTTAATTATTATTCCGACTTTATAGTGTAGGAACGATGAGACAAAGAAACAAACAAATTAAAACTTTAACTTATTACCGAGAATGAGAGAAACGGTAAAAGGAGGTCAGTATGATTGGTGTAAATCAGTATGGACACATTTACAAAATTGCAGGTAAGTTTCCGCGTAAGGAACTATTGGAAAAATTGGGTGCGACCAAAGCAAGTAAAATGTATGTAGATAGACTCGATGGAAGTGCGGTACACGTTGGTTATGTTATTCGTAACGAATGGATAACTATATATGACGTAGTTAATTTATTGCCGTTGGTAAAACGATAATAAAGTGGAATAGAATAATAACACTATAAACGTAGTTAATTATTATTCCATCTTTATATTGTAGGAAGTGAAACAGAAAACTCAAAATTAAAACTTTAACTTATTTCCTTTGTGGAAAAAGGAAACAGGAGGTCTATTATGGAAACAGCGGTAAAAGGAAACGCAAAAATTATCAAAGAAATTGAGGTAGATAAATACGAAGCACGTATTTATTACGAAGAGGGAAAAGAAACATATATCGTTTGGAATAATGAAAACGATAGCGTAGAATGGGAAGTTGTTTTGGATATTGTAGAATACCCGTTTGAAAGCAGCGTTTCTTATGACAAGTGGATTAAAAACAAAAACACAATACGAGACGCAGAAGAAGAGTACGGAGTAAATTTTGATAACCCTAATTTGTATTACTAATCGTCGTTGTGATGATAGTAATATAATATCTGCCAAAACAGAAAAACAAAAGAAAATGATAAAAAGTAAAAATAATTTGTTTTTCATTGGTAGTTAATTATTTACGCGTCCTTATAGTATAGGGAACAATGAACAGAACAGAACAGAGAACAAACAAACAACAAATAAAACTTTAACTTATTACCGAATGAAAAACGGTAAAAGGAGGTACACAATGGTAAATTACGATTTGAATTACATTTTGAAAGCGACGGCTTATGGCTTGCAATATAACACGTCGGCAATATTGAATTTTGCCAAAACCGAAGACGGTAATTGGGAATATGAAGCAGCGAGAATCGATTTAATACGGAAAGGTTTTACTCTCACGCTTGATTATGTACGCGATAACGGGGACTTGCAAGTATCGTGGAAACGAAACGAAAAGGAATATTACGATATTCGTAGATATGTTCGTGAAAGCAAAGATACTATGATTTCACTAATTGTCGATTTTCTTAATGATAACGACTTGACAGAAAAATATAAAACCGATTTTGAAAACGAGGAAATTGAAAGTTTGGAAAATTTTGTAAATGATAACAACGGGGATTATTGGGAAATGTTAAATAACGCAAGTCCCGAAATTATTTACAATTATGATGTTTGTCGTGTGTTCGCAGAGAACTACAACGAAGTTTCGGGGTTTTACGAAGATTTCGGAGGCGGTGATATAATCGACAGTATGAGATATGCAATAAGTCAGGCTATCACCGATGATGTAGGCGATTTGTCCTGTGAGGTCTATGAAGAATTATGCAAAGAAGAAGAAGAAGCCGAAAAAACGAGTAGCGGAGGTTTATTATGAAAATATGGGATTACGAAACTAACAGTGAAACTACACTAACGCAAAAAGACGTTTTGGAACTAATAGGCGATTTGACAAACGAAAACGAATTAAATACGGCGATACGTTTTATTGACGCCGTGTATAATAGAGGCGCGGAACTGCCGGACGCAGTGAAAATGTATAACAAATACGCAAAGGAAAATAAATTAAAGTGCGTTCGTAAAGCCCGCCTTTGCGGTGGTTTTGGAATAGGTTTGACTTATTATTGTAGTTAATTATGTATGCGTCCTTATAGTATAAGGAACAGAGAACAGAGAACAAACAAACAACAAACAAAACTTTAACTTAGTACCGAAAAGGAAACGGGAGGTCAGTATGATTGGAGTAAATCAAGATTTGAATTACATTTTGAAAGCGACGGCTTATGACTTGCAATATAATACGTCGGCGATATTGAAGTATGCCAAAACCGAATATGGAAATTGGGAATATGACGTAGTGAGACGCTATTTGATGCGGAAAGGTTTTACTCTTACCCTTGATTATATACACAAAAACGGCGACTTGCAAGTTTCGTGGAAAATAAACGAAAAGGACTATGGGATATTTTGTAATGTCCCCAAATTGGAACTTTAATTTATTTCCTTTGTGAGAAAAGGAAACGGGAGGTCGATTATGACAACAGAACAATATTATGAAATATGCGCAGAGATGGACGCCAAAGAAGAGCGAGCGTATAATTTATTGACAGAAATAGTAGAAGCGCCCAGACGGTTGACGGGAATATTTAGAATGAATATTTTATCCGATTCGGCGATAATGCTTTTGAGACGGACAAAAAAAGGATTTATCAAAGAAGTAATTTTATCAAATTATTTTTGGAGCGGTGGTAGAGCGCCGACAATGCAGCGTCTCACGTTTGATGATGCCGTAGAGTTATTTGCTAAGTTTGAAGATAAATTTTACAAATGGACAAGCAACAAAGAAGAAATTACCGCGATACGAAACGGATATTCTTATCCGTAAATAACAAACGCAGTTAATTATTATTCCGACTTTATAGTGTAGGGAACAAGGAACAGAAAACGCAAAACTAAACTTTAACTTATTACCGAGAATGAAAGAAACGGTATGGGAGGTCTATTATGAAGTATCAAGATGAAACGGGGTATATCGGTGATGATATAAATATTACTGCCGATATTAAAATGTACGCCGACCAAATCGCTAACGCGACCACAGCCGAAGAAAAACAGGACATTTGGAAAACCATCGCAATTATCGCGGACAATATGTCAAGAGCGGTGATTGTAAAGCGAAGTTAATTATTATTCCGACTTTATAGTGTAGGAAGTGAAACAAAGAAACAAACAAATTAAAACTTTAACTTATTACCGAATGAGAGAAACGGTAAGAGGGGGTCTATTATGGAAACGGCAGTAAAAGGAAACGTGAAATTTATCAAACAGGTAGAAATGGATAAATACGAAGCCCGTATTTATGCCGTAGATACGGATGATGAACTTGATGATTTTATCAAAAACTCAAACGCAATTATTTATACCGCCCGCCGCAGATTCATCAATTTGCATAATGCAGGCAAATACGAATGGGACACGGACGGAGACGGCGACGAAATTGAAGTTATACAAGGGTATGATTTTTCGGACGACATAACCAGATTTCAAAACGTAATTGATAAAGTACACGGTGAAGGAGAATATAAAGTATTTGCCTTGAACATTTACGACCATAGCGGGATTGTATTCAATATCAATGAAAACAAGGATAGCGGATGGGATAGCGGATGCATAGGATTTATTGCCTTGCCGTTTGTAAATAAAAGTGGGACTACAATAACAGTAGATAATAAAGCGGACGTAGCAAATTACTTAACGGACTTGTGGGAAGGGTATTACGCATATCGGATTTACGACAATGAAGAAGGCGAGTTTGTCTGGGACGATGATGTTTATGAATATCTTCACAGCGGGAACTACAAGGAATTTACGAAACAAAAGGAAGCCCTTGAAGAAACGTACGGAGTGAATTTCAAAGACGCAAAAAGGTATTACTAAAACGCAGTTAATTATTATTCCGACTTTATAGTGTAGGAAGTGAAACAAAGAAACAAACAAATTAAAACTTTAATTTATTACCGAGAATGAAAGAATCGGTAAGAGGGGGTCTATTATGATGCTAACTCTCTTTCTCAAATACGGGACGCAAAGAGAAGTAGAAGTTGCGTCTCTCACGGACTTACAGGGCGCGGACTTGTGGGGTGCGGACTTGCGATATGCGAGATTACAAGAGGTGAACTTACAGAATACGGACTTACGGTTTGCGGACTTGTGGCGTGCTAATTTACAGGATGCTAACTTACAGAATGCGGACTTGCAGAATGCGGACTTGCCAAAAGCGATATTGCGAAATGCGGACTTACAAGGTGCTAACTTACACGGTGCTAACTTGCGGCTTGCGGACTTACAAGGTGCTAACTTACAAGGTGCTAACCTTGACTATGCGGATTTGTGGGATACGGACTTGCGAAATGCTAACTTACAGAATGCTAACTTAAAGAATGCTAACTTAAAGAATGCTAACTTAAAGAATGCTAACTTACAGAATGCTAACTTGCAGGGCGCGGACTTGTGGGGTGCGTATATAGCGGATGCTAACTTACAGGATGCTAACTTACAGAATGCGGACTTGCGAAGTGCTACCTTGTGGCGTGCTAACTTACAGGGGGCGAACTTACAGGATGCTAAACGGAGTTAATTATTATTCCAACCTTATAGTGTAGGAAGTAAAACAGAAAATCAAATTAAACTTTAACTTATTACCGAGAATGAACGAATCGGCAATAGGAGGTCTATTATGATGAACCACGATTTGAACTATATCCTGAACGCATCGGCGGACGACTTGGGATATAATAGTACGGCAACCTTGAAGTTTGTCAAAACCGAAAGCGGCAGTTGGGAATTTGAAGAAGCGAGACAGGCGTTAATGAGAGCGGGGTTTACTCTTATACTTGATTATATACACGACAACGGGGAATGTTTGCAAGTATCGTGGAAACGAAACGAAAAGGAATATTACGATATTCGTAGATATGTTCGTGATTGCGAAAATGATATGATTTCACGGGTTGTAGATTTTCTCACTGATAACGACTTGATAGAAAAATACAAAACCGAATTTGAAAATGACGGGATTGAAAATCTGGCAGATTTTGTAAATGATAATGGCGGGGAATATAGGGAAATGTTAGATGATGCAATTCCCGATATTATTTACAATTATGACGTTTGCCGTATGTTTGTAGAGAACTACAATGAAGTTTCGGAGTTTTACGAAGATTTCGGAGGCGGTGATATAATCGACAATATGAGATATGCAATAAACAGTGATATCATCGACGACGTGAGCGATTTGTCCCGTGAGGTCTATGAAGAATTATGCAAAGAAGAAGAAGAAGCCGAAAAAACGAGTATCGGTAGTTAATTATTATTCCGTCTTTTATAGTGTAGGAAGTAAGGAACAGAAAAGTCAAAACTAAACTTTAACATATTACCGAGTAAGAAAAGGTAAAAGGAGGTCTATTATGAGAAACGATTCAAACAAATGTTCCCCTTGCGACGGCGGAAAAGAACATTATGAACCATTTGTCGAACGCGGTAAAAAATATTATCAGTATGATTATCGAGCAAACAGCGGAGAATTGTTTTCCTGTGTGGGAAAAGATTTAGTATCCTGTCGTAAAAAACGCGATAAATGGATGTATAAATACAAAATAACAAGTTGCCAAAACGAAGGGTATTGCAACAAATACAAAAGCGAAATGTATACTTTGTAATAAAAGGAGCAAGTATGATGTGGGTAGATAATACCAAAGTGGAAATTGACAGCGTTGAAACGGAAGATGGTTTAATAGAAGTACAAAGAACATATTATCCAAACGGAAATTTGGAATCGGAAATCAATTACAAAGACGGGAAACGTGATGGAATACGCAAATGGTTTTACTCGAATGGGAACTCTCAATTGGAAGAGAATTACAGGACTGGGAAACTACACGGGATAAGTAGAGGGTTTTACGAAAACGGAAAAATAAAATGGGAAGAGAATTACAAAGACGGAAAGTGGGACGAAGTACGTAAAACCTATGATGAAAACGGAGAATTGAGAGGGGAAGAAAATTACAAAACGGGAGATGGTTTACGGGAACGGGAAATAGAAGTTGACAATGGTTAGTAATTTTACAAGAAGAAGAACGTAAAATTGCTACATAAACGCAGTTAATTATTATTCCGACGTTATAGTGTAGGAGACGAACGGGAGGTGAATTTTGAATCTTTATGATGCACAACGAAAATACTTTGTCGGCTATGACAAGCCGAGACCAGACGGGTCGGCGCAAAGTACAAAGTGTAAGAATTGGCGCTACCGTCGTAAGCGGATTTATTCTATTGAATTTCCTGCGGACGCAGAAAAGAAACAGAAAGAACGGGACGATTTGAAGTGGGCGTCTTGGCGTGAAAATTGGAAACGGTTTGACAGGTTTGGTAATTATTGTAAACGGCTCGACAGACGAACAAAACGATACAAAGCGGCGTGGAACTTTTATTCGACGCTGGTTCACACGTACTATGAGTATTCGGGCGTGGGATACCCCATTACTTTTAGCAAGCAAGGGCGACAATATAAAAATTAACAATGATTAGTAAATTTCCAAAACGAAGAAGAAGAACGGAAAATTGCTACATAAACGCAGTTAATTATTATTCCGCACTTATAGCGAAATGCATACTTTGTAATAAAAGGAGCAAGTATGATGTACGTAGTTTATTTGAAAAAGGAAGTCATTGCTGCGTTTCACGTAGATGCGGAAGATGAATCTGATGCTATTGACAAAGCGTTCAAGGCGGAAGTAAATGATGATGTTGAGAGGGTCTGGATAGATAATACCAGAGTGGAAATTGACAGCGTTGAAACGGGAGATGGTTTAATAGAAGTACACAAAACATATTATCCTAACGGAAATTTGAACTGTGAAATCCATTACAAAGACGGGAAACGTGATGGATTATGTCGAGCGTTTTACGAGAACGGAAATTCGAAAGTGGAAGTCAATTACAAAGACGGGAAATATAATGGATTATTTCGAGTGTTTTACGAGAACGGAAATTTGGAAACAGAAGCCAATTACAAAGACGACGAACGTACAGGAATATGCAAAAGGTTTTACAAATACGGAAAATTAAAATGGGAAATAACTTACACAGACGGAAAACCTGACGGAGTACGTAAAGAATACTATGCAGACGGAAGGTTGAAACGGGAAACAAATTACAGGACGGTATGCCATAGTTAATTTTCTCTTTCACTTTATATAATAGATGGCAATAACGATTATATAAAGGAGTGGAGTATGTCAAATGAGTTAACGGTTGTTAATGGCGAAGGTAAAGAAGAACTTTACACACAAAAGGAAATGGCGCAGAAGTTAGGTATTTCTGTGGGAGAGGTAAGTAAACGGGTCGCAGATGCGGGTTTGAAACCAAGCGGACGCAAAACGATAATGCGAGAAGACGGAAAACCGATGCCCGTTCCCGCTTATTCGTTAGCAGAATTAACCTTTTTCCAAGAAGAAGAACGGAAAAAGGCTCTTGTTGTTGCAGACAGGGTGGACAAAGTGATTGGTGAATTTACCAACAGGAAATTAGGCGCTATGGTTATGCAGTCCACAATAAAGCGATTAGGCAAGCAAGGCAAAAGATATTTAGCAGCCGCGCTGATTGCGGATTTGAGCAACGACAACGACGAAAAAGACAGGGTCATAGAAAACCTTCAAACAGATAACAAACTCCTTAAAGACGAACACACGAAGTATTGGAGTTGGATACGGATAATCAAAGATTACGGCGAGTATATCGTCAACGGATACCAGATTAAAGATTTCAAATCGTGGTATAACAACAAACTGAAAATCGACGGGAAGTTTTTAGGGGAAGTGGTCAAAGACAAAAAACAAATACCCGTTGCAAATTCAAAGTATGATAAACAATTCAGTTTTAACATTTATCAGGTTTGCGATTTCTTTAAGTTGCCTTATCCCGAAACTGACGAAACGTTAGATAACACGGATACTGTAAGGGACAGTTAGAACCAACTGCCTGATTCCCTCTTATTCGTTGACGGGGAATCAGTCTTTTTCCAAGAAGAAGAAGAAGAACGGAAAAAGACTAACCTGATATATATTCAATGGCGGATTTGACTTTTTTACAAAAGAAGAAACGTAATAAAGTCAAATCTGAAATAAGAAACCGACAGTTAAAACCCAGATAATAAAAAAAAAGGTTTGCCGTAAGTCAGATGTCTTGCGGACTGCATAAGAACAGAACAGTCAAAGAGCAAGGAAACAAATCAAGGTATCCCCTATTGGAATTTGGTTTTCGGTATTCGATTCTCTCAAAGGGCTTTCCTTAACCTGCGCTTAAAAAGCGCTTTACGGTGGAAAACATTCCCGCAGGACACATTGAGAATAGAACCTTGAACCTTGTAAACCATTCCCGTTAGGGTATCTTCTCTATAAGTATTTAGCAGAATGTAAAACCGATTTGTGCCGTTTTGACGATTATTCTGTAATTTTCTTAATTATTTATTTATCGAAGTTAATTATTTTTACGTCTATATATTAGTAGGAATAATTAAAAAGGAGATTTCACTATGGGCGAGTTTTGGGACAAATTACTGTACGGATATGATTACAAGAAGCATAAGACGCCGGAGGCGACACTATCCGAGAATATGGCGACAATAACTACACCACAACGAAATAAGTACGGTATAATAGTAGTAGTTAGAAGTAGCACCACTGATGAAGATACATCTAATACAGGTGTAAATGAACACAGACCGCCACACGCTCATTTATTCGACAGAGATAAAAAAGAACTTGGTAAATTCATATTATCTAATGAAACGGACAGGGGACTGAAAAGATATACTTCCTCTCTTCCGAAGTCAAAAGACGATATAAAAGAATTGGGAAGCAAACAGACTAAACAAGGCAAAGGTATAGAAGGGGACTATAAAACACGTCTATTCAGGTATATGACCGATAAAGACGAAGAAGGCAGATTCGCTACAAATTGGGAAAGAACAATAGACACGTGGAATAAAGAAAATGAAAGTTGGAAGATTGACTATCAAGGGTAATTCTCTTATTGCAGTTAATTATTTTTACGTCTATATATTAGTAGGGGTAGGGATACCCCCTAAATACTTACCGAGAGTAGTAAACAATTAAAACGGGAGTTTGTAGTTATGGAAATTAAAGAAAACGAAATTGACATTTTTAAGGATATGGAAGAATTGAGACACGCCGACGAGCGCAGCCGTGAATTTCCTAAAATGCTTAACTTTGACTTATTGGAATTAGCAAAAAAGTATAATTTGGAAGAATTTACAAAAGTTCCAAATTATATAATTGTTTCTTCTCTTATGCAACATCTTAATACTATGCGGTATGCTTTTATGAAATATCTTATACACGTAAATCAGCAAATATATATGTCAAGAGGTGAGACGTTAACGAGTATTGAACCTGAAAAAGAAGAAGAAGAATGTTCGACAAAGACCGCTATCAAACGCAAAAAACACTCTTAATTTCTTTTATTTAATGATACTGCTTTATAGATATAAACGTGATACGCACTATCTTCTTTGCTTTCAGTAGATAGTTTAGACGATTCCGTTCGCAGTTAATTATTTCTCCGTCTTTATAGTATAAGAGGTATCCCCTCTCCAACAAACAAATAACAAAGGAGTTATTATGACTGAACCGATACAGGACGGCGAATACAAGTCGTATTACGACAACGGAAACCTTGAAGTCGCAGGACACTATGAAAACGGAAAGCCTGTCGGCAAATGGACGTGGTATTACGAAAACACAGAAGTCAAAAGTACAGCATATTATCAAGACGGAAAACCCGTCCGAGACCGAAAGTGGTATCACGACAACGGAGACCTGGAAAGTATAGAATATTATACAGACGAAAAACCTGACGAAGAATGGAAATTTTACTACAACGGCAGCGGACGGCTTATCGAAATAATAAGAGATTACAGAATTAACCGATAACCGAACAAATTAAACTTTAACCCCTATCGTCTTAACCGACGATACAAAGAGAGGTCAACGTATTATGAAATTTACTATTAAATTTATCAAAGAATGTTCCGCAACAAAGATTATAGAAGCAAACACACAGGAAGAAGCCGACGAAATAGCGCAAAGTATTCACGAAGACGATTTAACCTGGACTACCGATTACTTCAATTTTGACGGTATCTATGTAAGCGTGTTACTAAAAGAGTTAGCACAGGAAATACAGGAAATACAAAACCGTGAGAGAAAAGAGTATTGGGACAAATGGGGGACTTGTTGGACGATTCTGGGTTTCAGTTTCTTATGTTTCTTACTGTTGATGATGTGGGTGGGTTGGTTTGGTCGTTAGCAATATAAGCCGAACATTCCCATAGAGTATATTTTAATACTTTCCGCTTGGCTGTTGGCTTTTCAATGATTTTTGACGTTGCTGTTGCCGTGATTTTTTTCACAATTACATCGACACAACGCCCAAATCTTTCATTGCAATTCGTCGAGTTTGCGACCCTTTTTGTCGATATATTCGTTTAGTCAGGTCAGTAAAGTCTTTCCTTTGATTAGGAAAACGGACTGACGGATAAAATTGCTTTACGGTCGCATAAGTATTCTCTGGTTTGATAAGTCGGCACATTTTATCTTTCTTTACTTCCTCACATTTCCCTGTTTTTCCTTCTCCGTTTGCTTGTCGGGTATCATTAAAACAGCAATAGGAACAATGGGGGGAATTAAATTTAGTTCGATGGCAAAGTGTCTTGCAGATATAATTGGTTTGCTCTTGTCGTTCCTTCTCGAATAGTGGCGTTTCTTCGTATAGATATTTGGTAATTTGCCGTATCAGGTATTGCGCCGTATAGGTATCTTCACGTTTATTTTGTGTATTATGAGTACTTTTCTCGGATGCGTGGTATATCTTCAATTTACCGAATATTACTTTATCATAGTATCTGTTGAAATCATTCTTATCAAATATGGAATAATGGAATATGGTTATAGGTTGAGCGGAACAGAACACTTTAAGATTATTACCTGCGGTAAGTAAATTAAAAAGAGTAGTTAGATTAGTTGCTCTGATTTGCAGGTCTCCGTTTTCCAGGATATAGTGGGACGGTATAGTGCGAAGTTTTATTTTAACCGCTTGTGTTGTACGCGGTTGCATTTCTTCTTCTTCACATTGCAGGGAAGTAATAGGTGGTATTGTCGCTTTCATAATACGGAAGAATATACTATATGGCGCAAGAACAAAAAAGAAATAATATACATATATAATAAATTATTTTATATGTAATTGCAGTTAATTATTATTCCGTTTGTATAGTGTAGGAAGTAAAAGGAGACCGACAGATACTACGACAGATACGCAACAAAGAAACAGATACACTATAAAGACCCGTAAATGCAGTTAATTATTATTCCGTCTTTATAGTGTAGGAAGAGAAAGACACAAACAAATTAAACTTTAACTTATTACCTTGACAGGTGAAAGGAGGTACATAATGAAAATATACACGGTGAGTAATACTACAAATAATATTCTCGAAAAACAACCGATTAGAGCGTATGGCGATTATGATATGGCGTTGAAAGTTTGCACGACGTTAAATAAAGCGTTTGCTACACTAACCGAATATTGGGATGAGTATAATTACTTTGAAGTGCAGGAAGTCGAATTGCAGAACGAAATAGGTAAAAACGATACAAGTAAAAACCTTGCGCTTAACATTCGATTTAACAAAGAAAACTATAAAGAGTTTCTGCAAGTATGGGAATAACAAAACGTAGTTAATTATTATTCCATCTTTATAGTGTAGGAAGTAAAACAAACAAATTAAACTTTAACTTATTACCTTGACGGGTAAAGAGAGGTACACAATGGAAACTGAAACAATGGAACGCAAGAACGCAACGGTACGACGATTGGCAAAAGCAAACAACACGTAAAAGAAAATAAGAGGAGGTCTATTATGGGCATCGCGTATAAAGATTTAGAAAACATCTTGACAGTCGAAGATTTTGATAACGCTATGAATGAAGCGCGAAGAGAATTAAAACTGACAAAAAAAGAAGCGACGAAAATGTTCGAGACGGTATCGTACAAAGAACTGTTTACTAAATATCCGCAAATCTATAAAAAGGTGGTAAAATATGACGGGTGAAAACAGAACAGAAGACAAATACATCTATGTAGTAAAACAATGGCAGGAAAGCGAAGGATATGAAGGAGTCACGTTCATCTCCTTTACAACTGAAAAAGAAGCAATGAAATGTTGCGATTACTACAACAGCGAATATGGCGACGGCAATACTCACTATTACGAAATAGACGCTATACGACTGTGCAACGAATGGACGAAGGAGTAAATTATGTATCTGCAAAAGTCTAACGGGGAACATATAGGGACGCTTGTAAGCAGTGGACGCCTCGTCCCCACGTTCCGCGCTGCCGCCCGAAGAGTTGTACGATATGGATGCCAGACCGACTTATTCTCTGCCACCCACGACGAGGCAGTAAGAAACGAAATAGACCGTGTTATGTCGAAATGGGGATTTAGTCCCGTATGGAA
>Ga0268262_10003628_pt1 | contig 16590 bp, 19 predicted proteins | sample TergutNc150P3_FD_190354 | JGI IMG/M metagenome (GOLD analysis project Ga0268262, IMG submission 190354) | Nasutitermes corniger P3 segment gut microbial community from laboratory colony in Florida, USA - Nc150 P3 (SPAdes) (version 2) | ecosystem: Host-associated > Arthropoda: Insects >... | reverse complement strand
AGGGCGGCGGTGAGCAGGAGGGACAAGGCGGGGTACAGGCCCTTGCGGGATGTTTCAGGCATGGCGGGAACCTCCTCGGCGGCGTTTTTCTTAAGTATACAATAAAATGAGGGGTTTGCACAGCCCCCAATTGAAAAAATATTTTAGGGGGATAGCACGGGAGGACGCCGCACGCAAAAATAAGCGCGCCGCGGCGCATGCCCATTGACATTCCCCGAAAAGAATAGTATAATACAAGCAAATGATGAAAGAGGTACCCCCCATGAACAAAGCCCTGCGCACCCCGGTCATCGCCGGGAACTGGAAGATGAACCTGCTGCCCGCCGGGGCCAAGGCCCTCGTGGAGGAGCTGATCCCCCGCACGGCCGGGGCCGGCTGCGAGGTCGTGCTCTGCGTGCCGTACATCGACCTGCCAACTGTGCTTGCCGCCACCTCCGGCACTAATTTAAAGGTGGGCGCGCAGAACTGCCACTGGGCGGAGAAGGGCGCGTTCACGGGCGAGGTGGCCGCCGCGATGCTCGCGGATATCGGCGTGGAGTACGTGATCGTCGGGCACAGCGAGCGGCGCACGCTCTTCGGCGACACCAACGAGACCGTGGCGCAGCGCACCCGCGCCGCCCTGGACGCCGGGCTCAAGGTGATCCTCTGCGTGGGCGAATACCTGGAGCAGCGCCAGCAGGGCATCACCATGGAGGTCGTGCGCCTACAAACGAAAATCGCCCTGGCGGGGGTGAGCGCCGGGGAGCTGCAAGCGCGCGTCGTCATCGCCTACGAGCCCGTGTGGGCCATCGGCACGGGGCTGACCGCCACGGCGGAGCAGGCCAACGAGGTCAACAAGGCGATCCGCGAGTTGCTGGCCGAGCTGTATGGCCGGGAGACGGCGGACCGCACGGTGATCCAGTACGGGGGCTCGATGAACGCGGCAAACGCGGCGGAGCTGCTGGCCCAGCCGGACGTGGACGGCGGGCTGATTGGCGGGGCGAGCCTGAAGGCGGGGGATTTTGGGACGATTGTGGGGGCGGCGGGGTAGGAATTGCTCCGCGTCACCCCTTCCAGTGCTCCGCACCACCCCCTCGGCGCTTGCGTCTCCTGCGGGAGACGCTGCGCACCGGCCCCCCAAGGGGGGCATCCTGACGAGGCGAAAGGGCTTCCCGTTTCTTGAGGATTTTGTTATGCCGCATGAATACAATCGCGACCTGATTCCGCGCGCGCAGGAAATGCGCGGGAGCATGACGCCGCAGGAGCAGCATCTCTGGTTCGGGTTTTTGCGAAGTTATCCCGTGCGCTTTAAACGGCAAGCGGTGATATATCACTATATTGCTGATTTTTATTGCGACAAGGCCAAGCTGGTCATTGAAGTGGATGGCGCACAGCACGCAAAGCCGGATGCGACGTTCCCCGTGCGATTCGCTGGCGCTGTGCTGGGCAGCACAAAATTCCCTCTTGCATCCCCCTCCCCCATATGCTATAATGCTTGACGTACATTAAATCAGTCATCAGGAGGAACCCTATGTTAACCGAACAACTCTCCCTGGCCGTGCAGAACGGCAAGGCGAAGGACGTCGCCGCGCTGGTGGAGCAGGGCCTCGCGGAAGGCGAGACCGCGCAGTCGCTGCTGGGCGGCCTGCTGGACGGCATGGGCGTCATCGGCGAGAAATTCAAGAACAACGAGGTCTTCGTGCCCGAGGTGCTCATCGCGGCGCGGGCGCTCAGCCGGGGCACGGCGCTGCTGAAGGCCGGGCTGGCCGAGGAGGGCGTGGAGCCCCTGGGCACCGCGGTCATCGGCACCGTGCAGGGCGACCAGCACGACATCGGCAAGAACCTGGTGAAGATGATGCTGGAGGGCGCGGGCTTCGCCGTGGTGGACCTCGGCGTGGACGTCCCCCCCGAGGCCTTCGTGGCGGCCGTGCGGGAGCACAAGCCGCAGATTTTGGGCATGTCCTCCCTGCTGACCACCACCATGGGCAGCCAGAAGGACGTCATCGCGGCCCTCACCGCCGCCGGCCTGCGCGAGCAGGTGAAGATCATGGTGGGCGGCGCGCCCGTCACCCAGGCCTTCTGCGACGAGATCGGCGCGGACGCCTACACCGCCGACGCCGCCAGCGCAGCGGAGGTCGCGAAGGCCTTCGTGCTGGGATGAAAACCACCCCAACGAATCTGCGATTCGCCGGGGACCCCGGGGGCATCGGCACCCTGGGCGAAAAAACCCTGCATGCCGCGCTGAAGCGCCTGTTTGAACCCGATACCGCCGCCCACGAGATCCGCGTTGGCCCTTACATCGCGGATATCGTGGGCGAGGATGGTATTATCGAGATTCAGACCGGGAATTTTGACCGCCTGCGCCCGAAGCTCACGGCCTTCCTCGAGGCCGCGCCGGTGACGGTGGTGTATCCCGTCATGCACTGCAAATGGCTGCTCTGGGTGGACCCGGAGAGCGGCGGGGTGACGGCGCGGCGGAAATCGCCACGGGTGGGGAATTACCCGGACGCCATGTGGGAGCTTTACAAAATTATGCCGCTACTCACGCACCCAAACCTGCGGCTGTGCCTGCTGCTGGTGGACGTGGAGGAATACCGCCTGCGGGACGGGTGGAGCGCCGATAAGAAGCGGGGCTCGCACCGCTACGAGCGCGTGCCGCTGGGCGTGGCGGGGCGGCTGGATTTGCGCTGCCCGGCGGACTGGCGGTCGGCGGAGGCGGGGGCGGCGTTTTTTCCGGCAGGGCTGCCGGAGGCGTTCACGTCGAAGGAGTATGCGAAGGCGGCGAGGCTGAGCGTGCACGCGGCGCAGACGGCGCTGCGGGTGCTTGCCAAAATGGGGGCGGCGGAACGGGAAGGGAAGCGGGGGAGGGAGTATGTGTACAAATTACCCCCTCTACTTTGTGCATGCTAGGGCATGCAAAAGTCGCTGCGCGACAGCTCCCCCAAGGGGGACCTTGGGTTGTGGGCAGCATAAAGGCTCCATGAAGGGATAGAGAAAGAGGTATATTTATGAAGTTTGATTTGCAACCCATGATCGACCGGGCCCTCGCCCTCGGCTTTTCCCATGCGGGGGCGCTGGGCGCCGCCACGCTCAAGCCCCGGGAGGAGGTGCGCGATATGTGCGCCGCGGACCGGTGCAGGAGCTACGGGAAATCGTGGACCTGCCCCCCCGCCTGCCCCAGCTTAGAAGAGAACCGGGCGCTGCTGGCAAAATATAAAACCGGCATCCTGGTGCAGACCACCGGGACGCCGGAGGACGAGTTCGACCTGGAGGGCATGTACGAGATCATGCGGGCGCACATGCGGCGGTTCCACGAGATGCGCAGGGCCCTGCGGGGGGAATACCCGGGCATGCTGGCACTGGGGGCCGGGGCGTGCGACCTGTGCGAGGCCTGCGCCTACCCGGACGCGCCATGCCGCCGCCCCGAGGACGCCGTCACCTCCATGGAGGCTTTTGGCCTGGTGGTGTCCGACACGTGCAGGGACAACGGGATGAAGTACAACTACGGGCCGGGGACGATGACGTTCACGGGGTGCTTTCTGGTGGGGTAGCGCACACCATCTCGAGGGCCTGGGGCAGGAGAATCCACTCCGCGTGCTCCATCACGCGGCGCTGGAGGGACTCGGGGGTGTCGCCGGGAAGGACCGCCACAGCCTTTTGCGCGATAATCGGGCCGCCGTCGCACACCTCGGTGACGAAGTGCACGGTGGCCCCCGTGATTTTTACCCCGCGCGCCAGGGCGGCCTCGTGCACGCGCAGGCCGTAGAACCCCTTGCCGCCAAAGGACGGCAGCAGCGCCGGGTGCACGTTGAGCATCCGGTTGGGGAAGCGCCGGATGAAGCCCTCGCTGAAGATCGTCAGGAAGCCGGCGGTGACCATGTAGTCGATCTCGTATTCCTCGAGGAGCTCCAGGGCGCGGGCCTCGAAGCCCTCCAGGCCCAGCTCCTTGCGGGGCAGCACGAACGCCGGCACGCCCGCGTTTTTTGCGCGCTCCAGGGCGTAGACGCCGGGCTTGCTGGAGATCACCAGGACGATCTCCCCGCTGTGCAGCAGGCCGCTGGTTTGCGCGTCGAGCAGGGTTTGCAGGTTTGTGCCTCCGCCGGAGACGAACACGGCCACGCGTTTTTTCATGGGGGGAACCTCTTTTCTCAAAGCCTGGGTGCCATGAAAATTATAGCACGAAGAAACCAAAAACGCAAGCGCAAGAAAATAATTGGCCGCCTGCTTGACAAATAGCAAACATTATGATATTATGTTAGTATAATAATATGTTTTCAGGAGGATTGTTTGTATGAATGACGACGATGCCGCGCTTGAGGAGCTTGCGCGGGGCTATTCCGCGCGGGAGGGCGTTTGCCGCTGCCTGTTCTGCGGGGAGGAATACCTCGCGGGGGATATCTACCCCATCGACAGCCGCCTGGTGGACGCCCCCACGGCGGCGCGCCTGCACGTGGTGCGGGCACACGGCGGCGTGTTCGGGGCGCTGCTGGCGGGCGGCAAAAAAAGCACCGGCCTGACCGAGGGGCAAAGCCGGATGCTGGCGCTGTTCTACCGGGGGGCGCCGGACCGGGAGATCGCCGCGGAGCTGGGCGTCAGCGCAGCCGCGGTGCGCTTCCAGCGCTTTCATTTGCGGGAAAAGGCAAGGCAGGCGAAGGTATTCCTCGCGCTGTTTGCGCTGCTGGAGCGGCGCGGCGGGCGGGCGGAGGAGCCGAAGATTCACAAGGGGGCAACCATGGTGGACGAGCGCTACATGGCGACCGGCGCGGAGGCGCAGAAGATCATCGGGGCCTTCTTCAGCTCGCTGGAGCCGCTGAAGCTCAAAAGCCTCTCCTCCAAGGAGAAGAAAAAGCTGGTGATTTTGCGGGTGATCGCCGGGCAATTCGAGCCGGGCAGGCGCTATGCCGAGCGGGAGGTGGACCGGATTTTGCGGGAGATTTATGACGAGGACTACGTCACGCTGCGGCGGTATTTGATTGAGTACGGGTTTTTGGAGCGGACGCAGGGGTGCGGGGAATACTGGGTGAAGGAATGAAAATTGAGCGGATGATCGAGAAGCACTACGGACTGCGCGTGCTTGGCCTGTCCCGCGTCAGCGAGGGCGTGGGCGGCGAGGTCTATGTCGCTGAGACGGACGCCGGGCGCTTTGTGCTCAAGGGCACGCCGCGTGGCGCTGACCGCGCGGACAACGAGCCCTATATCGCCGGGCATTTGGCACGGCATGGTATCCCGGTGGCGGAATACCTGCGCGCCGGAGACGGCGAATGGTTTGTCCGCAGAGGCAAAACACAGTATCTCCTGCAGCGCTTCGCGGAGGGCAAGACCTACGCCTACCACGGGGCGCCCGCGTGGCTCCTGCAGGAGTCCGCGCGGATGTTGGGGAAAATTCAAGTGGCGTTGGCCGGGTATGAGCCGCTGCCGCCGGTGTTTGGGCAGGATCACTTCGATTACCTGCGCTCCGGCGACCGGCGCGCCTCCTACCTGAAAACCCTCGAGAACGCAAAAAAGGCGGGCGACGGGGATGTCGCCCTGGATGTGGAATACCGCCTTTCGCAGCTGCACAGGACACGGGAGCGCACCTACGATTACGCGCGCTTCACGGTCGGCAACACCCACGGCGACTTCAAAATCCAAAACATCATCTGCGGGGAGGGCCGCATCGCCGCCGTGATCGACCTATCGTCGGCCTGCAGGCTCCCGCTGTGCATGGAGGTCATCCGCTCCTACACCCATGCCGCGCCCGCGCCGGACGCCGAGGGCCTGCGGGCCTACACGCAGGAGGTCATGCGCTATACGCCGCTGAATGACTACGATCTGCGCAACATGGCCTATGTGTTCCGTGACCAGCTGCTGGCCATGGATTTCTATGGGCAGTATTATGGCTCAAAGCACCCGAACCGGGCGGATTTTCTTGCGCAGGCAAGGTGGGCTACGGGGGTGCTGCAATGGCTGGAGGGGGCTTTATGAGGGACGTCGCTCCGCGAAGGTGCTCCGCACCACCCCCTCGGCGCTTCGCACCGGCCCCCCAAGGGGGGCATCCTGACGAGGCGGTAAGACTATTCTTTGAACGATAACAAAGAATAGTCGATTTGTCAACCGCTACAGTTAGCCCAAAACCCCTCCCACGGATCCTTGCGCTTCAGGCGCTTTAGGGCCTCCGCCATATCAATTCCCCCCGGCGCAACCCTGCCCAGCTCGCCCCACGCGATGGGCATGGAGACCGGCATGCCAGGCCGCTTGCGCACGGAGTACGGCGCGGCGCTGGTGGCCCCGCGGGTGTTGCGGATCCAGTCGACGAAAATTTTGCCCCCGCGGCTGGCCTTGCGCACGCTGCCGGTATAGCGCTCCGGCCATTGCTCCGTCAGAATGCCCACGATGCCCTTGGCGAAATCACGGAAGGCGTCCCAGTCCATGGAGGGCTGAAAGGGCACGACGACATGGTAGCCCTTGCCGCCGCTGGTCTTCAGGTAGGATTTTAAATTTAAGCCATCAAGGATGCGTTTGAGGTCGCGGGCGCCCTGCCGCACGGCCTCGAGGCCCAGGCCCTCGTCGGGGTCCAGGTCGAAGACCATGACGTCGGGCCGGTCGGGGGTGTCCGCGCGGCTGCCCCAGACGTGGAGCTCGACGGTGTTGCGCTGCACCTCGGCGATGAGGCCCGCGGCGTCGTTGACGCAGTAGTAGGATTCCTTGTCGCCGTCCGGGTGCTTTTTGAAGAAGCACTCGCCTTCCGCGCCGCCGGGGCAGCGGATGGCGCTGAGGTAGCGGCCCTCGATATAGGGGAGCATGCGCGGGGCGACCTTTTGGTAGTAGAGGGCCAAATCTTTTTTGGTCACGCCCGGGGCGGCGAGTTTATCCGGGTGCGTGAGCTTCACGCCCTCGACGACGCAGCCGTCCATGCTTGTGTGCGGGCGGCTGGTAGCCGCCCCTACAGGCAGGTCCTCGCGTTCCACCTGTTTTATATCCTTGTCCGTGCGTAAGCCCTTGAGCTTCGCCTGGCGCAGGAGGCCCTCGCGGGTCCACTCGGCGAAGGAGATTTCGGCGGCGAGCTGGGGCCTCAGCCAATAAATTGCCTCGCCCGCGCGTACTTGCGGCGCCTCCCGGAAGGGGGGCGTTTTGCGCGCGAGGGGGCGGAACCGCGCCGCGAGGTCGTCCATGTCGCGCCGCGAAAAGCCGCCCGCGCGGCCACAGTAGACCAGCGCGCCGCCGCGGTAGACCCCCAGGAGGAGGGAGCTGACGCCGCCCGGCGCACGCTTGGCCGAGACCGTATAGCCGCCAATCACAAACTCCTGGCGCGCGGCGCACTTGCGCTTGACCCAATCGCCGTTGCGCGTGCCGGTGTAGGACGAATCGGCCCGCTTGCCGACGATGCCCTCGAGGCGCGCGGCGCGGGCGGCCTCGAGCAGGGCCTCGCCATGGCCATTGATGTGGACGCTGTAATGCAGGGGGGCGGGGGCACCGGTGAGCAGGTGGGCGAGGAGCTCCTTGCGCCGGAGCAGGGGCAGGGGGCGCAGGTCCTGTCCGTCCAGGGCGAGGAGATCAAATATGATATACTGTAAGGCGCTGTTCCCCGGGTGCTTGAGATAGCCTTGCAGGGCCTGGAAATCCGGGCGGCCGGCGGCGTCGGCCACGACCATTTCGCCGTCGAGGACCATGGCGCGCCCGGCCGCGAGGGCGACCAGGGCCTGCGCCGCGGAGGGGAATTTGCGCGCGTAGTCGCTGCCGTTGCGGGTGAGGAGGCGGGCGTGGTTGTGCTCCACGAAGCTGAGGATGCGGTAGCCGTCGTATTTCAGCTCGTAGAGCCAGCCGTCGCCGGCGGGGAGGTCTGTTACGAGGCGGGCAAGCTGGGGGTCGGCATGGGGGAAGGGGTTTTGATTTTGATCTGACTTTTCTTTGATGAGGAGCCAGTTTTTGTCTTGGCCGTCGCGCATGCGGACCAGGGCCCACGCGCCGGTGAGCTTTTGCCCGTGCAGGACGAGCTTGATGCTGCCGTCCTTCCATTCGAGGGGCTCGTAGGTGCCGGAATCCCAGATGGACACCGTGCCCGCGCCGTACTGGCCGGGGGGGATGGTGCCCTCGAAATGGCGGTAGTCCAGGGGGTGGTCCTCCACCTGCACGGCCAGGCGCCTGTCCGCGGGGTTTGGCGAGGGGCCCTTGGGCACGGCCCAGCTCTTCAGCGCGCCGTTGCGCTCCAGGCGGAAATCGTAGTGCTCGCGGCGGGCGAAATGGTGCTGCACGACGAAGTGGAGCTGCTGCGTGGAGGGGGAGGGCTTGCCGGGGGGCTCGGGGGTTTTGGCGAAATTTCTCTTTTGATTGTATTCATTCATACATATACTATCCCCAGGAGGCGATGCATCTATGCCCGCGCAAAAGAGCGTGCTGTCGTTCGGGCTGGTGGCGATACCCATCACCCTGCATGTGGCCGCGCAGGAGGGCGACGTGGGGTTTCACCAGCTGCACGCGGCCGACCAGCGCCGCATCCGCTACAAAAAGGTTTGCGAGGGCTGCGGCAGGGAGGTGAAGCAGGACGAGATCGTGAGGGGGTACGAGTTTGAGAAGGACCGCCATGTGGTGGTGACGGACGAGGAGCTGGAGGCCATCAAGACCGAGAAGGAGAAGGCCATCCAGATTTTGCACTTCGTGGGGCCGGGCGAAATTGACAGCACGAGCTACGCCAGGGCGTGGCACGCGCAGCCCGCGCCGGGGGGCGAAAAGGCCTTCGAGCTGCTGCGGCGGGCGTTGCTCGACGAGGGCAAGATTGCCGTGGGCAAGACGGTGCTGGGCGCGAAGGAGAGCCTCATGGCCGTTTTGCCGCGCGGGGAGGGCCTGGCCGTGCAATCGCTGTATTTCGCGGACGAGCTGAGGGAGCCGCCCGCGCCGCCGGCCACGCCCAGAATCGCCCCGCAGGAGCTGGAGATGGCGCGCAGGCTCGTGCGGTCGATGGACGCGCCGTTCGACCCGGCGGAGTACCACGACGAATACCAGGCCAGACTGAAAAAGCTGCTGGAGAGCAAAATCTCCGGCGAGGGCTTTGCGCCGCCGGCGAAATCGGGCCGGGTGAACGTGACGGATTTGATGGAGGCGTTCCGGCAGAGCATCGAGCAGGCGGGGAGCGGAGGGGCGAAGGCGAAGAGGCCCGCGGCAAAAAAGGCGGCCTCCAAAAAGTAAGACTTTTCTTCGTTTCCCTCTTGCTTTTTTCCACAACATGTAGTATAATATAATTTGCTTATATCTATTCACCGCGATGAAGCGGGAAGACGCGCAGAAAGGTGTGGAATGGCAAGGATGAAAGACGAGTACATACCCAACGAGAAATACCGCAACATGTTCGGCGTGGAGCGCAGCGGCTACGGCTGCGAGCGCGTGGACCTGTACCTCGCGCAGCTGGAGGTGGCCTTCAAGAAGATCCGGGAGGACAACCGGAGCCTCAAGCACGCGCTGGAGCAGGCGGCGCCCGGCGCGCAGGCGCAGGGCTTCAGTCTTGTCCAGCCGCCCGCGCCCGAGCTTGCCGCCCAGCTGGAGCAGCAGGGGCAGTACCTCCTGCAATTGCAGGCCCAGCTGGCCGAGCAGCAGGAGCTCAGCCGGCGCCTGTCCGCCCAGCTGCAGCAGCCCGGGGCCGTGGCCGACCCGCAGACCATCGAGGCGCTCATGGCCCAGCTGGCCGCGCTGCGCGCCGAGGCCGACGCCCTGCGCCAGCAGCTGCAGCGCCCCGCCGCCGACCCGCAGGTCATCGAGGACCTGATGACCCAGCTGGCCGCCCTGCGCGGCGAGGCCGACTTCCTGCGCCAGCAGCTGCGCCAGCAGGCGGCCGCCCCGGTGATCCAGCTGAGCCAGGAGGAGCAGCAGGGCCTCATCGGCAGGGTGCTGGTGGAGGCCCGCGCCCAGGCGGAGGAGATGGTGCGCGCCGCCCGGCAGGAGGCCGACGAGGTCACCGCCCGGGCACGCCGCAGGGTGGACGAGCTGCGCGCCGAGCAGGAGCGCGTCCACAGCCAGCTGCAGGGGATCTCCTACGGCCTGCGCAACCTCCTGGGCGCCGGCACAGAATATCAACAGCGGGGTGAAGAGCTTGCCGCGTCTTAGCTTGAAAAAACAAGAAAACCCGCTCGCGGCGCTTTCCCCGCATGGGCGCGCCTTCGTCAGGGAGGTGGACCGCCTGGCCGGCGAGGTGCTCGCGCCCGAGGGGCCCGCGCCCGCCCCCATGACCGCGCGCCAGGCCCGGGACATGCGCCGCGCCGCGGGCGCGTTCTACTGCGCCGCGGTGGTCCTCAGCCTGCTGCTGGGGACCGCCCTGCTGCTCAACGCCTTCTCGGACAAGGGCGTGCTGGGCATGCGCTTCTTCGTGGAGCCCACCAACGCCATGCGGGGGCTGGTGCCGCGCGGCTCGCTGCTGATCACCGTCACCCGGGGCAGCAGCAGGATCAAGCCCGGGGACATCATCACCTACTACGCCCTGTACGAGGATAAGGACCACCTCAAGGGGATGCCGGGCGCCCGCCTGACCCGCATCGTGGACGAATGCCTGAATAAGGACGGCGAGCTCCTGCGCTTCCGCACCAAGCGCGCCGGGGACGCCGCGCCCGACAGCATGGAGGTGAACATCACGCATGTCCTGGGCGTGAAGCTGGCCGTGCTGCCGGGGATGGGCTATGCCGTCTCCTTCCTCCAGGCCTACGCCGGGGGGCTGGCGGTGCTGGCGGCGGCGCTGCTGATCTCGGCCGTGGCGCTGCGCCGCTGGGCGAATATGGAGCACCCGAGGGGGAAACGGAGAAAAAAACGCAAAGGACGTGCCCCCCATGCCATCGCATAACGACCCGGTATCCCTGCGGCTGGGCATCGCCCGGCTGCGTTTGGGTTCCCGGCTCGCCGCGCGGAGAATGCACGCGCTGGAAAAAAAGGCCGGCAAGGCCTTGGGGCTCCCCAGGCGCGGCCCCAAGCGCCGCTGGCCCTATGTGGCGGTCCTGGTGGCCTGCCTCGCCGCGGCCACACTCGCCATGACGGTGACCGTTTTGGCCAAGGGCGCGCCCATGCTGCGCACCCTGGACAACCGCCTGCCCAGCGAGGAGGACGTGGCCGTTTTGGACCCCTACCGCCGGGACGAGACGAAGCTCACGCCGGGCGGCCGCTATGACAGGCCCGTGGCCGCCGTGCAGACCGGCGACGCGCCGGCGCTGCTGCGCGTGCGCCTGGAGGAGACGCTCCTCACCGCCGCCTATGACGGGGACGCCCGGGTGGTCGCGGCCAAGCCGCAGCGGGACCCCGGCGCGGAATGGACCCCCCGCACGGTCACGCAGGGGGAGGCCCTGGAGGAGCTGAAAAGCGGCGGCTTCTGCAAGGCGTCCGACCGCTGGGAGGCCGCGCTTGGCTCCAAGCTGCCCGCGCGCCGCCTGCCCGGGGGCGACAACGACGGCGGCCGCCTGCTGGTCTTCGAGAAGAAGACCATCCTCGCCGACCCCGATTCCCCCATCCCGGACGACCTGGTGGGCGTGCTGCTGCCGGAGGACATCGAGAAATACGGCCTGGGCATGGTGGTTTACACCTACATGGGCTTCCGCTATATCAACGACGCGGGCACGCCCGCCTACCAGCCCCTGCACGTGGCGGTGGACAGCCGCGCCCCCCGCAAGCCCACGCAGCGCCCCCCCGCGATCACGGGGCTTGCCTACGACTTCTACCGGTGGGACGTCGAACAATCCGGCGTGCGCAATTTCGCCCGGGACGACGACGCCCCCGTGGACCTGCAGACCGACGGGCTGCGGCCCATCGCCGAATGGACGAAGCCGGAGGACGCCTGGTTTTACGATCCCGCCGACGGCTGGGTATACTACGGGCAGGCCCTGGCCCCCGGCGTGATGACGCCCCTGCTGCTGCGCAGCTACGCCGTCCGGCCCGAGAGCCCCCTCCTCCGGGGCGAGACCCGCTACCGCCTGGACGTGCGCGCGCAGAGCGTGCCGCTGGACTGGGACGCGATCGTGCTGCAGTGGGACAGCAAGGCGACCCTGGGCACCCTGGGGCGCAGCACCATGACCCGGCAGGCCAGGGACGCCCTGTTCGGGCGGGTGTACCCGAAGGGGGCGGGGGTGATCAGCTATCCTCCCCCGAAAGAGGAAAAGACCCATGAATAACCGTGCCGCCGTCCTGCAGGATATCTCCGGGCTGGGGCGCTGCTCGCTCGCGGCGGCGCTGCCGGTGCTCTCCGTGCTGGGCGTGCAGTGCTGCCCCGTGCCCACCGCAGTGTTCACCAACCAGACGGGGTTTTCCCGCTTCGCGTCCATGGACTGCGAGGCGCTGCTGCGGGAATACCCCGCTTTGTGGAGGGAGCACGGGGTGTCGCTGGACGGCATCTACACGGGCTTTATGTCCACCCGGGCGCAGCTGGAGGCCGCGCAGGGGTTGATCGACGCTTTACGCGCGCCCGATACCCTCCTCCTCGTCGACCCCGTGATGGGCGACGGCGGCGCGCGCTACCCCTGCTTTGACGAGGCCTTCTGCGAAGATATGCGCGATTTTGCCGCCCGGGCCGATGTAATCACCCCGAACGTGACCGAGGCGTGCATGCTCGCCGGGGCGGACTATGAGGTGTTTTTGCGGGGCTCCGCGCGGGAGCAGGAGGAAGCGCTGCGGTCGATCTGCGCGAGCTTGGCCGCAAGGATCATCGTCGTCACGGGCTGGCGCAGGGGAAATTCCATTTGCAACGCGGCGTGGCAAAGCGGCGCGCTTACGGTGTATGAGAGCCCCGCCGTGGAGGGGTCGTGGTCGGGCACGGGGGATTTGTTCGCATCGGCGCTGTGCGGCGGGCTGCTGCGGGGGGACGGCCTGGACAAGTCCGTGCGGCGGGCCGTGCGGTTCTTAGAGGCCGCCCTGGCCGACGCCGCGCGCCTCAGCCTGCCGAAGGAGCACGGCGTGCCGTTCGAGCCGCATTTGAAGGAGCTGCTGACGTGAGCAAGAAGCTACGCCGCCTGGTCATGGCCGCCCTGCTGGCCGCCCTCACCGCGGCGCTGACGATGGTGCATATTGTGCAGCTGCCCAACGGCGGCTTTGTCCATTTGGGCGACCTGTTCGTGTATCTGGCGGGCTGCCTGCTGCCCACGCCCTACGCCATGGCGGCGGCGGCCATCGGCGGCGGGCTGGGGGATTTGCTCAGCGGCGCCCCGGCGTATGTCCTCCCCACGGTGATGGTCAAGGCGTGCATTGCCCTGTGCTTCAGCGCGAAGAAAGAAAAGATTTTGTGCCCGCGCAACGCGCTTGCGCTGCTGCCGGCGGCGGCGCTCACGATGGGGGGGTACTTTTTGGCCGACAGGGTCATCTCCTCCAGCTGGCGGGCGGCCCTGCTGAGCCTGCCGCTCAACCTGCTGCAGGCGGCGTGCAGCGCGGCGCTGTTCGCACTGCTGGGGTTCGCGATGGACAGGGCGGGGGTGAAGCGGCGGGTGTAGGGCGATGAAGCTCAGCCTGCGCCGCAGGCCTCCTTCAGCACGCCCAGGCCCTGTCGCAGCAGCTCCATGGGGATGTTCAGCGCGGGGAGGAGGCGTACCTTGTCCTTCGCGGTGAGGAGGGCCACGCCGCGGGCCAGGCACGCGTTCGCGATGTCCTTCGCGGGGCGGGCGGTGGCTATGCCGAGCATCAGCCCGAGGCCCGTGACGCCCAGGATACCCGGCGCGCCTTCGAGCGATGCGCGTATATATGCCGATTTCTCGCGGACTTCGGAGAGCAGGGCGGCGTCCAGGCATTCCAGCACGTGCAGCGCGCCCGCGCAGCAGGCCGGGTTGCCGCCGAAGGTGGAGCCGTGGCTCCCCGGGGTGAGCGTTTGCGCCGTGCGCGCGCCGAAGAGCGTGGCGCCCAGGGGCAGGCCGCCCGCCAGGCCCTTGGCCGTGCTGACCATATCGGGCGAGAGGTTGTATTGCTCATAGGCGAAGAGGGTGCCCGTGCGGCCGTTGCCCGTCTGTACCTCGTCGATGAGCAGGAGTAAATCGCGCTCCTTCACGAGGGCTGCCAGGGCCTGGACATAGCCGGGGCCGAGGACGTTCACGCCGCCCTCGCCCTGGACGAGCTCGATCATCACGGCGCAGCAGGTGGCGTCGAGCTTGGCAAGCATGTCGTTGATGTCATTGGGCTTGGCATATTGAAACCCGGCGGGCATGGGCGCGAAGCCCGCGTGCAGGGCGGGCTGCCCCGTGGCGGCGAGGGTGGCGTAGGTGCGCCCGTGGAAGCCGCCCCCGAGGGTGACGATGACGGGGCGCGCGCCCTCGCCGAAGCGATCGCTGCTCCACTTGCGGGCGGCCTTGAGCATGCACTCGTTGGCCTCCGCGCCGGAGTTGGAGAGGAAGACTTTCGCCATGCCGGTGCGCTGGCAGAGGGCTTGCGCGAGCGCGGCCTGGGGCTGGGTGAAGTACAAATTCGACGTATGCGCCACGGCGCGCAGCTGGGCCGAAACGGCGTTGGCCCAGGCGTCGTCGGCGAGGCCCAGGGTGTTCACGGCGATGCCGCTGCCCAGGTCGATGTATTCCTTCCCCGCGTCGTCCCAGAGCAGCGAGCCAGCCCCATGGGTGAAGGTGACGGGGAAGCGGGCGTAGGTGGCGGCGAGGTATTGTTCCGCGGTTTGTTGTGTATTCATGGTCATTCTCCTGTCATCAAATTTCGATAGAGGCAGTCGTCACGGCGCGCGGAGCCGAGGGCGTCCCAGAAGGCGTTGCCGGATTCGTTGTCGCGGAAGGTGACGAACGAGCACTTGAGAATGCCCTCGCTGCGCATGGCGGCAAGGCAGGCGTTCACCAGGGCGCGGCCGAGGCCACGGCCTTGATGCTCTTGCGCGACGGCGAGATGATTGATATAGCCTCGCCGGCCGTCGTTGCCGCAGAGAATGGCCCCGATGACGCGATCGCCCTCCTCGGCGACAAAGCAGGACTCGGGGTTGCGGCGCAGGTAGTAGGCCATGCCCGCAAGGGAGTCCTCGGGGTCGTGCAGGCCGATGCCCGGCAGGGAGGCCCACAGGGCATAGACGGCGGGGTGGTCGGCGAGGGTCATCACGCGGATGGTCATAACGCAATCTCCCGGTAATACATATCCTCCCGCTGGGCAAAGCCCATGGCATGCCAGAAGGCGTTGCCGCCCTCGTTTTTCGTGAAGGCGATGAGCGCGCACTTGCGGATGCCCGCGGCGCGCAGGGCGGCAAGGCAGGCCTGCACCATCGCCCGGGCCACGCCGCCACGCCGGTGCGCGGCGTCCACCGCCACGTGGTAGAGATAGCCCCTGCGGCCGTCGTGCCCGCACAAAATGCTGCCGACCACCTGCGGTGGGGCGGCCGCTCCGCGTTTGTCCTCCACAGCCACGACGCTTAAGCCCGGGTTGCGGCGCAGGAAGCCCGCGACGGCCTCGGGGGTGTCGTCGAGGTCGCGGGGGGAGGACAGGCAGGCGTTCCACAGGGCGAGGAGGGCGGGGTAGTCGGCGAGGGTCATGGGACGGATGGTCATGAAAACGCTCCTTCTCTCATTCCCCCACAAACATCGTCCCGATGCCCGCGTCCGTGAGGACCTCCATCAGAATCGAGTGCTCCACCCGGCCGTCGAGGATGAACACCCGCCGCACGCCGCCGCGCAGGGCCTGCACGCAGCACTCCACCTTGGGGATCATCCCGCCGGAGATCACGCCCTCGGCCACCAGGGCGGGCACCTCGTCCAGGCGCACGCGGCGGACGAGGGAGGCCTCGTCGTTGACGTCGCGCAGCAGGCCGGGGATATCGGACATGGAGATGAGGCTCTCGGCACCCAGCGCCGCGGCGATGGCGGCGGCGGCGGTGTCCGCGTTGATGTTGTAGACGTTGCCCTCCTTGTCGCAGCCCAGCGTGGAGACGATGGGGATATAGCCGTTTTCCAGCACGGCCAGGACGGGCAGGGGGTCCACGGAGACGATCTCGCCGACGAAGCCCAGGCGGGGGTCCAGCTGCCGCGCGAGGATCATGCGGCCGTCCATGCCGGAAAGGCCGATGGCGTGGCGCCCGTAGGTCTCCATCAGGGCCACCAGGCCCTTGTTGATCTTGCCCGCGAGGACCATCTGCACGGCCTCGGCGGTCTCGCGGTCGGTGACGCGCAGCCCGCCGACGAACTCCGTCTGCTTGCCCAGCTTGCCCAGCAGCTCGGAGATCTCCGGCCCGCCGCCGTGCACCAGCACCACGCGGATGCCCACCAGGTGCAGCAGGGCGATGTCGCCCATCACCTGACGCTTGCGCTCGTCGCTCAACATCGCGCTGCCGCCGTATTTCACCACGATGACCTTGTCGTGGTATTTCCGGATGTAGGGCAGGGCCTCCACGAGCACCTGCGCGCGCTGGGCATCGGACAGCGGATTGCCGGAGCGCTGGTTTTGGGATACTTCTTGCATAAAATGACCTGATTTCTGAATAAATTACGGATATTCCAGGAGAATATCCGTAGTATATCATATTATATGCATGCTGTCAAGGGGTGGGGAGAAAAAGATTTTCCAGCTCCCGGAGCATCCCCACGCGGGCCGCGTGCCGCCCGCCCTCGAAGCGCGCCGCGAGCCAGGCATCGAGGATCATCTTGGCGAGCTCCGGGCCGACCACGCGCGCGCCCAGGCACAGCACGTTGCTGTCGTTGTGCAGGC
>Ga0268262_10003627_pt1 | contig 16590 bp, 13 predicted proteins | sample TergutNc150P3_FD_190354 | JGI IMG/M metagenome (GOLD analysis project Ga0268262, IMG submission 190354) | Nasutitermes corniger P3 segment gut microbial community from laboratory colony in Florida, USA - Nc150 P3 (SPAdes) (version 2) | ecosystem: Host-associated > Arthropoda: Insects >... | reverse complement strand
TATGGAGATATGAAAGCAAGGGATGGAATGAGACGTATGTATCACATGATATATACGTATATTCCATCAGCGATAAAATTGAAAACAGATATTCTATCGATACCGGTATTGGAAGAAAAGCGGGCGATTATAATATAATGAATAATATACCCGGTATACATATCAAGGATGCTTATGCTTCTTTTTGTGATTTTAACGGCGACGGGAAAGACGAGCTGTTTTCTTACAGCTTTTACGGAATGGGATATTATATTGAATTTCACGGGTATGACGCGGAAGAGAACAAAATTAAAAATTATTGCGATGAAGTAAAATTCGAAATTATTGACGAGGATACCGCCCCGCTGGTATTTACGCGTTATAAAAACAAACTTGGATTTAAGGTTTACAGCACGTTTTACAGCAAAATTCCGCCGGTAAAATTAATAAATGATTATTACGCATGGTACTTTTTCGCGTGGAACGACAATACTAAACAATATGAAAATTTGGGAGAGTATTTGGAAGACAGAACCAATGTCAAATATAATGTACACGATTATGACATTGAGCATTTTAAGAACAGGATAAATTTACAGGCGATGTCAAATATGGAAGTTCTTAAAGATTTGGAAGAAATAGACGCGAAAATACAAGGCGGCAGAAGTTTTAAAGCCACTATAATGGGCGCTTCATCAAAAAATTATTTCGAGGAAATATATAATTTTGATTCTGACGGAATACTTGTTTTTAGATAAAAGCATTTGTTATATAAAGGCCGGGGTCTCACTGCTCTTTTTTCCACTTCTTAAACTGCCTGTAGACAAATATTCCCGATATAATCGCGGAACAAAAATCGGCCAGGGGGAAAGTGCAATAGACGCCGTAAATGGGGCGAAGGCCGAGGGTTTCAAACAGAACGGGTAAAAACAAAACCATAGGAATAAAAAAGAGAATCTGACGGGAAAGGCTTAAAATGGCGGCCTGAACAGGTTTACCAATCGCCTGAAAAAGCTGGCCGCTCATCATCTGCAGACCTATGATGGGAGCAAAAGCGGTTATGATACGTATGGTCAGTATTCCAAGATCGCGCAGAGAGCCGGTGTCTTTACTGAAAAGCGAAAAGCAAAACGAGGGGGCCAGTTGCGCCAAAAGAAAGCCGGCGCAAAGAATTATGGTGCAGGCGAGAAGAGCCAGCTTGTAGCATTTTTTTACGCGGTCGTATTGTTTCGCGCCGTAATTATAACCGATAATAGGCTGCGCGCCCTGGCCTATTCCCATGAGAGGCATAATGATAACTATAAACATGCTGAAGGTAATTGTCATCGCGGTAAACGCCTCGTCACCGCCGTATTTCATAATTATGGCATTCTGCAGGACGCCGACAAGGCTGAACGCGAACTGCATAATAAACGGGGCAAAACCTATGGCTAATATACTGCCCGTTATTTTTGCGTTTAACTTCATGTGTTTGACGCGGAAGCGCAGCCTTGTCCATCTTGAGGAAAAATATCCCATAACAAAAATGAACGACACAAACTGCGATATAATCGTAGCCCATGCCGCGCCCGCGACGCCCATTTTAAACACAAAAATGAAAATCGGATCCAGGATGATATTAGTCAGCGCACCAACAATCTGAACAAGCATTGAAGTTTTTGGGTGTCCGTCGGAACGGATAAAATGGGTAAGGCCGGGACTCATCGCCGCGAATATAGCGCCGTAAAGAATAACGCGCAGATAACTGTCGGCGTACCTATATACTTCGCCCTGCGCTTTCATTATGCCGCGCAGAATGGGCTCCATAAAAATAAAGCATATGATTATGCAAACGGCGGGAAGAAGAAAAAGGAGGGTGAACGCGTTTCCCATTATTTTTTCAACTTCATCGGAGCGGCCCTCGCCCATACGTATGGAAAAGAGCGAATTCGCGCCTATGCCTACAAGCATGGAGACGGATTGTATAATCATCATCACCGGCATAACGAGGCCGACGCCGGCTATACCCAGCGGGTCTACACCCTGCCCTATATAGATACGGTCAACAATATTATAAATAGCGTTTACCAGCATTCCGATTATTGCCGGAATGGAAAAATTAAGCAGCAGGCGGCCAATAGAATCTTTCCCTATACGGTCCGTGGCCGATATGGTTTCAAACAAAGTAAAATTCCTTCTTTCCCTATTCCCACTCTATCGTAGCCGGCGGCTTGCTGGAAATGTCGTAGGTTACGCGCCCTATCTCTTTTACGGAGTTGGTAATGCGCGTGGATATTTCAAGAAGATCGCGGGTTTCAAAGGGGTAGACGTCCGCGGTCATGCCGTCGGCGCTGGTGATGGCGCGTAACGCCAGGACCCAGCCGTATTTGCGAACGTCGCCCGCCACGCCGACGGAGCGAATTGGCAAAAGGATAGCGAAAGCCTGCCATATTTCGTCGTACAGGCTCTTTCCTGAAGGGCCGCGGCGGGTTTTTAGTTCTTCTATATAAATAGCGTCCGCTTCGCGCAGAATGTCGCACTTTTCTCTTGTTACCTCTCCAATAATGCGCACGGCAAGCCCCGGCCCCGGAAAGGGATGGCGCCTTACGATTTCTTCGTCAACGCCGATAATGCGCCCCAACTTGCGCACTTCGTCTTTGTACAAACGATCCAGCGGCTCAATAATTTTTCCCGCTTTGCGCTTCGCGTCCACAAGCGGGCTTGCGACATTGTGGTGGCTTTTTATCACATGGGCTTTCTTGCCCACGCCCTTGCCGCTCTCAATTAAATCTGTGTACAGCGTTCCCTGCGCTAGTAAATAACTTTCCGGCAGTTTAAGGCGGGCGACTTCCCTCTCCTGTATCGTTATAAACAAATCGCCGATTATTCTGCGCTTTTCTTCCGGCTCCGCTTTGCCTTTTAGCGCTTCAAGAAATTCTTTCTCGCACATGATTATGTGCAAATTCTTCGCCCCAAGTTTTTCCAAATTTTCGCGGACAGCCGCAGTCTCATTCTTGCGCATAAGGCCGGTATCCATGTACATTAAATGAACCTGTTCGCTCTTCAATGTTTTTAACAGCGCGGCTCCGGCAACCGTAGAGTCAACGCCGCCTGAAATCAAAAGCAGAACCGGGTTCTCTCCCGCGCGTTCTTTAAGCGTTTTGTTCAATTCTTCTATATAACGCTCCATGCTCCAGCCCTTGGCACATCCGCAAACGTTAAACACAAACGCGCCAAGCATTTCGTCGCCGCCTTCGCAGTGCGTAACTTCGGGGTGGAACTGAAGCCCGAACCAGGGCTTTTCCTCGTGCGCCACAACGGCGGGATAACCTGTCGCGCTGGAACCGTATTCCTTAAAACCGGGCGCAAGTTTTGTCAGAGTGTCGCCGTGGCTCATCCACGCGGTGAAAGAGGGGCGAAAGCCTTTTAAGAATTTTGCGCAGTTGTCATTTGCAGTTTGAGATATTTTTACTTCTATGCGTCCGTATTCTTTTTCAGGCAGAGGTTCAACTTTTCCGCCGAGATCGTGCGTCATCCTGTGCAGGCCGTAACAAATTCCTAAAAGGGGAAGGCCGCAGTCGTAAACTTTTTTGTCGGGAGCGGCTCCCTTGTCGTAAACGGATTCGGGGGAGCCGGATAAAATTATTCCTTTAACATCTTTTGTTATAGCGGTATTAAGCGGCGTGTCGCCGGGGATAATTTCTGTGTATACGCCGAGATCGCGGATGCGCCGTCCGATTAACTGGGTGGTCTGGCTTCCAAAATCTAAAATTAAAATTTGGTCCATAAAAAACTTTTAACGAACCCAGGGGCTCTTTCGTATTATCGTGGCTTTGCGGTCGTAGCCTACAGAAACAATATCAACCGGGGTTTCGCAGAAGCGTTCTATAAAACTTATGTATTCCATCGCGGCGACGGGGAATTCCTCGTAGGTTAGCGCGTTCGCCAGAGATTTTTTCCAGCCGGAGAAAGATCGCAGTACGGGTTTCGCGCGATTAAGGTCTTCAACAGAGGCGGGAAAGTTTTCTACGATTTTGTCGCCTATGCGGTAGGCTATGCACGCTTTGATTTCTTCAAAGGTGTCGTACACGTCGAGGTGGGTCATAACAAGGCTGTCGATAGAATTGGTTAAACATGCGTAGCGCAGGGAAACAAGGTCGAGGTAGCCGCAGCGGCGCGGTCTTCCTGTTGTTACGCCGTACTCGCGGCCTGTTTCGCGGACAAAGCGGCAAAGTTCGTCTTCGGACGCGGGGTCGAATTCCGAGGGGAGAGGGCCGTTTCCGACGCGGGTGGAATAGGCTTTGAAAACGCCCAGAACTTTGTCTATGGAGCGGGGGCCTATACAGCCGCCGACCGCCGCGCCGGCAGCGCATGACATTCCGCTGGACACGTAGGGATATGTTCCAAGGTCGAGATCGAGAAGGGTTCCCTGAGCGCCTTCAAAAAGCACCTGTGAATTTTTTCGGTGATTAAGGTATGTGCTGAGATCGACTGACATTTCAAGGAGTCTGTCAATGTACGGCGCGAGAAATTCGCGGTCGCCCTTGTCAAGCTCGTCCATTTTCTCCTTCCAGTTAAGGTCGGCTATGCGGATGCTGTCCCTTTCGCTCTTCATCGCGTAAGTTATCCCTATGCCGCGGCCCGTAGTGCCTATTGGTTTTTTCCGCGCGGCGTCGCGCTCTTTGTCAATTTGAATGTATTTGGGAAGCACGATGTGTGCGCGGTCAGAGATAAAAAGCCTGCCCTTTGTGTCAATGCCGCGGTCTTCCAGCATTTTAATTTCGTCGAATAACGCCTTTGGATCGATTACCATGGCAGCGCCCATGATTGAAATTTTATCGGGATAAAAAACGCCGGAGGGTATCAGATGCAGGGCGTATTGTTCGCCGCCCGTGACTATCGTGTGTCCGGCGTTGGCTCCGCCGGCGTAGCGGACGATTATCTGCGCTTCGTTTGCGAGATAGTCAACGATTTTCCCTTTTCCTTCATCACCCCATTGGGCTCCGATAACTACGACTTTCATCTGAGACTCCTATGTTTTTTTTAGTAAAATTCCTAACGATTTGCTTTTGCGACATCGCAAATTCTGCGAGCCATATTATCAAGAGAAACCTGTTCCATTACATGGCCCAACTCGTAAGCAACACGGGGCATTCCGTAGACAACAGCGCTTTTTTCGTCCTGACCAAGCGTCATGCCGCCTTCCCTGTAGATAGTCCCAAGGTGCTGGGCGCCGTCGCGGCCCATGCCGGTCATAATTACTCCAAGAGCGTTGTTGGTATAATTCATCGCTACGGAAGCAAAAAGCACGTCCGCGGAAGGGCGGTGTCCCGAAACAAGCGGAGAGTCGGAAAGGTGCACGATCTGCTGTCCGGCTTTCTTTTCCACTTCAAGATGTTTGTTGCCCTGAGCGATAAGGATTCTTCCGGGAACTATAGAGTCGCCTTCGGCGGCTTCTTTAACTTCCAGCGGGCAGATACGGTCAAGGCTCTTCGCGAATTCATTGGTAAAGCCGGGAGGCATGTGCTGTACTACTACAATAGGAACTTTTAAGTCCGCGTCTATTTTAGAGAACACAACGCGTAACGCGTCGGGGCCGCCGGTGCTGATGCCTATGGCGATTATTTCAGTTTTTCCCGGTTTGCGGAGCGGCTTGGGCGGTTCGGCGGGTTTAACATCGGCGGCGGGTACAAGATTAAAATGCGCGAGAAGATCCACATTCTTGGTGGCGGGAGGAGTTTTCTTCGCGTATTCGGAAGGAGCAAGAACTTTTTTCCCTTTTGTCTTGCGGTACGCGCCGCCGTAGCCCAAGAGCATGCCGACAAGCGTATCTTTTACAGTATGGATGTCCTCGGATATTGAGCCTGAGGGTTTTTGAATAAAATCGCTGGCGCCCAGAGAAAGGGCTTCCATGGTTACCTGTGCGCCTTTCGCGGCGATGGACGAAAGGATTACTACGGGAATATCAATCCCGCGTTTTTTTCTTTCCCTTAAAAATTCAATGCCGTTCATTTCCGGCATTTCAATATCAAGACAGATAACGTCCGGTTCCACGCGCGGAATTTTTTGAAGGGCGAATATGCCGTTCATCGCTTTTTCGGCAACGGTTAGGCCGGGGGTATCTTCGATCATGCGGCCAATTAAGTTGCGCATTAACGCCGAGTCATCTACTACCAAGACGGATATTTCATCTGCCACAAAAAGCTCCTAAAGGTTTTTTCGGTAAAGGGTTGCCCATTCAGTCTTTAAGAATTCAAATTTTGTTTTCATTCCAAATAACGACTCTGAATGACCTATAAATAAGAATGACTTGGAAGCCATTGAATCCCAAAAACGGCTGATGACGTTGGTTTGAGCCGCGTCATCAAAATAAATAATTACGTTCCGGCAGAAAACGACATCCAGGTTTCTTTGCTGAGAGTCGTTCTTAAGGTTATGGTAGTCAAACTTTATTTTTGCCTGAATTTCCGGTTTGATTTTGTACCCGCCGTCCACCTTGTTAAAGTATTTTGTAAGATACGCGGGCGGAATTCCTTCCAGGCGGTTGTCGGGGTAAAAACCTTCCTTGGCGGTCATCAAACATTTAAGCGAAATGTCGCTGGCAAGGATTTCAAAATTCCACGGCTTTGCGACAATTTCTGTTAAAAGCATGGCAAGGCTGTAAGGTTCCTCGCCTGTGGAGCAGCCGGCGCTCCATATTCTGATCGTACCGGGGTTGCCTCTTATTTTCATTACTTCCGGAATTACAAAATGTTCAAAAGCGTCAAACTGCGCCTGATTCCTGAAGAACCGCGTCAAGTTGGTTGTGATAGAATCCAAAAAGCCTTTGAGTTCTGTGCCGTCACTTTTAATTTTGTCGTAATAGCCTCTTACTGAATCAAGGCCCTTTTCACGCAGACGCTCTTTTAACCTGCTTTCAAGTATTGACCGATTTGTTGGGGTAAATGTTATGCCGCTCTCCGCGTAAATTAAATCACGATACAAACCAAAGTTAGCATCATCAAGGAACTGTGCGTCTGCCATACCTATATATTATGAGACTATATTAAAACTGTCAAGAAGTAAAAAACTTACATTAAAAGAAAATTTAATAAAAGCAGCGATTTAGAGCCATTGGACTTCCGCCATATACCGGATATCATAACCGCTGCCGGAAACCCTTTTCATCTCAATAATAAAGATGATAGCTTTCCCATCGGCGTCAATAAGTACCCTGTTTATGTTGTAAGTCTCAATTTTTTGCCTTTTTATCTGTGGATTTCCTATGGTATAGTTCTTAATTTGGTTGTTTTTAGCCTTACTCTCCAAATTTATGTAAAAACTGGAGCGAATATTCTGTCCGCTGCCTTCTTTATAGGGAACAAGTTCGGCTTTATAGGCTTTTCCGGACAAGAAATCACGAAATTCTATCTTTTCCCCGTTAGGAGGAGGGAATTCAGCTCTGGAAATGTACAAAGGAAGAGCTTGATTTTGAAAATTTATATTATATCTGCCTGTTAAAGCCGAATTATTGGCTACCAGCTTGTAAAAAACGCCCGAACCGTCCTGACCAGCCAATATAGGACTGTCATGGGTATAAATAATTTTGCCGTTCGGGACAAAATTATTTGTTAAAACGTCTATGATGTATATTTCCGCCCAGGGTTTTAAGCCGGGTGAAAGCACCCCGTATTGGCCGAACATGTAAATTCTGCCGTCGGGAGAAAAACCCATATCTATAAAGGAGGCGACATCGCCCGCCCATAAAGCGGCGCTGAAAAAGAAAATCAATGAGATTATCAATAATATTTTTCTTAACAACATGGTACTCCCCTTCTTTTCCATTATCGGTATTCAGTTTTAAGCCTTGAGAATAAATCTCTTTTTATGGATAATATTGATTATGACGCTATCCGAAAGAAACGTGTTTTTCAGGGTTACAATCGCGTTTTGCGCGATTTCCGCCCTTTTAACGCTGGCAATTTCATGGCTGGTAGTGCCTTTATACAAAACAATAGGGGAAAACGCACGGCGCCCGGCGGAATTTGCGCAGTTTTTCTTTGGGCGGCTGTTTGAACCGGATTATTTTGCCGTTCACGCGTCTTTGGCGGCGCTTGTTGTCTTCTCGCTTGCGGGCCTTTTCCTGATTTTGTCGTTTTTTGAGCAGACGGCGACCCCGGAACTCCTTTATATCTCCTTTTTTATTTTTTCTTTTACTTTTGAAATTATCCGTCTAATAATTCCGCTGCACATAATTTATACAATTCCCTCGTTTTATATATTGATTTCGATGCGGATTCTTCTTTTTGCCAGATATTTCGGTATTTTTTCCATGGTCGCCGCAAGCCTTTGCGCCGCCGGTCTTGAAGTTCAAATGAACCGCAATTTAATCCTGATTATCATTGCCGCCGCCCTGGTCGTTGTAACAGGGGTCCCCATTGATATTCAAAGCTGGAACACAAGTTTGAACGTAATCTACGGCTTCAGCTCCATTTTCAGGGTGATAGAAGCCGCCGCCTTTCTTGCCGCGGTTACAAGTTTTTTTGTCGCCGCCAATGTCCGCGGCTCTTTTGAATATGTCTACATAGGGATAGGGGTAATGGTCGCCTTTATAGGCAGGTACTTCCTTCTAAATTTTGACAACTGGGCCGGTCCTATTCCGGGCATAGTAATGCTTTCTTTCGGAACATGGTTTGCCTGTTCAAAATTACACAGAATATACCTGTGGATGTAATAAATATGCCTTTTTTTGCCGAAAAACAAAGAACCATGCTTAAGAAAAAACTCTTTTTGCTTTGCGTAACCTTGCTTTTTATGATTTCTTATACGGCGCCGGCGCAGAATGACACTCCAGGCCAGATCGAGCAGGAAGCAACAAACAATAATACTATTGAGCAGAGCTCGGTGCTGCTCTCCAGCGATATTCTGGCGTATTACGGCCATCCCAATTCGCGCAACATGGGCATTTTAGGGCGTTATTCGATAGAAGAACTGGACAAGCTTCTAACGGAGAAGGCGGCGGAATACGAAGAAGTGAGCGACGGGCGCAGGGTTGTAAAAGCGTTTTATATAATTTACGGGACTGTATGGCCGGGCGGCGACATAGGGATTTTAAGCAATGAAATTCTTATGAGGTATATTGATTACGGCCTAAAAAACGACATTCTTGTTTTTATTGATCATCAAATCGGAAAGTACGATCCCGTCGATTCGCTTAAAAGAATGCTGCCTTACCTTAAATATCCCAATGTCCACCTTGCCCTTGATCCCGAATGGCGCACATTAAAACCTATGGTAGAAATAGGGACTATCACCGCGGAAGAGATTAACACCGCGCAGCAGGTTATGGAAGAATATATAATTAAAAACAACATACCCGGCGAGCGAATACTTGTAATACACCAATTCAATTATAAAATGATAGAAAACCGAAGAGCGGTAAAAGCCAATTTCAGCAGGGTGCGCCTTGTTCACTGCGCCGACGGCTTCGGAGGCCCCGGAATGAAGCGCGACACTTACGCATTTAACGCCCTTGCGTCTAACATGCCGGTTAAAGGTTTTAAATTATTCTACAATTTTAACATTCCCGGCGCGGGGTATGACGACCCTATTATGACGCCGAAACAGGTTTACGAATTAAATCCTCGGCCTTATGTGATTATGTACCAGTAATTGAAGAAGAATTTTACCTTTCATATACGTTAATGTATTTCTATAATTAATCTAAATTCCCCGTAAACCGCAGAACTGCCGCGGTTAAAACCAGAATCGTTTCCCGCGACCGGCGGCGGCAGCAATTCCGCCGCGTATGTTTCGATTGGGTCCGCCACTCTGCCATTATTCCTAACTTCGCTTGTGGAACCTGTGCTGACCAGCATTAGCCCGCCCCTGTTCCCCGCAAAAACCACAGTGCCGTCAAGGACGCTCAGTCTTTGTGTGTCAAATTCAAAACTTGTTCCGCGAACAGAAGCGGTGACCGTAGGCGAACTGACAGTCGTATGAGCTTTGGTTCCCGCGGGGGGTTTTACCTCAACCCGCACCCTTCCGGTTTGAATGTTTACGCTGAGCGTCTCCGATTCCGCGGACGCGCTGATTTCCGCCAAGGTCAGGCGGGTCAGGGGACGAACGGTAAGGACGGTATTTCCCACGCTGACAAGCGCGGTGCTTTTAAACCCGGTGGAAATCACGGTGTCTTTTGCTACAGTGTCGCCGGGTTTCGCGGAAGAAAAATCCGCCTGCCCCGCGCGCTTTATTTCTACCGTGCCGACAAATTCTTTGATGACTCCGTTCTGGGCGAATACCTGCGCCGCGCAGAGCAGGGCTAAAATTATCAATATGATTCGTTTCATTCTTTTCTCCTTATAAGAACGCTATGACCGCGTTTAATTCCACCCGCCAAAGCGGGCCGGCCGTTTTATCGGCCTTTCCCATAGAAGGCAGAAATACTCCGCCGCCAAAATTGAACTGCAAGTCTGAAAACGGCGACCAGATAAGGTGGCCGTAAAATTCATTGCCCAAGGGAGGGCCGCCCTTTCCGCTAGGCAGTCCTTTGTAAGTTACCGGATCGTTCAGGAAAAAATACGCGCTTGATACATTGAGCGACAAATTATCAAGGAGACGGGCGGTATAATCCAGATAGATAGTAGAAAGGCCTGAAATATTTGCTTTGAGGATATACCCCTGGTTTACCGTGCTAACGGGGACAAAGGCGACTAAAGGAATGTCATCCAATGTCCCGCTTGAAAATTGGCCGATCAGCGACAACTTGTCTCTTATCGGCGTGGGAGGTACCCATGCGATACCAAGTTCGCCAATCAAAGAAATATTGTTTTGATCGGAGGCTTGAATCAGTTCAAGGCAGCCGCCGAAATTAAACACTAAGCTCTTCACGGGTACGGCGGCTTTGACCGCCAGGTATTGGCTGTTAAGTTTTTCATTGCCGGAAAGATCAAACTGGCCCAGAAGGGCCGCCTTTAACCTGAGCCTTTCGGTCAGGTACGGATTGTCCCAATCCAGAGCAAAAAGGAGGCGGCTGGGCGCAAAATATGTTCCGGCAAATTCTTTATAATCAAGCTCCGTATTGAACGATACCCATTCTTTTTCGGTCATGGTTATTTGAGCGCTCTTCTTACAGAGCAGTCCTGTATACCATGCGCCGGCGCTGAATGTTCCCATGTCTCCGCCGGCAAATGAAAACCTCGCTCCGTCAAAAAGCCCCGCGGCGATAAATCCCAGCGGATCAACATACTGCATACGTCCGGCTTTTATTTCCATTCCCTCGCCGACAGGAAAGGTCAATTCAACGCGAAGGAGTTCCGGCATAAAGTTCGCGTTTTTATTTGAGTACTCCTCCGTAAAGCCGGCGGACAAAAACAGCCGCGTCCCTTTACGCAAAGAATCCAGCGGCATTGAAAGCCAGGGAACAAAAGTTCCCGAATAGTAGATGCCGTCCGCCGCGCTGCTGTTACCAGCGCCTCCCGCGCCAACTGTCTGATCCAACAAAAGGCCGAAGTCCATGGCTGAAAGAGAAAATGCCGGAAACAACAGGAGCAAAATAAAAAGAAGAGGAATAATTTTTTTCATTTAAGCATCCTCTTCTTTTTCCTTTATTGATAAGAGCCTTGAAACTATTAAAAGCAAATCCTGCCCGGAGACAGACATTTCCGGATCGGTATCGCCGCGAATCAATCCCTTGTAAACCAGTTCGCGGTAAGCGTGGTGGGGGCTTTTTGTCAGGCTGTAAAAAAGGCCGCCCTTCAGTTCGAAGGAGCGCATCAAGAGAAGGGCGACGCCGTTAAGCCGGGCGGCGTCCGCCGGAGCGGCGTTCTTCGGCAGCCATTCCCGTTCACTCGCAAAGCGGAAAGCGTCCGCCGGTTCCAGAGAACCCGCCGCCCCCGAAGCTTCCAGCACAAAAGCCGCAGCCGCCGACCATGTAAGCGCTTGTTCATTTAGCAGGGCTTCCAGTTTGGCGGCGGTCTGCGCGAAGACCCGCGGCGCGAAAATTAGACACAACGCAAAAAGACAAAAATATTTCTTCATATGTTACTCTTCATTAAAAGGCCCGGATAGCGCGAACGTAGAATGTGTTACCTTTGGAGTAGGAGCGCCAAACATTATTAACTTCTTGAAAATACCTATACCACGCGGTGCCGACAGCGCTCTGCGATGAGGACCAGTACTCGCCGTTTGTTATATTGCTTGCCAAAAAACTATTATACATTTCTTCCAGTTCGTCCTTGCTGGGAAGGAACCAGTCACCGTTACCGCCTGCGGCTAATTCTTTGCATGCTTTGGCGGCGTTATTGGCGGCGCTGTCGCCGGAGTGCGCGGCTGCGATAAGGTTAGTATTTTTCCTGCCTGTGCCAAAATCCGTCGAAGTGCCAACCACATCAATATTAGTCGATGACCATGTAAGCCTTCCTCTGTCATTTGGCGCGGCTTCAAGATAATGGGCAGTATAGGAAGCAAAATAGCCGGGGGTCCCCAAAGTCCCATAACCTTCTACGGTAAAGCCTGCCGCGCTGAAGTAAAAGACTCTTCCCCCGCCGGGACCTATGCTGCCGAGAGCGTAGGAGATCGGCTGGAAGGTTGCCGTAATGACGCTTGAATTCGCGCTGTTTCTTGACAAGGCTCCGGCAACCGTGAATAAGTTAGCCGCTATTCCATTCAATGTGTAACCGGGTTTAGGCTCCAGGGTAATGGTCGCAATGTAAATATTGTTATCAGCAAAAGCGCTTGAGAGCTCAACGCCGGCCGCGTTTTTCCACGATACAGTCCCGGTGTATTGTGCTGTTTCGGTAATACTTGGAACCGGTGTCTCGCCGGCCTTCGGCGCGGTAACTCCGGCAATAGTAGCTATGCTTATTGTCGTATCAGTCTTTGGAAACACCGCCGTAATAACGCCGGAGTCGGCGCTGTTGCTTACCGATAAAACTCCCGCAACCTTAAACAAGTTAGCTGTAACACCCCACAGAGTATAGTCGTCTTTTGCAGTCAAGGTAATAGTCGCGGTGTATCGTGTTGCGGAGGCAAAGGTTGGCAAAGCTGACGGTAACCATGAAACGGTTCCGGTATACTGTTCTGTTTCGATAATATTAAAATCCGGTGTTCCGCCGGTTTCAGGAACAGTAACGCCTGCAATGGCGGTTATGTTTACTGTCGTTTTCGCATAGGTCTTTGGAAACACCGCCGTAACAACGCCGGAATTCGCGGAATTGCTCGCCTCAGCCCCGGCAACCGTAAAGGAATTAGCCGCCACCCCTTGCAATGTAAAGCCGGATTTTGCAGTCAAGGTAATAGTCGCCGTGTATTCGGTATTAGACGCAAAGATAGAATGGCTGGGGTTCCATGTAACAGTTCCGCTGTACTGCGGGTTCTCAGGAATTTTTGTAACCGGGGTTCCGCCGGTTACAGGAACAGTAACGCCTGGTATGGCGGAATCAATCAAAGCGGGATTACTTGTTGTTCCGGCAGTTCTCGGGAATACAACTTTTACGACTCCCGAGTCGGCGAGGTTTCTTGTTGTTATTGAATTCGCAACCGTAAAAAAGTTTGCCGTTACCCCTTGCAAGGTGTAGCCGTCTTTGGGAATCAGAGAAATAGTTGCCGTGTAAGAGGTTGCGGGAGCAAAGGTAGCATCGTTTGGTTCCCATGTTACGTCTCCGCTGTACTGTTCGTTATCGGTAATAGTAGTAACCGGGATCCCGCCTGTTACAGGGGCTGTAACGCTCTTGATGGCGGCTATATAAATAACGATATCATCTGGCCCCGTGTAGTACAAGATAAGAGGTACTGACGTCATATACCCGACCCGCGCTTGCGCGGAAGCTGAGCCTCTGGCGTACACTTCATCGTCCAGGAAGGCCGTTGCAATTATGATATAAGAACCGGGGGGCACAGATACATTGACTGTCCGTGTCCCCGGCTCGGTCTTAACCGAAGGGACGTCTGACGAGCCGGAAAATTCTATGACGAATACCAGCCGCGCCCATGTTTCATCATCAACCGGATAAGTAGCCCTGCCCGCGTTCCTGCTCAGGTTAATGGTAATAGTCGCGGTATCATCAGCCAACTGGTTAAAGCAGCCGCCAAAAACGAGAACCGCCAACAAGCATACCGCTATCCGGCAGATTGTTTTTTTTACCGTACAACTGACCATATCACCCTCAATTAATTTTTTCATTTCTCTATACACTAATTGCTCTCCCCCACATGAAGCTTCGCATCTCTTTGAACTTAAAACTTATTGGCTGACTGTCTTTCGACAATCAGCCAAACTCAATAATTAAAAAGCCCTGATGGCGCGAACGTTGAGGGCATTACTCTTGCCTTGGGTAGTTGTTGCGCCACCGTTGAAATTAAAACCCCATGCGCTGTAATTGGCGAAAACAGCCTCCGTAGAAGACCAATAATTTTGGGTTCCCGCTATATTGCCTATATAAGACCTGTTATTCCACATCTGGGTCTGTTCATCACAGCTTGGAAGGAACCAGTCGGTCATACCATTATTACTATAATCAGCGCAGGCTTTAGCGGCAGGAGCGTTAGCGTCTATGCCAAGAATAGCGGCAGTGTTGTTCCTGCCAGCGCCTAACGATTGGGCTCCTCCGGCGCCATAGCTCCACTTTGCATCCGGTATACTTTCATCCTCATAGTCTGATGTCGCCCACCGCAGAGTTGTAGGCATATTAGTCGGCGCGGCTTCAAGGTAATGGCAAATTTCGCCTGTGTCCGTCATGGTAAAACCTTCCTCACTGACGTAAAATATTTTTCCGCCGCCGGGACCGGTATCGCCGAGAGCGTAGGTGGCTCGCGGGAACGGCGCAGTAATAACGCCTGAATTGGCTAAATTATTTGCCGATGTCGCTCCGGCCACTGTAAAGAAGTTAGCCTCTACCCCTTGCAAGGTGTAGCCGGTTTTAGGCGTGAGCGTGATGGTGGCTGTATACTGGGTTGCGCTGACAAACTTAGGAATGGTAAAGTTAGCATTGACAGTAAATGAACCTAACAATTCGCCGTCGCTTATGTCGTCCATTGTCTCATACAGCCTGTAGACCAATGCGTTACTGCCGTTCCAATCTTCCGGGTCAAACGCAGGACTTGGCGGCGCGTCGATGTAATACATAACGAACGAATTTTCTTCTTGAAACATCCCTTCAATCCAATACACTTGAACGACATCTCCCGCAAAAACTTTTAAGTCGTATGATCTGACAGCGCCGTTCACTATTCCTACAGTGGAAAAATCAACCCCGTTTTTATTTATCCTCAATGCGGCGCCGAAGTTCCATCCGTCTTCGTAAGAATCATACATAACAATTCTTACCGTCCCGCTGCTAGGCACAACCGGAGACCACTCAACCGTCCCAGTGTACTGCTCAGTTTCGGTAATATGTGTAACAGGATTTCTGCCGGGTATTGGAGCAGGAATACCTTCTATACCTGCAATGTCAATTACGGCAGGATCAGTTGATGTTCCGGCGGTTGACGGGAATACAGCGGTTATGACTCCCGAGTTAGCGGAATTACTTGACGATATCGCGTCTTCAACCGTAAAGAAGTCCGCCTCCACTCCTTGCAAGGTATATCCTTCTTTTGCAGTCAAAGTAATAGTCGCCGTGTATTCGGTTTTAGACGTAAAAACAGAGTGGTTAGGGTTCCATGATACGGTTCCGCTGAACTGCGCGTTCTCGGTAATATGCGTAACCGGTCTTTCTCCTGTTACCGGAAGGGGAATGCCATGTATAGCGGCTATGTCAATTACAGCGGGATCAGTTGATGTTCCGGCAGTTGACGGGAATACAGCGATTACAACTCCCGAGTTAGCGGAGTTAGTTGTCGATATCGCGTCTTTAACCGTAAAGAAGTCCACGTCCACTCCATGCAAGGTGAAGCCGGTTTTGGCAGTCAGGATAATAGTCGCCGTATATTCGGTTTTTGACTCGAAGACAGAGTGGTTAGGTTCCCACGTTACAGTTCCGGTATACTGCACATGTTCGATAACGGTAACCGGAGTTTCGCCGGTTACAGGGATTGAAATACCTTCTATAACGGCTAATTCAATAACGACCGGGTCAGTCTCTGTTCCGCCGGTTGACGGAAATACAGCGGTTACGATGCCTGAGTTAACGGCATTATTGACCGATATTGTTTCCGCAACCGTAAAGAAATTCGCCGCCACCCCTTGCAAACTGAAACCGGTTTTAGCAGTCAAGGTAATAGTCGCCGTATAGTGAGTTTTAGGCTCAAAAGCAGAGTGTTCAGGTTCCCACGTTACGGTCCCGCTGTATTGTTCATTTTCGGTTATTGTTGTAACCGGAATTCCACCCGTTACCGGCGCGGCAACACCCTCTATGGCTGCTATATCAACAACTCTAATTTCGTTGCCTTTATTCTCAGACCCCGACGAATCGCCGGTAGGGCTCCAGCAACTTACAGTTGTCAAAATAATTACTGCCGCAAAGACAATAATTCCGATAATGTTTTTTATGTTTTTCATAAAAATCTCCTTAGGGCATCATCCGTTAACGCGTATTTGACACCATTTTTTTATAAAAAAAGCCATTCCTAACAGCAAAGAACGGCGTTCTTCCGAGTAAATGAGATGTTGATAATTTAAGTGATTTTTTAAAGAATAATTTACATATGGGGGGG
>Ga0268262_10003626_pt1 | contig 16591 bp, 18 predicted proteins | sample TergutNc150P3_FD_190354 | JGI IMG/M metagenome (GOLD analysis project Ga0268262, IMG submission 190354) | Nasutitermes corniger P3 segment gut microbial community from laboratory colony in Florida, USA - Nc150 P3 (SPAdes) (version 2) | ecosystem: Host-associated > Arthropoda: Insects >... | reverse complement strand
AGTCTTTAAAATATTTAGAAAGCATATCATCTTTGTTTCCGTGTAAAATTGAAACTCTGGCAGTTTCCGCAATTATGTTTAGTATTATTTCATTTTCCAATAATTCAGATTCTATATTGGCTTGCATGTGAAAGAGGGCACTCTCCGCCTCTTTTCTCAAATGTTGCTGCTCCAATTCGCTTGTAAGTATATAACTTAAAGCGACCACTAATGCAAATGAGAGGAAGACCCATACCTGCATATACACTTTACTTATCAGTGATCGTATCATTTGCATAACTCCATAAATTCTGTTGTTTTAGAAACCGCTTCTTCAAAATCGCTGTGCAAAAGGAGTTCTTGCAGAACCTCCAAAAATTCTTTGGTTTGTAGAGACCATTGCACAGAGCTAAGTTCTGCAAGAATGCTCTTGGCGTGTTTCTTATCATAATTTGTGCAGGCAGACCGGAATTCCAAAAGATGCGCTTGCAAATACACAGTATCTTCTTTTTCGGGAACAATTGCATTTTTTTCAGACTCAGCTTCAAGATTCTGAATGACTTCGCTAAGACTTTCCAAGAAATGCCCTGTATCGGTAGATATAACTGCTCTATTGCCCTGGTTGCCTGCTGCTTCCAGCTTGCGGGCAACATTTGAAAGCTCTCTTTCACCAATATTTGCCAGAGCGCTTTTTATTGCATGGACATTGATGGTGAACAAACGCAAATCTTCGGTTGTTGCAGTATCTATGTTCTTTGAAATGTCTCCCATAATGGGGAGTTTCTTTTTTGCATCGCGAATAAAGGCAAATAGCAAATCGGGGTTTGCTTTGAAATCTATTTCGTGTGGGTTTATTTTTGAAACATTATACTTTTGGCGAGCCTCCGTTATAACTTCTTGGCTCTGCTTGTCGCGAATATATTTGTTTAAAACGAAATTCATTTGGCGAAGGTCTATGGGCTTTGAAATAAAATCATCAAAACCGCTTTTCAATAATATCTCCGCCTGCCCCACAAGCGCATTCGCAGTAAGCGCAATTATGGGTGCGGTGTATCCTGAATCGCGCATAATTTTCACCGCTTCCACCCCATCCATTTTCGGCATCATCTGATCCATGAAAACAATATCGTAAACCTTGCCGCTTTTTACTTTTTCCACCGCTTCAATACCGCTCTCGGCTGAGTCAATGGATAGTTTATAGGGCTGCAACAAACAAGTGGCAACATAGAGATTGGATTCCACATCGTCCACAACCAGCACGCTGCCATAAGGCATGGGTTCACGTTCAATTCGCGCACTTCTTAGCCCAGAATCTTTCACAAAACGGGAATTTTGCAGATTCTTGACTAGCTTTTCACCCAAAACACTGCTGCTCACAAATCCTTGAGGTATTTTCACATTAACAACTGTACCTTCTCCAACCTCGCTTTCAACGGAAATTTCGCCATTCATCATCTGAATGAGGTATTTCACAATGCTCATTCCAAGCCCCACGCCTTGAACCGCACGGTTGTATTCCAAATTAAAGCGGGCAAATTCATCGAATATTTTGCTTTTCTGCTCTTCGGTCATGCCCTGCCCGGTATCGCTTACGTTGAAAATAAGCGTAATTTCGGAATCTTCGCTTTTTCGCTCAGAATTTACAGATAATTTAACTGTTCCTTTATTGGTGTATTTGAACGCATTTGTGAGCAAATTGTTCAAAATCTGTTTAATGCGCAGTTCATCGCCAAATAGCTCTGTAGGTACATTGGGGTCAACATCAAGCTCAAAATCAATGGCTTTGTTGTTGAACTGAACCAAATTCAATTGCACCGTATCGTAAATCATACTCGCAATATCGTATTTATTGGGAATAAGCTCCAATTTGCCAACTTCCGCTTTTGACAAATCCAGAATATCGTTTATTATATTGAGCAGTAAATTGGCAGAAACATAAATTTTATTGAGAGCTTCCAAGGTTGTTGGGGAAAGCTGGTCATCTTCCAGTTGAATTTCTGTAATTCCAAGAATCGCATTCATTGGCGTGCGAATTTCATGGCTCATTTTTGCAAGAAAAACAGATTTGGTTAAATTGGCAACTTCTGCTTCCGTTTGTTTTTTTGCCATAACCTTCAAATCGGTAATATCTTGCACCACTTCAATATATCCGGTGGTTTCGCCGCTTAAATCTTTTAGCATTGCAACGTCAACTTGGTAGGATTTGTCGTTATTTGAAAAATATGTCTGTTTAAGCCCTCTTTTTGCGCATTCTATTCCGCAGTCAAGGGTATTGCATATATTGGAGTTCCAGTTGTTGCACGGTTTGCCCATAGCTTCTTTAAGCGTTATTCCCAAAAATTTTTCAACAGCCGTATTTATAAATGTCCATTTTGCCTCTGCATCGGTCACCGTTATGGGCAGCGGTATGGCATTGAGAATGGAGTTATACCAATAAGCCATGGATTGAGATTTCTCATGTTCTTTTTGTATCTCTTCCAGCATTGCTTTAAGCCCGCGCAAATCGCGTATATATCCTATTATTGCGGCATCATTTTTATACTTAACGCGCGTAAGTATCACTTCGCACGGAATGGGTTCGCCATCCAATGTTTGGTGCATCCATTCAAACTGAGCGAAACCCTTTTCAAAAGCTTCATCTGTAAGCGCAATTACCCTCTCCCGCGATGATTTTCCATTTGGCTGAAATTCAGGCGAGAGTTCTTGAAACCTCTCAAGGCACTCTTGCCTGCTAGACAATTTAAATAATTTAACAGCTTTCTGATTGCATTCTATAACATTGTAATTTCTATCAATCATAAGGTAGCCGAGCGGCACATTGTCATAAATAACTCGCAAATGTTCATCTACCTCGCGCATTTTTGTGATTTGCAAGTTGCGGTGAATAGCATTGCTTATCATAAATCCGGCAGAGGTTAATATTTCCATTTCTTCTCTTGAAAATGTGCGTTCTGAGTGGCAGTCATCAATGCTGAAAAGTCCCCAAAATTCATCATTTAAAAACAATGGAATTGCTACCATAGATTTCATTTCATAGTGGTTCAAAAAATCTCGATCGTTTTGCGACAAATCCTTTAACGAAGAGTTTATATACTCTCTGCGCAAAAATATATCTTTCCATAACGGTCTATTGCCGTAGGGAATGCTCAAACCAATGGGAATTTGTACACGTCTTTTGCCGGTTTCGCTTAACCATTCATACAAACGAACCAAACACTGCTCGCCATCAACCATTTCACTGCGCCAAATATGAACACGATCAGCATCCAAACATTGCCCTATAAGCTCAAAACTCTTGAGCAGCGAATTCTCAAAATTCTTTTCGTCATAATTATGCAGCAAAATAGAGGCTACGCGGTTCACCGTGTTGAGCAAAAAACCCCTATTTTTAATTTCATTCATCATCCGCCTTGTCTCTCTCAAATCTCGCATATAAGATATTAGAACAACTTCATTGCCAAGATCTGTGCGTACAAGCATCACTTCGAAAGGTATAAGTTCGCCGTCCTGTTTTTGGTGCATCCATTCAAAACTATAATAGCCTTGCTCTGAACTCCAAGCTTTGGCAGAAACATCATTCAATTCATCGCGCGATAGTTTCCCGCTCGGCTGGTATTTTGGCGAAAATTCTAAAAATCTTTTAACAAATTCTTGCTTGCTGGAAAGTTCAAAAATCTTAATAACTCTCAAATTGCATTCAATAATGTTTGTTTTTTTATCAAACATAATGCTCCCAAATGGCGCATTCTCAAATATTGCCCTACTCCGTTCTTCCAGCTTACTATTCACTGCGGCAACGCGCGACAGGAGCAGGCTTAAAATAACTGCCATTGTAAAGCCAAGCGCAGAAAGGAATTTTGCCATTCCATTAACACTCTGGTAATACTCTTTAGAAGGTATTATAACAGCGAGGCTCCAGCCATTTTCCAATTTCCTAACAAAAGCAATGGATTGGTTGCCCTTGTAGTCCATCACTTTGCGCTCAGAAACTATTATGCCTTGCCTTAAATCTCTTTCAATGGAAATACCATCATTTAATTGGCGCAGTGATTTACCCAAATACGAAGGGCTTGGATGGGCAATGATTTCAAATTGCTTATTGAATAATATGCTATAGCTTCCATCGGTTAAATGAACATTGGTTGCATATTCTTTAATTTTGTCTAGCTTTAAGTCTAGGCAAATTATGCCCAGAGGTTTGCCGCTATCGTTCATAATTCTGCGCGAATAAGTGATAACTGGCACACCAAAATCCGCATCCGTATATGGTTCTGTAACAGCAATGCCGCCATTAGCTTCAATAGCCGCTTTATACCAGGGGCGTTTTTCATGCACATAGCTCTCTGGGAGTTTCCACTCAACATCTGCATGAACCTTTCCGTCATAAGCGTCAAAAATACCATAAGTACCGGTAACTTGCGATAAAACACCTTTGTGGCTAGACGTGTATTCAGTAATTCTTTTCAAATACCAAGACACTTTCTCAAAAGCTTCGCCGTTAGTGATCATTCTGCGAACGGTTTCCGAAGTTATTGCCATCAATGTTTTAAGCTCGGCTAAATCTGATTCTATTTTGATGCTGGTATTGTCCAGCATATTTTCGGCATCTTGCTTTAGATGCTTTCTCTCCGAATCGCTCACAAAAACGTAGCTTGCTCCAACAACCAACGCAAAAGCAAGAAAAACAAGAAACACTTGCCAATAAGATAATATGCGTTTATACTTCGTTACCATTCTATTTCTATATCCATAAAGCGTTCATGGACTTTACAAAATACTTCTACTATTTTAGGGTCAAATTGCTTGCCAGATTCGGATTTTATTATTTCCACTGTTTTTTCGTGTTCAAAAGCTTTTTTATACACTCTCTCAGAGGTAAGGGCATCGTAAACATCCACCAAAGCCAAAATTCTCCCCAAAAGAGGAATTTCTAGCTCCCTAAGCCCGTGCGGGTAGCCTAAGCCATCCCAATGCTCATGGTGGTAGCTTGCGAAAATTTTTGCATCGTTCCAGAAACTATCTTCATGTGTTTTGCTTATGATTTTATCTATGATTTTCTCGCCTGCGCTTACGTGTCCCTTCATAATTTCAAATTCTTCATCGCTCAACTTATCCGGTTTATTCAAAATGGAATCTGGAATGGCTATTTTGCCTATATCGTGCAAACGTGCCGAAGAAGCTATCAAATTGGGATTCCATTCGCCTATTTCGTCCATATACAATTTGAATTCCTGCATAGCTTTTATCAGAATTTCAGTTTGAATTGTGGTTCTCTCAATGTGCCCGCCAGTTGAGTGGTCGCGACTTTCAACAACATCTGCCAAAATGGAGATAATGTTATCGTATAAAGATTCTATTTGCCGCGTTCTTTGCTCCAAATGCTCTGTTCTTTCGCGGATAAGACTATCCATATCCAGGTGCATTTTTATGCGGGTTAGCAAAACAAGGGAAGAAAAAGGCTTAATTATAAAATCTATAACACCGGAATTAAAGCTGCGAGCCTCCACCACAGAATCTGCATATCCTGTTAAGAATATTACCGGTATATTAGCGGTTTTTTCATTTTTCTTCAATATGCGAAGTGCAGCGTGACCGTCCATTTCTGGCATGGAAATATCCAGCAATATCAAATCTGGAGTCATTTTTTCCAACATAGCAAACATCTTTGCTGCAGAAGGCAAAGTTATAACATAGTACAGGTTTTCCAATACCTCTTCTACCTTAGATAGGCACGTATCACTATCATCAACTACAAAAATGGTTTTCATTAATCAGGGTAATATAGGAAAATTGTCTGAACCCCGATACCCCAGATTAGAGGATTAACAGGATTGCATATTGAGTTGCATAATCCCGAAAATCCTCTAATCCTGGCCAATCAATGTTCAGACAGTTTTCTAACTTACCTCTATGCACAACGCGAAGTTCATAGTTCCAAATGCTTTCACAAGCCTTAATTTTTTATTGGGGGTAGCTTCTATATGCTGGTCTGCTGGTTTGTTTGCTAGCCAAAACGAAGCTCTGGGAACTGCATATCCTGTGGTTATGGGGGCACATTTCATAATTTTCTGCGCATTATTAGACAAATTAGACGGTTTTGCCGCTCGTGCTTTTAATGCAAGCTCGGAATTCGGGGCACAGTTCGATAGCCTTGCAGATTTAATAGCATTCGGCATAGCTCCCGCTTTTATGATACTATTTGCCTACAAAAACATATCGCCAAACTGGTATGAATCTCATAAACTAGCCCTGTTTGCCGGAGCTGCGGTTTATATGGTATGCGCCGCTATGAGACTTGCCAAATACAACGCAATGGACAGCGATTCCTACCCCGATTATTTCTCTGGAATGCCCTCAACTTTTGCGGGAATTGTAAATGCCTTGGTTATAATTTTGCTCTGCAAATATAAATTCTTTGATTCCTGCCCCGATATTCTCTACATTCCCCTTGTAATTATGCTAGTCACCAGCATACTTATGGTTTGCCCCCTGTTTCTTGCAAAACTTAAAAAAAGAAAAAGCAATATTATAAACGTTGTGCAAGTGCTAAACATAGCCGGAGCTTATATTGCGGGCTTTGCAATGATTTTCCCCGAATATTTAATGGCATTGGTACTTATATACTTTATAATAGGTTTTGGGCACGGAATAATAAACCGCAACAAAATAATAGCTAAGGAGGTTTAAATGGAAGCAGAAACCTCAAGCGATGCTTTGTATTATATATGGTTTGCCGTTCTTTTAGCCTTTTTGGTAATTTTATTTGTCGCAAAATTTAAATTCGATAACACCTTTGCCAAAAGACAAGAACGCCGCAGAATGCTCATATATTCAAAAATAAGGCTTTCCCCTTCCGGTGAAGGGCAAAACAGGGCACTCAAAATAAAAAGAATCAGAGATTTGAGATGATTTTAACAGAATTTGCGCCTGCAAAAATAAATCTTTTTTTATCCATAATAAATAAAAGGGAAGATGGCTACCACAATATTGGCACTATGTTCCACACCATAAACTGCGGAGACATCCTTTTTGGCGAGCAAAACAGCAGCGGCGAAATTTCAATTTCTTACAATAACCCTCAAGAATATTCGCCAGAAAAAGACTTGGTTTGCAGAGCAGCCGTGAAACTAAAAGAAAAGCACAATGTTTCAAGCGGAGTTCGTTTCTATTTGGAAAAACACCTACCCTTAGGCGCAGGGTTAGGCGGCGGAAGCTCCGATGCCGCAGCAGCACTTAGGCTTTTGAACAAATTATGGGGTTTAAACGCTAGCTCAGAGGAATTGGAAGAAATAGGGGGAGGCTTGGGTGCCGACATTGCCTTTTTTGTGAAAGGCGGAGCCGCGTTAGCAACTGGAATCGGCAATATTTTAAGCCCGCAAAACGCAATAGAGAACGATTGCTGCATAATTTTAGCTACACCCAAATGCGTAGTCCCCACAGCCGATGCCTATAAAGACGTTATCCCCGCCGGCAGCCTGCCCTGGCAAAACTTCCTGAAAAACACAAACCCTCTAGACAATCTGTACAATCAATTTGAAGAAACCGTGCTCAAAAAATATCCCCTAATAAATTTCTTAAAGCAAAAACTAAATACCTGCGGCGGCAAATCCCTTCTCTCCGGCAGCGGAGCCAGCGTTTTCTCCATCTTTGATTCCTTGGAAAGCGCGGTGAACGCTTATGAAATGGTTAAGGGGGAGTGCCGGTTTTTGAGGGTTGCTAGGTTTTTTCCAAAAACTCATTCTTAACTTCCACATATTTTTTTGCGCTCCACTCGCAGTGTTTAATTTCATCTTCTGTCAAATCACGGACTCTCCGCGCGGGGCTTCCGGTTATGAGGGAATGGGGCGGGAATACTTTGCCGCTGGTAACAAGGGTGCAGGCGCCAACAATGCTGTGGTGACCAATTACGGCTCCGTCCATAACGCAAGCACCCATGCCAATTATGCAGTAATCCTCAACTGTGCAAGCGTGAATAATGGCATTGTGACCAACAGTGACTCCCTCGCCTATAACCACGCCCTTATCGCTTGCCAAATGCACCGTTGAGTTGTCTTGGATATTTGAGTTTTTGCCAACTTTTATGCTGTTTATATCTCCGCGCAAAACCGCATTGTGAAAAATGGAAACATCATCAGAGAGTTCCACCTCGCCTATAACGCGAGCACCCGGAGCTATGAATACACGCTCGCCAACAACGGGATTTTTTCCTTGAAATGCGTAAATTCCCTTCATCTTCTCCTCTTCTGTTTCTTTTCATCTCTGTCTAAGGTTAAAAAACCCAGTTGCTTAACGCCTGCAACCTGAACCAAAGACACAACTTTCATAACAATGCCATAATGCACAGACGAATCGGCATTTATCACCACCGGCATATCATCTTTCCAAAGCGACTTGAAAATCTCATCAAAGTCATTTATGGGCACTTCCATATCTTCAATGGAAATTTTTTCTCTTTTGTCTATGGAAACTTTAAGCATCTTTTTCTGTTCAAATGTAGGTGCCTCGGCATTTGGCAAATCCACTTTTATGCCTTGGCTCATAAGAGGAGCAGATATTAAGAAAACTATCAAGATGGCAAAAACCACATCTATCATGTTTGTCAAGTTCATCTCTTGGTTCAAGGATTTTCCGCGACTTCTTTTCATAATTATCTTTTAGATATCTCTCTTTCTGTGAAAACTTTTTCTATGGCGAGCAAATCACCGCGCTTGAACAAACCGAGCAGGCGCGAGGCGAAATTGTAATAAAAAATTTCTTGGCGGCTATTGCGCGAAACAAAGTAGTTATACGCAATGGAGGCGGGAATTGCCGCGAGCAAGCCAGCAACGGTGGTCACCAAGGCAACCGCTATGCCTGGGGCAACAACGCTCAAATCTGCCGAGCCGTGCGTTCCAATTTCGTAAAAAGACTGCATAATGCCCCAAACGGTTCCAAAAAGCCCAAAAAATGGCGAAACGTTGGAAGCCATTGCCAAAAAAGAAAGTTTGCCATCATCTGCCAATCTGCACGCTTCCACTTCGCGCTGCATAGTATCTTCTAGCATTTCTGAGCGCGGTCCTAGAGTTTCAACGCTAACAAAGAGGCTTAAATTTCTCGCTTCTTCAAGCACGGCATCTGTTATATCTCTGAGCGGGCATTTTGGCGATGCCACGGAAACATTCTCCACTTCTGTAAAATGGTTTATGCGTTCAAAATTTTTGTAAAAACGAATATTTGAGAACATTTTGCTTTTAAGAGAAAGGAATTTTGTTATTATTATTCCCCAGGCAAAGAGCGAAAAACAGGACAAAATTAAAAGCACGGCTATGGTAACTGGGTCGCCCAGCGACATTTTAATTATTTCAAAAGTTGTTTTCATGGGGGATAATTTAGAAAAATTTACTTTACTAAATTATGGGCAGAAATGCAAAAAAATAAGGGATTTTCGGCTATACATAATCGCAAGGCTTCGCATCAATATGAGGTTTTAGAGAGTTTTGAAGCAGGAATTATGCTTGCAGGCTCGGAAGTGAAGTCTGTGAGGGCTGGGCATATAAGCATCAGCGAATCTTGGGTGGATATTTCTGAGAAAAAAGAACTTTGGCTGGTGGGGGCGCACATAAACGAATATTTGCAGGCAAATCAATTCAACCATATTCCAGCAAGGAGAAGAAAACTGCTTGCGCATAAACACGAAATTGAAAAAATGCAAAAAGCCATTGAAATAAAAGGACTGACAATTATTCCGCTAAAACTTTATTTTAAAGACCGCCGCGCCAAACTTGAAATTGCAATATGCCGTGGAAAAAAACACCACGACAAAAGGCAGGATTTGATTGAGAAGGATGATGCTAGAAGAAATTTTTCTACATTCACCTAGTGCACATATCCATAACAGCATTTCTTATTTGCCTTGTCTTTGCGCTTGCGCTGGGTTATATTTTTGCTTGGATTTACAATTATGGCAAATTGCACAAAGACCCAGAAGGCGAACCGCAAAAAATAACAGATACCCTTAGCTCTCCGGTTCCGCTTTTTTCTACGGCAGAATATAATAACTCAGCACTGAAAAGGCTGGAGCAGGAAAAAATTTTCTCAGAAACAGATTTTGCCAACAGAGATGCTTTCATAAAAAAACTGCTTATGCTTTTTCGCAGCCGCTTGGAAAAAGAAAACGACAAAATACTCTCAATATGCTACTGGGTATTCAACGGCGAAGGTTTTGCCCTAAGACTTTCCAACAGCACTTATCGCCTCCGCGAAAATTTATTTGTCTCTAAAGACAACAAGTATTTTTCCAGAAGAGATTTTAACTGGAACGGGATAGACGAAGCTCCCATAGATGTTTTTCACTCCGAAGAACAAATAACCCGTTCCGTAGCCGGCTCCGCTGTTACTGGCGAAGGCAAATTTCACGGCTATATAACCATAGACAGCGCGCACGAAAATGCTTTTGACGATGAAATTTGCATAGAACTTCGGGAGCTTGCCAATGTAGCAGAAGAAATGCTGAGAAATTTGGATATGAATTACAAGCTGAACAGGGAAAATAATCTCTTTTATGGAATGCTAAGAGATATTTCAAATTTGTTCAGCTCCGTTTCAAAGGGAAATTTAATTTCCAACCTCTCAAAAATTTTGCAAGACAACTTCAAATCCAACAGAATGATGATAATTATCCCAGCCGAAAGGGATAAGGAGAAATGGCTAATATCAGAAGCTGTGGGTATGCAGAGCGAGAAATTCAAAAAAGTTGTTTTTAGCGTTCACGAAAAATGCCTGCTCCACGACCTTTTAAGTGGCAAGGTTTCCACAGTGAACGAAGTAAAAATTTCAACAGACCCCTACCAACGCAGGTTTTACGAAAACGAACCAGAAAATTTAAACCTGCACTCGCTTTTTGCCGTTATGCCTCCTGTGCAAAACAATTCTTTCCGCATTGCCATTGTGCTTGAAAGCATAAACAACAGAGCCGTCACCAGAATGGACGAAAATTTGCTCACCTGCATCACGGCTTGCGCAGCTATTAAACTCTCCGAGATGCAAACCAAAGATGCTTCGCAGCAAATAAAAAATGAATGTTTTGAAGGCATAGATTCAAATGGCTTGGGCGAGCTTTTGCTTTATTACCACGATGAATTTAACTCTCTCAGAGACAGCGAAGACAGCCTGGGAATTTTATTCTTGAAATGCGTGCACACAAAGAAAGAGAACGCGGCAAATGATTTTGACAAGTTCCTCTCTGTGCTAAAAGAGCTGAAAAAAGCCTGGAACGGCAAGCATTTGGCAATGCTTGGAAGCGGCGAATTTGTGTTCTCCATAAGGAGCAATTTAAAAGAAGACATTTTTGAAATGGCAGCGGCGCAAATAATAACAAATGCAGAAAATATGCTTGCGGAACATTCTCTATCTGTGAAAAGCCACACTATATGGCTGAACAAAAACAAAATGGAAGAAACAGAACAGGAATTCAAAAAAAGCTACAGCATTTTGTTTACATATTCCGTTATGAATAAATTCAGAGAAATGCAAGGGGCAAGCTAGGTGTTTGGCATAATAGACTGGTTTGTGCTCGCAGCTTACTGGGGTCTTTCCATTTTCATAGGGCTTTATGCGGCTAGGGGCAACCGCTCCTTTAAGGATTATATGCTGGGCGGCGGTTCAATGCCTTGGATTCCGGTTGGCATCAGCTTAATCGCAACTTCTGTTAGCGCAACAACTTTGCTGGGAGTTCCGGCAGATGTTTTTGATGTGGATATGAGCCTGATAATGACCAATGTGGGAAGTTTTTTGAGCATTTTGGTTGTTGGCTTTCTGTTCATTCCGCGTTTTAGAAAATGCGGCATTCAAAGCGCCTATGAACTTTTGGAAAAAACTTTTTCACGCTCGGTTCGCAGAGTTGCCGCAATATTCTACGCTATGCACTTGGTTTTGAGAACGGGTATTTTGCTGTTCGCTCCCTCCATCGTGCTTTCTTCAATTTTGCAAATTCCCGTTTGGGCAGCAATTTTAATATCCTCATTTGCCGCTATTCTCTACACTTGGCACGGAGGATTCAAAGCTGTTGTTTGGACAGATGTTATGCAGTTCTTGGTATTTTTTGGCGGCGGAGTTTTTGCGCTTTTCGTTTTGGCAAAAGGGATAGGCGGTTTTGGCGAACTCGCAACGCTAGCAGCAGAGAGCAAAAAAAGCAACTGGTTCAACGGCTCATTAGACCCATCCAACGCCAGAACCTTGCTTTCCGCAGGCATTGTCTATGCTGTTTTGGAAATTGCAATCAGAGGCTGCGACCAGCAATTTGTGCAAAGGTATTTGAGTTGCAAAGATGTTAAAGCGGCAAACAGGTCAAGCATTTTATCTATGGTTTTGGGTCTTGCGGTTTCACTTTTATTTTACTGGCTTGGAGCAGCGCTTTTTGTTTATTACAAGGTAAAAAACGTTGCACCCTTGCCGGATAATCTGGGCGTAAACGATGTGTTCCCATATTTTATCGTGAACGGTTTGCCAACAGGTTTAACAGGTCTTTTGGTCGCCGCCATTTACGCCGCAGCAATGAGCAGCATTTCCAGCGCGATTCACGCCCTCGGAAACACAACAGAAAAAGACATTCTGTGCAAAGCCTCCGGACAGGAATCCGTTTCAAGGGCAAAAATATGGATTGTTCTTTGGGGCATCAGCGGAACCCTCGCCGCCTTTATCGCCGCTTCCCAAGCTGGTTCGCTTTTGAAAAACGCCTTGTTTTTCACAGGTCTTTTCACAGGTCCCTTGTTAGCATTATTCTTGCTATCTTTTTTCGCCCAACGCTTGCGTTCTTCTTCCGTTTTAATAGGCGTTATTTGCGGAATGCTGAGTTTGCTATTATTCAACAATATTCCATTTATCCCCAGCTATGTGCCGCCTATTTCAAAAATCATAGCTTTCTCCTGGCCCTGGAATCCGCTTATTTCCTGCACGGTTTCTGTGGTGGTTGCTTGCGGGGTGGATTTTGTTTTTTCTATATTACCCTCCTATGAAATGCACAGTTAGAACTCGTAGCCAGAAAAATGTTTTTGATATTCCGCAAATCGCCAGCTTGCGCTCGGATTTTGAGATAAAAAAGGAAAAAGACGTTTCAAAAGTTCGCATAATGGAAACCTGGCCAGACGGCTCGCCTAGGCTTGTTATGGTAAATGGAAAAGTTTTATCCATTGTTGTGCGCAAAAAAAACAACGGCTTTCCCGATTCAGTAGATATAAACGGAACACGTTACAGCGTGGATGTGAGCAAAATAGACAGCTCCCATTATGGTGGCGAAACCAAATCGGCAAAGCAAACAGGCGGGAAAATAACCGCGGTGCTGCCCGGGCAAATTTCCAGCTTGCAGGCAAAGCTAGGGCAAGAGGTTAAAAAGGGGCAACTGCTTGGCATTTTAGAAGCTATGAAAATGGAAAATGAAATTCTTGCTCCCTGCGATGGCAAAGTTCAATCCGTTAGGGTTGAGCGTGGGCAAACTGTTATGAGAGGCGACTTGATACTGGAAATAGCCTAGTGCCCAGAACTTTCTTCATAGGCGATGTGCACGGCTGCATAGAAGAACTTGCGGAACTATTTGAAAAATTTTCGCCGCAGCCAGAAGATAAAATTTACCAAACAGGCGATTTAATAAACAAAGGACCAGACAGCCCTGCCACTGTTGAGTTTATTTTGGAACACAACATAAAATGCGTTTTGGGGAACCACGAGGCAAAGCTTTTGCAAATTTTGAGCAAACCAGAAGCCGAGCAAACCTTAAAGGAATTGCATTTTTTAGAAAGCGTTAAAAAACCGGAATGGCTTGCCAGCATAGTCTCAAAATTCCCTCTCTGGATAGACACGGGCAGGGAAATCCTATTGCACGCAGGTTTGGAGCCAGGGAAAAAATCCTTGGAAGAAATGAACGTCAGAGATATTTTGACCATAAGGCTATGGAATGGAGCACCGTGGTATGAGCAAGCCTCTTTCCCCGACAGAACCATAATTTTTGGTCATTGGGCTACAAACGGCCTTGTGGATTTTCCGCATGCAAAAGGGCTAGACACAGGTTGCGTTTACGGAAAACTCCTAACAGGCTACTGCCCCGAAGAAAACAAGTTTTATCAGGTGGCAGCAAAGAGGGAATATTCTCATATTTGAACATTTTCTATATTGTTTCCAACCACAGGAGTAATAAAACTATGTTGGATTACGGGCTTGTTTTGGAAGGTGGCGGTTTAAGGGGTTTATACACTTCTGGCGTTGTGGATGCGTTTTTGGAGAAAGGCGTAGAATTCCAGCTTGTTATAGGGGTTTCTGCCGGAGCTGGCTATGGCTGCTCTCTTGTTTCAAGGCAGCACGGGAGAAATTTGAGGATTTTGAAGGAGTTTCGTAAAGACCCTCGCTATTTGTCGCTTGGCAGTTATATAAAAACAGGAAATTATTTTGGGATAGATTTTATATACGATGAAATTCCCAAAACCATTCCTTTTCATACCGATGTGTTTTTGGCTTCGCCAACCCGTTTCATCACGGTTTGCTCCAATGTTGAAACAGGGGGGCCGGAATATTTTGAAAAAGACGAGCATATTATAAAGGTGCTAAAAGCTTCTTCTTCCATTCCTTTTATGTGCAAAATTGTGAAGCACGATGGCAAAAAACTCATGGACGGCGGAATAGCAGATGCCATACCTCTAAAAAAAGCTATGGAACTAGGCTGCTCAAAAAATATTGTTGTTTTAACTCACCCAGCGGGCTTTCGCAGAAAGAATAAATTCCATCCATCTAGGTTATTTTATTTCAAATACCCGAAATTTGCAAAAGCGATAAATTCTTATGTTGCCAGATACAACAAGAATTTGGAATTTGCAGAGGAAGAGGCAAAAAAAGGCAAAGTGATTTTAATTCGTCCAAGCAAAGACTTAAATGTGACAAGAACAGAAAGCGATGTGGCGAAATTGGAGAGACTATATGAATTGGGCAGGTCAGATGCTTTTGCCGCGCTTCACAATCTTTGCGATATGTAGTTTTTTCTTAGCTTGCGAGGAAGAGCAACCAATTGTTGAGCGCCGCCCAGAGCCTGTGCCTGGACAAATAGTGATTTACAACAGTTGTGGAATTTATAGAGCAGCAGAAGAATCCAGAGAAATTTTGAGATCTAGGGGCTTTGATGTTCTAAATGTGCAAACAGACCCGCAATGGACAAACTACGAAGAAACCATCATAGCCATTCGCAATCCTCACTGGGCAGGCTACAAACAGTTGAAAGAAAATTTAGACACAAAAAATTTTATAGTTTTGCAAGACACTTTAAGCGGAAACATAAGTGCGACTATTTTTTTGGGCAAGGACTATAGAAAGGTATTTAAAAAGAGGACGTTATGAAAAGATTTCCGGCAAGCGTGAAGATAGGTGCTCAAGTTTTATTTGAGCTTCGCGCTGAGAATGTTGAACTTTTAAATTTGCAAGGGCTATCTGGCGTTGTAGATTGGTATTTAGTTGGAACCTGCGAGAGCAGCGCCCAAATGCAGGCTATTTTAAACGAACTGCAAAAAGCATACAAACAAGCAGGCGGCGAGCCTGCAAAAATAGAATACAAAGAACTAACGCGCTGGGCAGTTTTAGATGCCGGAGACATTATGGTTCATCTATTTGAGGCGGAACGCCGCACGGAAATAGCCCTTGAGGAATTGTGGAGCAAAGCAAAGAGAGCTTTGCTTGCTCCTGAAGATTTTGTAGAGAAGAAAAAATCCAAAGTCAAGAGTACGGATTTTGTTTGAGGGAATTTTCTTATGGATTTTGTTCCCTATATTAGGGGCGTGTTTTGGCAGTTTTTTCAATGTGCTAATATACAGAATGCCGCGCGGAATGTCAATAATAAAACCCGCCTCGCATTGCCCAAACTGCAAGCACAGAATTTTGCCCTGGCAAAACATCCCCATTTTGAGCTGGCTGTTTTTGGGTGGTAAATGCGCAAACTGCAAAGAACCCATTTCAATTAAATATCCCTTAGTGGAATTTCTAGGATTGCAGCTCGGGTTTTTCGCCGCCCTCATTGCGGAGCCTAGCCCTTGGCAAAATGCGAATATGGCTGTAAGTTTGCGTTTGTTTTGGCTTATGGTAACTCTAATTCCCATTTTCGCCATAGATTTCAAGCATTTGCTTTTGCCAGATACGGTTACCATAGGCGGGATTTTGCTGGGTTTTGCATTGTCTTTTTTTGAGGGCGGAATTGACTGGTTAGATTCCCTGATAGGCATTGCCACGTGTGGGGGAGGTTTGTTTCTGTTTTCTTTTGCTATTTCAAAAATGATAAAAAGAGAGGGAATGGGTTTTGGCGATGTAAAACTTTTTGCCGGTTTTGGCGCGATTATGGGTGCGGAACTCGCTTATGTAGCGTTGATAATAGGTTCGCTTTTGGCTTTGGCGGTTATTGTTCCCTTTAGATTTATAGCAAAAAAAGATATGGCTAAACCTTTCCCTTTCGGTCCTTTTCTCGGGATTGGCGCGCCTATTTCATATTTATTCGGCTATAAAATTTTGTATGTATATATGATGGTTGTGGATAAATTGCTCGCTATTTTTTATTAGCATCAGGTACATAAACGTCTTTAATAGCTTCTATGCCCCAAGTGACCTTCTT
>Ga0268262_10003625_pt1 | contig 16595 bp, 8 predicted proteins | sample TergutNc150P3_FD_190354 | JGI IMG/M metagenome (GOLD analysis project Ga0268262, IMG submission 190354) | Nasutitermes corniger P3 segment gut microbial community from laboratory colony in Florida, USA - Nc150 P3 (SPAdes) (version 2) | ecosystem: Host-associated > Arthropoda: Insects > Digestive... | reverse complement strand
CTTTTTTAACAATCTTCCAATCTTATGTGAATATTATTACTGTTTTTTCTCTCTACGCATTGATTATTCTACCTCTTTATTTACTTATCGGACTGCTAAAACAGAAACCTGCTCAAATCGTAATATCCATTTTATTTTCAATATTAATTTCATTGGAAATAGGTTTGTTTATTTACACCAAACAGGCGGGCGTATTAATGGGTACAGAGTTGATCATTAGACCCTTTCACGAAGTTTGGATGACCATACGAAATTCATCAAATATTACGATAGATATAGTTTCCATTATTGCCGTTTGCGCTTTCTTTATAGCATTGCCGTTTGTATTAAAGAAAACTAAACTCTTAAACAGTTCCCTTTTCTTACTCGTAAGTTTTATAATAATCGGGGTGCTTTCGGTATGTACCCTGTTTTATCAAAGAGATAGAAATCAAACCATAAACAATTATATTGAATCAAAATCTTATTATTTCTTTTCTTCCATAGTAAATTACATAACTGAAGAGCCTGAAATGGAATATTTTGTTATTGATGAGGACGGGGATAGAATAGAAAAAAACGAAACGATATTAAAGAAATACATATCCTTATTCAATAATAAAAGCCTTGCAGATTTAGAATATCCGATGGAACGTCCGGTTTCTGAGTTTCCGGATGTACTTTCTCCCTACTTTAGAAAATCCGAAAGACAACCCAATATAGTAATAATTATTGTTGAAAGTTTAGACAGTTACTTAATGAATGACACACATAGAACCATAAGTTTTACGCCCTTTTTAGACTCGTTGGCAAATACCGGATTATATTGGAAATACTGTCTGTCGAGTACTCCTCGAACCTCCGGTGTGCTACCTGCCGTTATGGGTTCTGTTCCGCATGGAATGAAAGGTTTTCAATTTGGGATAATGCCACAACATCATTCGCTATTTTCCATATTAAAAAACAACGACTACTACACCAATTTTTTCTACGGCGGTGATTTGAATTTTGACTGTATGTTGGATTTTGTTGCCAAACAGGAACCGTATCATATTGCTAACTTTCTGCCGCAACTGCAAAAATTAAAAAAGAAGAAAAGAGCAAACTGGTGGGGCGTGTACGACTATTTTCTATTTGAAGAAGGACTTAATTTTTTGCAAACACTATCTCCTAAAAAACCAACCGTAAACGTATATTTAACCATAACGACTCATGATCCGTTTACAAGAGAAGATAAGAAATTGAAAGCATATTATGACCCGAAAATAGAAGAGATCTTTTCAAAGTTGGATCAAAAACAAAAAGATTATTTTTTACCTGTAAAAGACAGAGTTGCAGGCTATAAATATTTAGATGATGGGATTAGAAATTTCATTACTAATTATTCAAAACAACCCGAATTTGAAAATACCATATTCCTTATTACCGGAGACCATTCTATAGGAATTCACAAAAACACGCTGTCTCATTATTCGGTGCCGTTAATTATATGGTCTCCATTATTAAAAACACACAAAACTTTTCCAAATATTGTTTCACATGTGGCAATTACTCCGTCTATTATCTCTTTTTTACAAAATAACTACGGAGTAAAAGTGCCGGAAAGGCTGTCGTGGTGTAGTTTGGGTTTGGACACTGCTTCTGTTTTCAACCCTGCCGAGAAAATTTTATTCTTGAGTTATGATAGAAAAGTTGTTTCAATGATTTATAATCAGTATTTTTTTGAAAAAACGGATTATTCCAATACAAGGGTATCAATAATCAATGAAAATTTGGACTTGGAAGAGATTAATGATACAAAACTAACCGAAAATCTACAGTCCATATTTAATACCTTAAAATATGTGAACAATTATGTTTATCACAATGACAAACTTATACGACATGACACACAATCTGACACACAATATGAGGTAATTAAAGGTTATGAAAATAAAAATACCATCGTTTGTAAAACTCCCGATACAATTCCTTCTATTCATGGAATAGATAAATTTGAACTGATGCCTGAACAAAAAATCAAGGGCTATTATAACAAAATTAAGGTTAAATTAATGGCAGATATTGTCATCAACGATTTTGTATATCAAGATAAACAGATGATGTTGAGTTTTTTTTGTTTGGGAAAAGATTACAAAAACATTTCAAGAGACCATATTACAAAATATATTGTAGATGAGGATATTGTATGTAATAAAAAATATGAATTATTAGTTGAGAAAGAGTTTGATGTAAAGGATATTGAAAACCTTTCTGTTTCGGTTTGTGTAACTTCAAATGTGCTTGACTATAATTGGGAGCCTGATAAGAAGATTACCCTGTCGAATATTAGAGTATTAATTTGGGGAAAATAATAATGAACACTTATGAATATCAATAATAAAAAGATAATTAGCACATTAACTCCATTTTGTCTATCTGCGCTTGTATTTATTATAAGTGGCATTATTCTCAACACGGTAGAAACATTCATTTTTTGCAAGTATCAAGATTCCGTACCTTTTTTAACAATCTTCCAATCTTATGTGAATATTATTACTGTTTTTTCTCTCTACGCATTGATTATTCTACCTCTTTATTTACTTATCGGACTGCTAAAACAGAAACCTGCTCAAATCGTAATATCCATTTTATTTTCAATATTAATTTCATTGGAAATAGGTTTGTTTATTTACACCAAACAGGCGGGCGTATTAATGGGTACAGAGTTGATCATTAGACCCTTTCACGAAGTTTGGATGACCATACGAAATTCATCAAATATTACGATAGATATAGTTTCCATTATTGCCGTTTGCGCTTTCTTTATAGCATTGCCGTTTGTATTAAAGAAAACTAAACTCTTAAACAGTTCCCTTTTCTTACTCGTAAGTTTTATAATAATCGGGGTGCTTTCGGTATGTACCCTGTTTTATCAAAGAGATAGAAATCAAACCATAAACAATTATATTGAATCAAAATCTTATTATTTCTTTTCTTCCATAGTAAATTACATAACTGAAGAGCCTGAAATGGAATATTTTGTTATTGATGAGGACGGGGATAGAATAGAAAAAAACGAAACGATATTAAAGAAATACATATCCTTATTCAATAATAAAAGCCTTGCAGATTTAGAATATCCGATGGAACGTCCGGTTTCTGAGTTTCCGGATGTACTTTCTCCCTACTTTAGAAAATCCGAAAGACAACCCAATATAGTAATAATTATTGTTGAAAGTTTGGGAAATTACTTTCTGGGAGATAAAGGAAACCATATTAGTTTCACTCCATTTTTAGACTCGTTGGCTCATGTTGGTTTATACTGGAAAAATTGTTTGAGTACCACTTCACGAACTTATGGCGTTCTTCCTGCTGTTATAGGTTCAGTTCCACACGGAATAAGAGGTTTTCAATTCGGTGTCATGCCTCAACATCATTCTTTATTTAGCATATTAAAAAGTGATTATTTGACTAACTTTTATTATGGCGGAAATTTGAATTTTGACAATATGTTGGATTTTATTGCGGCTCAAGAACCTGACCATATTGATAATTTTCTTCCACAAATGAAAAGTTTTAAAAGAAAAAAACGAGCTTGCTGGTGGGGACTTTACGATCATGTTTTATTTGAAGAAAGTGTGAACTATCTCAAAACTCTCTCAAAAGAAAAACCCAAAGTAAATGTATATTTAACACTTACAACTCATGACCCGCTCAATAAAGAAAATACAACTTTTGGAGAGTACTACGATAACAAAGCAAATAAAATATTCTCAAAATTAAATGCAACTCAAAAAGATTATTTCTTGCCTGTTAAAGACAGGCTCTCAGGAATTTTATACATAGATGACTGTATCAGAAATTTTATAAAAGATTATTCCAAACAAATTGATGCTGAAAATACTATATTTGTAATTACAGGCGATCATTCCGTAGGTATTTTCAAAAATGACTTGTCTTATTATTCGGTACCTTTAATTATCTGGTCGCCATTATTAACAGAGCACCGGAGTTTCCCTAATATAGTATCGCATATATCTATTACACCGTCTATTATCTCCTTTTTACAACATAGTTATAATCTAAAAGTTCCTAAAAAACTTGCATGGTGTAGCATAGGATTAGATACCTCGTCCGTATTTAACCCATCAGAGAAAATATTATTTTTAAGTTATGACAGAATTGTAAATGAAATGGTTTATAATCAATATTTTTTTGAAGATAAAACAAAGTGGAACGACAGAAAACTATATGAAATTAAAGAAAATTTAGACGTGCAGGAAGTAAATGACGACTTGCTTATGAAAAACATCTATTCAAAATTTAATACGTTAAAATATGTGAATAATTATGTTTACCATAATAATAAACTCATTAAAACCGATGAACATGCTGATACAGACTACAAATTAATTAAAACCTATAAAAATGATAACACTATTGTTTGCAAAACACCTGACACAATTCCATCTATAGTCGGAATTGATCTGTTTGATATTTTGCCTGCTCAAAAAATTAAAGAGCAATACAGTAAAATAAAAATTAAGTTGATGACAGATATTATAATCAACGATTTTGTATATCAAGACGAACAAATGAAGCTGAATTTTGTTGTTTCAGGGAAAAAATTTGATTATACTTTTAGTGATCATATTACAAAATATATAGTTGCTGATGATATTCTATGTAATAAAACATACAAACTGTTGGTTGAAAAAGAGATGGATGTTAATAATAGTGAAAATATTGCTACACATATTTACGTAAGCACAAATGAATATGATGCAAATTGGAAACCTGATAAAAAAATTACCATATCAAATATTAGAGTATTAATTTATGGGGAAAAATAATTTCTAAACGATAACAATAAACAGAATTTTATGGTCTTTAGCAGCATTCTTTTTATACTCTTTTTCTTGCCTGCGTTCATTCTTACCTATTATTTGGTTCCAAAAAAACTAAAAAACATTGTGATACTGTTGTTTAGCATTGTTTTTTACAGTTGGGGAGCGCCTCGTTTTATTTTTGTAATTCTGGGAACCACCTTTTTGGATTTTCATTTGGTAAAATGGATGTCGCGTATCAAAGAAGTGCGCTATCGCAGATTGCTGCTTGCCCTGTCGGTTTCTATTAATTTGGGGTTATTGGTCTATTTTAAATACTCTAACTTCTTTATTGAAAATGTGAATGCCGTATTGTCATTAATGGGCGCTCATCATATTCAATGGACAAAATTGGTTTTACCCATCGGTATTTCGTTTTATACTTTTGAAACCATTACCTACGTTGTAGATGTGTATCGGAAAGTGCATAAACCCTTGGATAACTTTTGGAGTTACCAACTCTATATTATATTCTTTCCCAAATTGATAGCAGGTCCTATCATTCGTTATCACGATCTTGCCGACCAGATTGAAGACCGTTCAAAAGATGAAACATTAGACAATGTGCTCACAGGATTTTATCGTTTTGCCATAGGGCTTGCTAAAAAAGTACTCATTGCCAATCAAATGGGTTTGTATGCGGATACGGTTTTTGCTTTAGATTATACCCATTTGGGAACTTATACGGCTTGGATGGGCATATTAGCCTATACTTTCCAAATCTATTATGATTTTTCCGGTTATTCGGATATGGCAATCGGCATTGCCCGAATGGTGGGTTTTAGGTTTCCCGAGAATTTTAATAATCCATACATTTCGCAAAGTATTACCGAATTTTGGCGGCGCTGGCATATTTCGCTCGGGGCATGGATGCGCAATTATCTCTACATTCCTTTGGGAGGCAATCGGGTGGCAACCCAAAGAAGACTCTATTTCAACCTGTGGTTGGTGTTTTTAGCCTCCGGATTGTGGCACGGCGCCTCTTGGAGTTTTATACTTTGGGGGGCTTACCACGGATTGTTTTTAGTGATGGAGAGAAGTTTCCTGTTGAAAATTTTTGAGAAAATCGGAAAAATACCCAGGCTTACGATCACTTTCTTTATTGTAGTCATTGGATGGGTTTTCTTCAGAGTAGAAAAAGTATCCGATGCTTTTGTCTTTTTGAAAAGACTCTTTACATTCAACAGCAGTCATTCCAATCTACCGGACTCCGAATTTTATTTCTATATTGTTTTCGCTATCCTGTTTGCTTTTATTACTTTCTTCAAAAGAGGGAAACAATGGCAAGACGCTATCTATTTTGAAAATTATAATAACAAAAAACACATTATCGTTTTCTCATTAACACTCATTTTGATTATTCTCTCAATGAGTTCCATTACGGCTTTCGGGTTTAATCCTTTTATATATTTTAGATTTTAGTTGCCATGAAAGATAGAAAAAAACTTACTCCCGTTATTTTGTTGACTGTGTTGCTTGCTCTGTTCGCTTTGCATTTTACGCAATATCAATTTTCGTGGAAATACGTAAAGCCATTAGACGGCTACTATTTAGATACAGAAAAAAGCAAATTCTCATGGAAAGATTGGTTTTCAGGTTCCTTTCAAGAAACAAAAGATAAGTATTTAAACGACCATTTTGGTTTTAGAAGTTTGTTTATTCGGTTAAATCATCAGTTGCGGTTTAGTTTATTTAACAAAACCAAAACAGCATGGATAACGGTTGGCAAAGAAAACTATTTGTATGAATTTAACTATATTAAGGCTTTTTATGGAGATGATTTTATTGGAAATGACAGTATTGAAAAGCGGATGCACAAATTAAGGCTACTCCAGGATACTTTAAACCATTTGGGAAAGAAGTTAATTGTTGTATTGGCGCCCGGCAAAGGCTCATTTTATCCCGAATATATTCCCGACGAATTTCACCAAGAGCGTTCAACAACTAATTTAGAGATATATAGACAATATATTGAGAAATTGCAAATCAATTGTATTGATTTTCATAAATATTTTATTGATAATAAGCATAATTTTCCTTATCCGCTGTATCCCCAATATGGTATTCACTGGAGTATTTATACTTCCTGTTTAGCGGCAGATTCTATTGTGCGCTATATTGAAAAGTTGAGTAACATTAGAATGCCGCATCTCTATTGGGAAAAAGTAAATATGAGCAAACCACGCTATCGGGATAGAGATATTGCTGATGCCTTGAATCTGTTTTTCTCACCCAAAACTTTTGAAATGGCTTACCCCGAACTCCAATTTGAATCCGAATCAGGAAAAACCAAACCTTCTCTCTTGGTGGTTTCCGATAGTTTTTACGGCACTATCTTTGATTTGGGGTTAGACAGTATATACACCAACCATCACTGGTGGTATTACAACGAGGTGATTTATCCCGAGACTTCCGGCAACAATTGGCTGCCAACGAGTGATATAAACGCGCATGAGGAGATGCTTAACTATGATATTATTATCATTCTCAGTACCGACGCCAATTTGCCAAAGTTTGGGTGGGGGTTTATTGAAAACAATTACAATATATTCTATCCTTAATTTGAAATAATTATAAAAATGAATGAAATTATGAAACATAATAAAAAAATCTTATGACAAAATCGCCATTACTTCCTATCAGTAAAAACGATACTAATATCTTTAAAGGTATGGGTATTCTATTAATCATGCTCCACAATTTTCTTCATTGGGTAGAGCCAAATACAGGAGAAAATGAGTTTGATTTTTTACATTCTCGTGTAGTAACACTCGTTAAAGGCATCATAAATACGCCATTAGAAAGTATTCATCTGTTTTTTGATTTTTTTGGACCCTACGGACTTGCTTTCTTTTTCTTTATAAGCGCTTACGGACTTACCATCTCTTATAATAAAAACTCAAGTATCTCTTATGGAAATTTCATAAAAAGCAGATTGTTAAAACTTTATCCCGCATATATTATATCCGTCTTTTTACTGATTATATGGCTTATCGTTAGAAACGAGCATTTTTCTATTAGCATTTTTAGATCCATTGTTTACAAGTTATTATTAATCTCAAATTTTATCAAAGATGAACCGCTTGCACTGAATGGACCATGGTGGTTTCTTGTTGCTATTATGCAATTCTATTTTATTTTTCCACTTCTGATTAAAGGTCATAGAAAATATGGAAATAAATTTTTGTGGCTTATAGCATTAGTTGGTTTCGCTATCCGTATGGTATATGTATATGTGGGAGGAAAACTGATAAGTTTTGTTCCTTATTCTTTTATTCCGTATATTTTTGAATTAACACTTGGAATATATTTAGCATCCATTAAAGAGATAAAACTAAATAAATCCAAACTACGACTTATTGCGATACTTGCCTTTCTTGTTTTTTGCGCAGGAAATTATCAGCTTGAATTCTGGTATTTTTCATATCCCGCTTTTCTTGTTGTATTTTTATTCAGTTATTCATACATTAAAACAATGTTGAAGCATCTTCCTGCAATAAATAACTTTTTTATCTATTTCGGTTCACTCTCTTACTATCTATTTTTGATACATGGTCCTTTGCGCGTTCCTTTGGTTTATTATGCTCAGAATGCGACTCCTTACGGAAAAATTGGCTATGCCTTTGTTTTTCTTATTTTATCAATCATCTTTGCACAATTCTTAAAATTGTTGGAACAAAAGATACTGACAATAATTTGGACTTACAAGTTTCGTCGCTCAAAAAATAGCAATAATGAACAATTATAAATTTAATATGAAAATGTAACTGATGCAAAAACAAAGTACATATTTTTGCCCCACCATAATAAATTTTGTATGCTTTTCAACTCTATCCCTTTTTTGATTTTCTTCCCTATTGTAACTCTACTGTTCTATTTATTACCCCATAAATACAGATGGATTCACCTGCTTGCGGCAAGTTGTTTCTTCTATATGTTTTTTGTCCCAAAATATATTCTCATTCTTTTGATAACCATTTTAATTGATTATACAGCAGGAATTTATATAGAGAAAACGGAAGGAAGAAAACGAAAAATATTCCTTATCGTCAGTATTATTTCCACATGTTTGGTGCTTGTCATTTTTAAATACCTGAATTTCTTCACCCATAATTTAATCTCTTTAAGTCATTATTTTGGTTTTTATTATCCGGATAGAGTATTCAACATCATTCTTCCTATTGGGCTCTCTTTTCATACTTTTCAAAGTTTGAGTTATGTGATTGAAGTATATAGAGGTAACCAAAAAGCAGAGAAACATTTTGGGATATATTCTTTATATGTAATGTTTTACCCGCAATTAGTAACCGGCCCTATTGAGCGTCCGCAAAATCTGTTACGGCAGTTAAGAGAAGTAAAAACATTTCAACTCCCTAATCTCATTAATGGACTTCGATTGATATTGTTTGGACTGTTTGTCAAGATGGTAATTGCTGATAATCTGGCGGTTTATGTGGATCAAATATATGAAAATCCGACCCTGTACAGTTCATGGTCTATCTTAACGGGTTTATTGTTTTATTCATTTCAAATTTATTGTGATTTCTTCGGATATTCAACCATTGCGTTGGGTTGTGCCTTATCTATGGGATATTTTATTACCAACAATTTTAAAACGCCTTATCTATCTAAGAATATTTCAGAATTTTGGCACCGCTGGCACATCTCACTCTCTTCGTGGTTTCGCGATTATGTCTATTTTCCTATGGGCGGAAGTCGCGTAAAAACACCCCGTTGGATATTCAATATTGCGTTCGTTTTTATGCTCAGCGGTTTTTGGCATGGCGCAAACTGGACATTCATTCTTTGGGGCGGAGCGTATGCTCTCGTTTATATCATGGAACACGCTTTCAAAAAAAATATAACGTTCAATTTTTCGAAAAATAGATGGATAGCCCATATTACGAATGGACTTGCTATGCTGAAAAATTTTGTTTTGGTAACTTTAATTTGGGTTTTCTTCCGTTCGGTAAATGTAAGGCAGATTAAAACTGTGTATGCATCTATTTATCACAATTTTAATGTTAAAGATAACTTTTTTGTAGATTACAAAATCTGGTTCTTTTTAGCATTATTTATTTTGATTGATTTCTTAATACGAAAAAACCGTTTCGATACATGGTGCGAAAATCGCTCATTCGCTATACGATGGCTCATTTATGCCGTAATGCTCTTTCTCATTATCGCTTTTTCGAGTGTTAACAGTTTCCCGTTTATTTACTTCCAATTTTAAACAATATGAAGACCGCAAAAATCATTATCTTAAAAATATTACTGCTCATCTGTTTATTGATTGGAATGAATGCGCTCTATCGCCTGTTTTTCTATGAAAAAGATATTCAAAAACATTCTGACATTATCTATTTGGTGAATGATGTTGTTGAAGACGAAAGCGAGGTAATTTACATTGGAGAATCTTCCAACATAACGATGCGCGGCGACGATATAGATAAGCGCCCCATCAGCAGTTTTATTGCGGAGTATTTTCCAAACCGGCGATTTGGTAATATTACCAAGCCGGCAAGTCATGCAGATATTTATTACACATTATTGAATAATATTCCTGCCGATTCAAAAGTTAAAACGGTTATCGTAACCCTCAATTTAAGGTCGTTTAACGCCGAATGGATATACTCCAAATTGGAGACCCCTTTACAAAAAAGTATTGTTTTAATAAAGGATTATCCACCGCTTTGGAACCGTTTTCTGTTATCGTTTAAAGGATATGATATTAAAACAGATATTGAGAGGAGTGCACAAATACATTATGAATGGCGATTTACTACGCTCAAATTTCCTTATTCGGTACGTTATGCAACGGTAACAGAATGGGACAGGGCGATGGCTATTGAGGGTATTAAGAAAGAAGATGGAAGTTATGATGAGGTACTTACCCCATTAGCGTGTCATTTTATTAAAACTTATGCTTTTCAAATAGATACATTAAAAAATCCTCGAATTAAAGATTTTGACAAAATTGTGGCGCTGGCGAAAAAACGAAATTGGAACCTTGTTTTTAATTTAATGGCGGAAAATGTTGAAATGGCGGATAGTTTAGTGGGCAAAGACCTGATTTTCTTAATGAAACAAAATCGAGATTTGCTTATAGAACGTTACCAACGCATGGGTGTAATTGTGGTGGACAATTTTTGCAGTGTGAGAGATGAAGAATTTATAGATAGAGATTGGACCACAGAACATTATGCTGAAAAAGGAAGAAAAATAGTGGCACATAATGTTGCACAGGCGTTAAAAACATTATATCCAAACGATTATCAGGAGGTTCAGCCCCCAACGGAGAAAAGAAACGCATTTTTTCATAATTGCGATGATGATAACACATGGACACAATGGCATACCATTACAAGAGAACAAGCCTTTTCCGGAAAAAAATCGTCAAAAACGGGAAATGGAGATGATTTTGGGCTTACTTTTGAGTATGGAATAAAGAACCTGCCGGATTCATTGAAAACAGTAGATGTAGAGATGCAAATATTTCAGCAGGATTTGGCGCATGATGCCCAAATTGTTCTGGAAATTACAGGGAAAGGTTCCGTTACTTTTCCAATAAAAAATCAAGCGCATGAGGTAAATAAATGGCAAAAAGTAAGTTGCCAATTTAATTTGGAAGCAGATTTTTATGATTGGCATATTGTAAAGGTTTTTCTTTATAATCCTTACAATACGGTGATTTATTGTGATGATATTCGGGTTGTGTTTAATCATCTAATGTTTTAACAAACTCAATTCGTGTTTGTTTTGTCATTTTTAATGTGAGTTTTTTCAACTCTACTGCTGCCTATGTTTTTGGTTTTCGTGTCAAATAACGCTGTACTATTTGTATCTGGTGAAATTGACACATTTGCATTGGAATATCACCAAATAAGCCAAATAAGCCTTGTCTTCCATCGCAAATAATTGCTTTGATATCAATTCTGCGAACGATTAAAAAAAAGGGGAATAAAAAATTATGTTTTTCATTTGGAGTTGCCACTACCCATTAGTGGACAAACTGCAGAAGAATATGTTTGGAATTATGAAATGGATTATTGTTACGGCATGTATGCCAATAATTTAGATTTATTGGTTTCGTTGCTCAAAAAATAACAATATATCCTGGAACTCCTATAAGTTAAAAAAGCTGTTTTCCTTTAATATATTGAATTACCAAGTCGGGTAAGTATTCTGTTACCGTTTTATTTTGTTGTAGTAAAGACCTGATTTCTGTGGCAGATACAGGAAGCAAAGGCGCATCATTGATGTAAATAATGTTTGTATGTTCAATGGGGTGTTCATCATTGCCTTTGTGGCGCGGGTAAACATAAATTTGATACCTGTTGAGTATCTCCTTATAGTTCTTCCATTGTTGAAAGTTTTCAATATTGTCGGCTCCCAATATCAAAGAAAAGTTATAATCCGGATATTGTCTTTCAATTTCATTCAAGGTATCAACAGTATAAGAAGGAGCGGGCAACGAAAACTCTATATCGCAAACGTGCAGAAATGGAACATCTTGAATTGCAAGTTTAACCATATTCAATCTGTGGTTTTCATCGGCTAATTTTTCTTTCTCTTTTAAAGGATTGTTGGGTGATACAACTAACCAAATCTGGTCGAACAGGGCTTTTTGTTTCAAAAAACCGGCAATAGCAAGATGCCCGTTATGAATGGGGTTAAAAGAGCCGAAAAAGAGACCGATATTCATATTTCATCAATTTTTTCCCGACAAAATTGCCTTATACCGTTTTGCATCTAAAAGGATATCCATAGCCAATTTTACATCGGGGTCTGTGGAGAGTTGGTGTTCAATTCTGCCTTTTTGAAAATAGTAGCGTGCTACAATCTCATTCGCGATGAAATCGGATATTTCGTTTTGAAATTTATAAATATCGTTACTCTTTTCGTTTTCTATTTTTTTAATGATTTCATTATAAACAGGTTCAATGGCAGTAAAATATTTTTCGTTTTGGGCAATATCTTTTAACTCTTTCATCAATTCTTCGGTTGCTGTTTGGTATTCAAATTTTTTACTTTTAGCATAATCGGCAAATTGTTGATATTCAGTTTCAGAAAGTTTAAATTGTCGTGGGGGGAGAATCGTGTCGTGTTTGGCTGCAAATTCATTACAGAAATCAAAAATGATATTGTTGAACAGCAAGGCAATGAGAATATTACTTGGTATAGAGTCAGGGGTAATGACGTCGGGTTCAATACCTCCTTTATCATAGACGGTTCTGCCGTTTCTGGTTTTATAGGGAGTGGCAAGCGAATCGGGAATATGCGGTGCAACGCCCAGCGTATCGCGATTAAAGTAGTCTATATTTTGTACGCAACGTCCGCTGGGAATATAATATTTGGACACAGTGATTTTAAAAGAGGTATTATAACTGAGCGGCACGATATTCTGTACCAACCCTTTTCCAAAAGTTTTTTTACCGAGAATGACGCCTCTATCCAAATCCTGAAACGCGCCCGCTACAATTTCGGAAGAGGATGCACTCGTTTCGTTTACTAACACTACTATCGGTATCTCTTTATCTATAACGGCATTCCGTGTTCTGAAAATATTATTTTGTTCTTTAATCTTCCCTTTCGTTTCTGCAATGATAACATTCTGGTCAACAAAGAGATTCATAACATTTACGGCTTCTATAAGCAATCCGCCGCCATTGTGTCTCAAATCCAGAATCAGATATTTCATACCCTGTTCTTTGAGTTTAAGAAAAGCCTCTTTTACTTCCGAGCTCGCCTTTTCCGTAAACTGGCTTAAATTGATGTACCCGATTTTGGTATCCAACATACCCGAATAGGGAACAGGTGAGAACTTAATATCTTCGCGCTTAACGTTGAAAGTGTATTTTTTCCCATCTGTTGGGCGTTCAATTTCAATGGTTAATGAGGTTCCGGGCTGTCCTTTTAATATAGTGCTGACCTCTTCGGAGTTTTTATTCTGTACATTTTGTCCGTTTACTTTCAGGATAATATCCCCCGCACGCAGTCCCGATTTTTGGGCAGGAGAGTTTTCGTAAGGTTCCGATATTACTACATTTTTGCCGTGTTGCAATATCAACGAGCCAATGCCGCCGTATTGTCCGGTAGTCATAAGTTTAAACTCCTCAATTTGTGATTCGGGATAATACACAGAATACGGATCCAAATTTTCCAACATCCCATTGATGGCTTTCGTAACCAAATCGGTAGGATTGATATCATCGGCATATTTGGCATTTAATTCTTTTAAGATAGACACAAAGATATCCACATTCTTTGCAATTTCAAAATCGTTTTGTGCAGATAATGAAATGGTTAAAAACAAAACAGGAATTAATAACAACCTTTTCATACGTAATAATTTTTTAAAGTGTTAATAACAGAAATTTGATTAAAATATTGTGTAAATACGTCATCAATAATCCATCACACATCTTACACTCATTCCGTCAATTTTCTTTACCGTTTCTTTTTGGATACTATTGCAATAGTATGATATGAAAAAGCTATCTGCATTTGCAGTTCCGGGAATATCTTCTACAGCCCACCAGCCAGCATATCCGAACAGGTCTTGATATCTGTCTATAGTTCCATTGTACCAACCGGCAGGACGGGCGTCAAAACCATAGTTATCGGTTCCGACTCCCGGAGGGTCAAGCCAATATTGGGTACTCATTAATTGCACGGCGTTATATCTTTCTAATAGATTCCATTCTGCTCGTGAAGGGATATGGTACCCATCAGGACATATACCCTGAACAGTTTCATCTGTAGTTGTTCCACCTGTAGCAGAATACCAGTCGTACAACAATCCAAAGATGGCGTCAAGGTGTGTGGAACATATCGGACAGGTGTAGGGAATGGCTACAGGAATGGGCGCTCCGGTAGAAGAATATAAGGTTGATTTCAGGTTTTCAGTCCAGCATAAGCCTGCCAACTTGATTACGGTGTATATATTATCTTCAATGTCAGGAACACTATAGGGGCAAGTTCGCTCAATAGTTACCTTAAATTCGCAACTATCAATTCTCTCTTCAAAGTAAGCATAAACAGTAACTGTAGAAACACCCACATTAAAGTGCGAACCGTTTAGCGAGGCGTTTTCACCGCTACTGTATAGAGTTCCGTTAATAAAGTACTCCAGATTATCAAGAATAGTTTCGGGAATGACATCCCATTCGGTAGAGAGATGAGTATAGCCTGATCGTGGTTGATCTTCATCTGCGAATCTATCAATTAGTTTATTACAGTCTATCAACATACAATTTTCAGCTATTACCGTTACCGCCTTGCGGGTGTTGATTTTATTTTCGCAAATATTGGTTCCGAATACGCTTACGTAATAGGTAACATTTGCATTGAGCTCAGGAGTGGTATAGGAAGCCCCCTGATAGAAATATGAGGTTGCATTTTGAGATATATACCAACGGAAGACAGGATTGATTATGCCTCTTGTTGTTGGGGTAAGGGTCGTTCTTTCCCCTTTACAGATGGTCTCTCCGAAAAGTGTAATATCAGACGCTACAGCATAATCCTGCACTGTAATCTTAATTATATCACTTGTTGCAGATGTACAAACGCCGCTGGTAACAACCGCCCTGTACCAGGTAGTTTCTGTTAAATTACCGGTTGCCCACACCGCGCTATTTGCCGTTGGAATATTCTGGAATGCTCTGCCTGCAATAGAATCCTGCCATTGAACAGTACCTGTATAGTTGGCAATACTAACGGTTGTGCTCGTATTTTTGCAAATTGTGATATCATTGGAGGTAATGCCTGCGTTAGATAGCGGATTTATGGTAACTTTTATTACAGCGCTGAGCACAGTATTACAAACGCCGCTGGTAACAACCGCTCTGTACCAGGTAGTTTCTGTTAAATTACCGGTTGCCCACACCGCGCTATTTGCCGTTGGAATATTTTGGAATGTTCTGCCTGCGATAGAATCCTGCCACTGAATAGTCCCTGTATAACCGGCAATACTAACGGATGCGCTTCTGTTGTAGCAAATAGTAGTATCGTTGGAGGTAATGCCTGCGTTAGATAGCGGATTTATGGTAACTTTTATCACTGTGCTGAGTACAGTATTACAAACGCCGCTGGTAACAACCGCTCTGTACCAGGTAGTTTCTGTTAAATTACCTGTTGCCCACACCGCGCTATTTGCCGTTGGAATATTTTGGAATGCTCTACCCACGATAGAATCCTGCCACTGAATAGTCCCTGTATAACCGGCAATACTAACGGATGCGCTTCTGTTGTAGCAAATAGTGGTATCGTTGGAGGTAATGCCTGCGTTAGATAGCGGATTTACGGTAACTTTTATTACAGCGCTAATTACAGCATTACAAACGCCGCTGGTAACAACCGCCCTGTACCAGGTAGTTTCTGTTAAATTACCGGTTGCCCACACCGCGCTATTTGCCGTTGGAATATTTTGGAATGCTCTGCCTGCGATAGAATCCTGCCACTGAATAGTCCCTGTATAACCGGCAATACTAACGGATGCGCTTCTGTTGTAGCAAATAGTAGTATCGTTGGAGGTAATGCCTGCGTTAGATAGCGGATTTATGGTAACTTTTATTACAGTGCTGAGTACAGTATTACAAACGCCGCTGGTAACAACCGCTCTGTACCAGGTAGTTTCTGTTAAATTACCGGTTGCCCACACCGCGCTATTTGCCGTTGGAATATTCTGGAATGCTCTGCCTGCAATAGAATCCTGCCATTGAACAGTACCTGTATAGTTGGCAATAC
>Ga0268262_10003624_pt1 | contig 16602 bp, 12 predicted proteins | sample TergutNc150P3_FD_190354 | JGI IMG/M metagenome (GOLD analysis project Ga0268262, IMG submission 190354) | Nasutitermes corniger P3 segment gut microbial community from laboratory colony in Florida, USA - Nc150 P3 (SPAdes) (version 2) | ecosystem: Host-associated > Arthropoda: Insects >... | reverse complement strand
AATTTCTTGTACCGAACCTGTTGCCAGCATCGCAAAACCCGTCTGACGCGTACTCATCACGTCCGAGTGGTCTCCGAAAATAGACAACGCCTGTGCCGCCAGCGAACGGGCTGACACGTGAAAAACTCCGGGAAGTAACTCACCCGCAATCTTGTACATATTGGGTATCATCAACAAAAGTCCCTGAGATGCGGTGAAGGTAGAGGTCAATGCCCCTGCCTGCAACGAGCCGTGAACAGCACCTGCTGCACCTGCTTCCGATTGCATTTCCACCACCTTAACGGTTTCTCCAAAAATATTTTTCCTGCCGAACGCCGACCACTCATCAACATATTCTGCCATAGTTGATGATGGCGTAATGGGATAAATCGCAGCCACTTCGCTAAACATATACGCCACGTGAGATGCTGCCTGATTTCCGTCGCATGTTATAAATTTCTTTTCTGCCATAAATATCTGATATTAAATATTATGTTGTTTTTTTTGCCTTTATTGTAATAACTTGCAAAGATACAATTTTTTATTGAATTAACAATGGGAAAGTAAAATAAAATGAACGGGAAAAGGATAAAAAATAAAAAAATCAAGATAATTCTGTGGTTGCAGGAGATTATTATCGAACTGTTGTATCTATTGAATTTATTTTAACGGTTAATCCACTTTACATTACGTAAATCAGCAATAGTAAGTTCATAATAATTTTTTTGGTAAATTATTAACTGAGAATCGTATTTCAGTGCGAATTCTCTTTTCGAGAGATTGTATTTGGAACATGAAAGTTCAAATATTTCATCACTTTCTAATGCTTATCTTTCACTCGTACACACCATTCAAGTCTGCAAAATGTACGTACGCACACAAAAACAATTATTTTATTAATTATCAATTATTTATTGTAAAAACCAAGGTGCTTTTCATGTGAAAAATATACTTTTTTCAGCATTATTTTGCTGTTTAAAGTGCAAAATATATACTTGTAGCGTTGTTTTTTTTGCATATGTTTTGTCGTCCTATTTCTGTAGTCCCTTATATAGCCCTATTACAAAAAAAGGGAAATTTAACCGCTTTTTTTATTGATTTACAGACTATAACAAAGAACATTAAAATGTACCAAAAATTAATAATAATTTTATAAAAATCTCCACACACACACAACATTCCCCCACTCCCCCCGTTAAATACATCAAAAGTAAATGATAAATAAAATTATATTGAAGAAGAGAATATTCCCGAATGCGTTGAGAGAGAGAGGATTAAGCAAAGCGACAACACGCACGCAGAAGACAGACGAACTGAAAACCAGTAACATCGGGAAGTTATTGCTCAACTATTCCATGCCTGCGATTGCGGCGATGGCAGTGGCTTCGGTGTATCACATCATTGACGGCATATTCATTGGACGAGTAGCTGGTCCTATGGCTATTTCGGGACTTGGCGTTACTGTTCCAATTATTAATTTAACGGTGGCTTTTGGCGCATGGGTCGGCTCGGGAACTTCTACCATGGTATCCATTCGATTGGGCGAAATGAAATACGGTTCGGCGATGCGGTTTTTGTGCAATTCGCTGGTTATGAACATAATAATCGGCGGAATAATCGGCATTCTCGGACTTTGTTTTCTCGACCCCATACTCTACGCTTTCGGAGCAAGCAAGGACACCATCCCCCACGCCCGCGATTTCATGCAGATTATCCTTTTGGGAAATATTTTTACCCACATTTATTTCGGACTGAACAACATTCTCAGAGCCTCGGGCTATCCTTCCAAAGCCATGATTATTACCATAACCACCGTGATAATCAATTTAATATTAGCCCCTTTATTCATTTTCTGTTTCCATTGGGGAATACGGGGAGCGGCTTTGGCAACCGTTTTGGCGCAAGCGGTAGGGGCAACGCTGGTTTTTGTTCATTATCTAAACCGCTCGCACATCATTTATTTCCAAAAAGCATTTTTCAAAGTACATTTCAGCGTTGTACAAAAGATTTTAACAATGGGACTGTCGCCTTTTTTGATGAATTTGTGTGCGGCGGCAGTGGTTTCCGTACTCAACCATCAGTTAAAGGCGTATGGGGAAGACATGGCGATAGGCGCTTACGGCATCATCTACCGCATTGTAGGTTTGATTGCCATGATTGTATTCGGTTTCAATTTGGGCATGCAACCCATTGTCGGTTATAATTTTGGGGCAAAACTATACGACAGAGTGATACGGACGCTCAAATATTCACTTATTATCGGCACTTGCATCAGCACTTTCGGTTTTTTGTTGGGCGAAATTTTTCCGTTATCGCTGGCACGCTGTTTCACCACCGACAAACAGTTGATAGCACTCACCGTTCAAGGAATGCGTATTGTGCTGATTACCTTTCCTTTTGTTGGGGGACAAATTGTTGTTTCCAGTTTTTTTCAAGCGATAGGCAAACCGAAAGCAGCCATTTTCCTTTCCCTTTCCCGACAAATGATATTTTTAATTCCCGCCTTGTTTATCGTACCTCGTTTTTGGGGATTGAGCGGTGTTTGGGCAGCCTGTCCCATTGCCGACATGCTTTCTTTTATCTTGACAATGGGAGCGTTATATTATTATTACCGAAGAATTAACAGAAAAAAATAATTTTCAACTTTCAATTAAAAAAGTGTATCTTTGCATTTCAGATTGATTAATAATGAAAATTCTTGTACAAATGAAAAAGATTGAGTTAAAAGGAAGAAAATTTTTACGGACAATGTTTGGCTGCATCAGTTTTACGGCTGTTGCCTTTGCCTTTCAAGCCTGTTACGGAGTACGCGAAGATTACACGGTTCGATTAACAGGGAGTGTAAAGTCAAAAACCACAAAAATACCCATTAAGGGAATAAATGTTCGTATTGATGGTGAAATGTTTTTCGACGGAGGGTCTGGAATGACCGACGAAAAAGGCAATTTTGATTTTTACGCAAGCGTTCCAATAAGGGGTTCTCAGGACGGAAGAGACAGTATAAAAGTGCTGTTTCTTGATATTGACAGCACGGAAAACGGTCTTTTTGCCGATACGACAGTCTTTTTTATCAATCCCGCCCGCAAAGACGAGGTTAGAATTCATGTAGAATTGGAAGAAAAACAGTAAACAGTATGAAACAAATTATTTTAACAATAGTTATTTCGTTGTCTGCGTGTGGGTTGCATGCTCAAAATGATAGCATACGCAAAGAAAAGAAAGCACATGATTTTTATCAACATGAACTAAAATTATCGTTTGGAGATGCTGTTTTAGCCTCTTTGTTTTGGACGCAATCTATGAATGACCACCTTTATTGCAATGCGTCTCTTTCCTATTTTTACCGTCCTGTAAAATGGTTTTGGGTAGGAGTAAACTTTGTAAATTATTATGGAACACTTATTTATGCAACGCGGGAGTATTCTCCCAATGGTGCATATCAAGATATTGAAAAATCAACAATAAGATATTGCGGTGTAATTGCACCCGAAGTTCGATTTTCGCATCTTAATCAGCGTAATATCATTGTTTACAGTGCATTGTCGGGAGGATTTGGTTGGCAAAATGGTTCTTTTAGACATACGGCAGACCCTCACCCCAATCGAGTAGGTTATTTGCATTTAACCGCTATTGGCGTTAGCGGTAATTTCGGCGAGGACAAAAATATTCTTTTTGGAGGCGAATTGGGCATTGGTTCAAAAGGGTTTATCAACATTTATATTGGCTATAGATTTTAAAAAGAGATAGTTAACGTTTTTTTTTCTATGAAAAATACCATGAAAATTTGTACTGCCTCAATTCCCCCTTTGAAGGGGGTTAGGGGGATGTAAAACTAAATTGATACAGCCATGAAAAGTCCAATTATCCCATATAATCCCAAATTAAAACAACTTGCCAGAAACTTACGGAATAACAGCACGTTATCGGAAGTTCTTCTTTGGAAAAAAATTAAAAATAGAGCATTAGGAGTTGAATTTCACCGCCAAGTACCAATAAATGAATTTATTGCTGATTTTTACTGTCATGAATTGAAATTAGCCATAGAAATTGACGGGGAAAGTCATGACAATCAATATGAATACGATATTTTACGGCAAAATATCTTGGAAGATTACGGAATCTCTTTTATTCGTTTTACAGATTTGGAAGTAAAAAAAGATATGGATAATGTTATCAGAGCGTTGGAAATTAAAATTTCAGAGTTAAGCAATTCCCCCTTTGAAGGGGACAGGGGGATGTTGGGAAGTTATATCCCTAAAAAACATCCCCCTAACCCCCTTCAAAGGGGGAATTGAGGCAGTACAAATTTTTATAGAAATACTAAATAGACAAAGATAATGAACAATTTTTTAACAAAAACCATTCACAACATTTTCCGCGAAAATGAAACCAAATTGCACATTCTCAATTATTTATTTTGGGAATGCACATGGCGTTGCAACCTGCATTGCCAACATTGCGGTTCTGACTGCAAATCAAGCAGTCATTTTCCCGATATGCCTTTTGAGGTTTTTTTGAATGCTATTCAACCGTTGAAAAAGGCATATCCGCCAAATTCTATCACTGTAGCCATTATGGGTGGAGAGCCATTGCTTCGGAAAGATTTGGCAGAATGCGGTAAAACATTGAGGGAAAACGGTTTCCGTTGGGGAATTGTTACTAACGGTTACGCTTACGATGAGGCAATGCACGCAAAACTGACTTCGGCGGGAATGGGCAGCATCACCGTCAGTCTGGACGGATTGGAAGAAAATCATAACTGGTTGAGGAACAATCCAAAAAGTTTTGAACGTGCGGTCAAGGCGTTGGAATTGATTGTAGCCTGTCCGCGTTTAAATTACGATGTGGTTACTTGCGTACATCAGAAAAATTTATCTGAACTCACTGATTTAAAAGAATTTCTGATTTCAAAAAACATCAGAAACTGGCGGATATTCACCATTGCCCCCATTGGCAGGGCAGCCGAAAACCCCGAAATGCTTTTGACAAACGAACAGACCCGCCAATTAATGAATTTCATTGCCGAAACCCGTCAGAATGACCCACGTATCAACCTGTATTTCAGTTGCGAAAGTTACGTCGGCAGGTACGAAAGGAAGGTACGGGACAGTTATTTTTTCTGTCATGCGGGCATCAACATCGCCTCCGTGCTGATTGACGGCTCAATTTCCGCCTGTCCCAATATTGACAGATGTTTTGTGCAGGGCAACATCTACAAAGACAGTTTGTTGGAAATATGGGAAAACCATTTTACTGTGATGCGCAAGCGAAAATGGTGTAAGACAGGCATTTGCAAAAACTGCAAAGATTTCAGATATTGCAAAGGCGGGGCGATGCACCTTTGGAATGAAAAACAGGATTGCATCATGTGTTGTACAGCAGAAAAATTGAAATAACATTTTCCCCTTTCATTTCCTTCCAAAATTGATGTAAAAATAAAAAACAATCTGCTTTTTTTCCATTTTTTCATTATAAAAACACCCCATTTTTTAATATATAGAACAAGAAAATGAAAATTTTTCTCACTCATAATCAGCATTTTGATGGTAACAAAAAGGGTATATTTTTTCTCTATTGGGTAGAGAGAAACGAATTTAAATATTAAATTATTTAAAAAAGTGTATCTTTGCAAATTAGCGTAATTAACTATATTTTTTAACAAAAAAAAAGTTTTACAATGAAAAAGTTAGTTTTTACAATTGGTTTGAGTGCGGCAACAATGTTTCTGTCCGCACAACAGGTTTGGTATGTTAGACCAAGCGGCGCAGGTGTTCACAACGGCACCTCATGGAATAATGCGTTTAAGCATATACAAGATGCTATTAACGCGACACAGCCCGGGGATGAAATTTGGGTTGCACAAGGTCACTATTATGAAAACCTTGTTATACAGACGCCCCAAATAGCCATATACGGCGGGTTTAGAGGAAATGAAACCCAAGTTAATCAGCGGAACTGGAGGAGTAACCAAACGGTCATTGACGGTGGAACGAACGACCGCTGTGTAGTTATTGACGAGGATAATTGCCGTTTGGACGGTTTTATTGTTCAAAATGGGCAAGACCCGCAATATTCTTCCGGGTCTCCTGTACTCTCAGGCGGAATACTTGTTGACGGCTGTTACAACAGATGCCAGTATGGTATCCCTGTTAAAACTATTTACGGGACTGTTTTAAAAAATTTAATAGTGCAGTCTAATAAAGGTGGTTACGGCGGCGGAATACGTTTGCAACATACAAAAAATACGCTGTTGCAAAATATTGAAGTCTATAGCAATAGCGCGTTCGAGGGAGCGGGAATATGGATGGCTGCTTCTGAAAAAACAAAATTGGTGAACGTGCTTGTTTATGATAATCATGCTTACTGCAATACCTCAACCCCTCCTAATAGAGGCAGCGGTTTGTTTGTGGAAAGTTCTGACCCTACCCTAATTAATGTTACCATTGCCGATAATGGAACAAAGAATGAAGATGACAAGGTAGGCAATGGCATATACAGTGTCAATTCCTTGATTACGCTTTACAATACAATTGTTGATAATGGGATAACGGTTGGCATTTTACGCGGACATCCATGGGTTAAGTCTGCACACAATATTATATCGCATAACAGCATGTTAAAATTTGTTTATGTTTCACACATCTATTTATCCGGACACCCATATCCTGCTAATCTTCCCATTGATTACTATCCGATATTTGAATTTTACAACAGCGGTGTAGGCAATGGAGGCGGTATTAACGGCAGTGTGCATTTCCTTGCACAATACAATATGCAACCGCCGCCGCCAGCAACATTGCCGCAACAAGGATATGTAGGGATTCCGCAACAAGCAATATTGACTGCAAATTATATCTATCCGACTATAACCCTTTTTAATTCTACTGCATACGCCAATCCCATGTTTGTAGGAGGAACACCTGCTAATCCTTATAATTACCACTTACTCCCCTCCAGCCCCTGCATTGATGCAGGTAACCAAACTTTCGTAAATCCTTATACCAAAATAGATTTGGACGGTTACTACCGCGTAGCGGGAAATGATGTGGATATGGGCGTTTATGAATTCGGCAGTTCGCCTGCCCCCTCTACCGATGTAAATGAAAAAAGCAGCAAGGGCAATAAAAAAGAAACCCGTAAGGAAACAATAAAAAGAGGTCTCAATTTATATGTTTATCCCAATCCTGCCAATGAGGACAAGCAAACAACCATTTATTTGGGAGCGGAGAATGAGGTTTATAATAAGTCCGTAGAAGTGAAAATCTATGCCATGGACGGCAGATTGCTGTATAACCGTACTTTCCCCCATGGCAATATCCAAGCCGATTTATCGGAACTCATAGCGGGAACCTATTCCGTTCAAGTGCAAACGCAAGAAGGGAAGAGTTACAGACAAATATTAGTTATTGGGAAATGATGTGCGGAATTCCAGGCATATATGTTCGAAAGGGGAGGACATCCCCGCCCCCCTTTGAAGGGAGAATAGCCTCCCCTAACCCCTCCAAAGGAGGGGAATATACTCAGCCGAGTTTGTTTCCCCCCTTCGGGGGGATTAAGGGGGGTTATTCCCCCTTTGAAGGGGGCAAGGGGGATGTCATACTTAGGGGAGGCTTCCTCCTCCTGCTATTGCTCACCCACATACTCTGTTTTTCCCAAACCCGTTACTACGTCTCAGCAACAGGCACTCCTGCGGGAAATGCCCTCTCATGGGCAACCGCCTGCAACGACCTGCAATTGGTAATAAACAACACCCAAAAAGGCGATACCATTTGGGTAGCACAAGGGACGTATGTTCCTATCCGTCCCATGGACAGCCTAAACAAAATAGACTCCAACAACAGAGACAATGCCTTTACTTTTGTGAAAGGCATTGCCGTTTACGGCGGTTTTGCGGGCTGGGAAAGCAACCTCTCCCAACGGCAACTCCCCTTTAAAGGCAGCAACGGATTGAGTATTTTAAGCGGAGAGATGGGCAGACCCAACGACAGTACAGACAATGCCTTTCATGTATTAGTAATTGTTACACAACAAGATACAGTAATATTAGACGGTTTTACCATTACAAAGGGCAGTACATTTGGTAATGTATATCCTCATCGCTATAAAACCATAAATGGAAAAAGGTTTATGGCAGAACGTCAAGGAAACTGCATTTGCAATATGTCCTATTTAGTTGCTACTCATATAAGCGTAGTAAATAATTTTGCCTATAACGGAAGCATATTTGCGAATGGCGAGAATGATGGTATACAGGAAGGCGGCTGCCTCAATCTCAGTTATTCTATTGTTTCCGATAATTCTGCTTGGGGTTTAGCAGCAGGAATATGTGCATGTAAAACAGATGTAAATATATACCAAACAGATATTAGCCGTAACGGTCCCGTATCTTATTATACAGGTACGGGGTATCGGATAGATGGAGGTGGAGGAGTATATTTCTCTGCTTTAGCCTCCTGTACTTTAACCAATGTAAGTATTACGGATAATATAGGGGAGAGGTCCGTAAGCGGAATACAGATAGATGTTAGTACTGTACACCAAAAAGGAGATATTGTTTGGACAGACCTGCTTGTCGCCAATAATGTATCTATTTATGGAGATGGTTCTCTGAGAGGGAACGAAGGAATAAACATCTATTTAGATGCCAACGAACTGCATCCGACATTTCCTTTTATAATAACCAATCTTACCTTAGTAAATAATGGTATAGATTACCGTTCTTCAATATATGGCAATAACCCTTTGCAAATCCGCAACAGCATTCTGGCGTATCCTATTGACGATGGTGTATATACCAACTGTTTATTTCAACGTTCTAATACGAGCAAATACTATCTCTATAATACTCCCCCGGGCAGTTTTATTGCAGACCCCATGTTTGTAGATACCGCCGCCCGCGATTACCGCCTGCAATGTGGCAGTCCAGCGGTAAATATGGGCATTAATGCCTTTTACCACCCAGATAGTCTGCCCAATCTATCGCATATTACCACCGATTTGGACGACAACCCCCGCTTCTATCAGAACGGGACAATCGATTTGGGATGTTATGAGTTGCAGGATTATTGCAAACCTTTAATTGCTGTCCCTTCGGAAATGTTTGTCTGCGAGGGGGATAGCATAGATATTCCCATTTACATAAGCGGAGAACTGCCCTGCATGTTGGTCTATACCGCTAATGGACAACAAGATACTTTAAAAAATATCACAAATAATCCGTATCTTTTTCGGCGAAGTCCGCAGCAGGACACCACTTTGTACGTTTTTACGTATATACAAGATAAAAACTATGATAATATACTAAACGACAGCATTTTAGTTTCCATACTGCATGTTCCAAGACTTCTGCCCCTGTCGCATGACACGCTGTGTTCGGGCGGACAAACCAAAGCGGTACAGTTTATATATCAGACAACTGATTCCTGCTCGTGGAAAACCACAGGAGATGCCATTTATTACATTCCTTTTGGACAGCAAACGGGAGATTTTGGCTCTTACACTGTTGAAAATGAGGATATTACACTGCGGACAACTACCGTAAATGTAGAAATGTTTACTGTAAGCAACTATAAGGTTTGCCGTGGCGATACGGGCAGTTTTTCTATTACGGTACGTCCCCTTGTAAAGTTGCAGGCGGGGGTAAACGACAGCCTTTTTTGCGAGGGGGACAGTATTTTATTTGTGCTGTTCAATTCGGACGATGTATCGGATATCCGATGGCAAAGCAACGGGGAATTTTTAGATACGGGGCAAAATATGACAATCGCAGATGCAAAACCCGTTCATTCAGGTATTTACATCGTAAAAGCAAGTTCTTCAACCTATTGCGTTTTGTTCGATACGGTTAAAATAACGGTATTGTCGGCGGTAATTACGAGTTTGGACGACACGCTTTTTATGTGTGATTGGAAGGATATAACCGTCTATTCCAATGCCGAACATGCCAATGCCTATTTATGGAATACGGGAGATACGACAAAAAACATCAAAGTTTCGTCTTCGGGAATTTACACCTTGCAGGCAAGTAACGAACGTTGTTTTGTGTTGGATACAATAGTTGTTTTGCAATTCAATGTATCAGATTTTGAGATAGTTACCACAGGCGATTTGTGTGCGGACGGCAAAGTAGAACTAACCGCCTCCGTAGATAGCCTTCGTTATCTGTGGAATACGGGGGATACAACCCGAATGGTCAGTATTTCGGTAGAAGGCTTATATGCGGTATCGGCGGCGGCGGGTCCCTGCCGTGCCTATCAGGAAATTGAGATTATTTGTCCCTGCAGTTTGTCGCTGCCCAACTTTTTCACTCCCAACAATGACGGTTATAACGATGAATATATTCCGCAAGTCAGTTTTGAATTGCACACTTTTTCTATGATTATTTACAACCGCTGGGGAGATGTTGTGTACCGAACAGAAACCTATCAGGGTTGGAACGGCAAAATCAACGGAAGGGACGCTTCCGCAGGCGTATATTTCTGTGTAGTAGAATATTCCTGTAAGGATAATCCTAAAAAGAAACGTTTTGCAAACAGCAGCATAACGCTGATGAGATAGGAATTAATTATAAAGTTTTAAACAAATTATGTCTGAAACCATTTTAAAAATAACAACAGCGGAAATCTGCAATTTGCAGTTAAATTATTCAATTTCAAATACTTCTTTCGGTGAAATGTTAATATCTTCTACGGAAAAAGGTATCTTTTATGCAGGTTTTGCAAATGAAAACAAAAACGTTCTTGCAGATTTAAAAAGTCGTTTACCGCAAGCAAATTTCACAGAGAAAAGCGATATTTTTCAACAACAGGCATTTGATTTTTTAAACGGAAAAACAAAACAGTTACCGCCATTTCACCTAAAAGGCACTGATTTTCAAATAGATGTCTGGAACGCTTTGTTGAAAACTCATTTCGGACAAAAAGTTTCCTATCAAGATATTGCCTCATGGATTGGAAAACCGAAAGCCTGTCGTGCAGTAGGTTCTGCCATTGGGAAAAACCCCGTTGCAGTACTCATTCCCTGCCACCGCGTAGTGCAGTCTTCGGGCGGATTGGGCGGTTTCTATTGGGGACTTGAAGTGAAAAAGCGAATTTTGGAAAAAGAAAAATCTTAATTTCCACTTGTCACTCGTCACGAATTTATTGCACCATTACCTTCATTTCCTTTCTAAACCCGTCTTTCCCTTTCAAAACAAGCAGATAATCGCCAGCAGCATATTTGCCGTCAACAGATATGCGTAAAGAGGAATTTAAGGGAAGCGTTTCCATCAAATTGCCCGCCATATTATAAACCTCAACAACTGCATCTTTTAAACATTTTGCATTCATATCTACCTCTATATGAACGATTTGACCTTTTGAAACAGGGTTGGGATAAAACTTCATATCTATATCCCGCAAAACAACAAAACTTTTGCAAGTCCGCAAAGTTTCCGAATAACCCTCAGCGGTGAATTCCACATAAAATTCGTCCGCAGGATTTATCCAATCGCCCTTTTCGCTGATTGACCAGGACTGTTCCGTGCTGATTTCCTTGTCGTTACAAAACCATTTGTAAGACGTGAAATAAAATCCGCCGTTGTTTTCCGCAGGCGTAATCACGGTCAATGTGTTGTTCCAACGCATTTTCACCACCTGTTCAAACGGGATTAATTTTTGTACGGTCAAACTATATTTTTGCGTGTTGTAGTCGTCCGAAGTAACCAAAATATCCACTTTATTCGTACCGTATTTCTGCAAATCCACCGCAGCAGGATTTCCATCTATCCCATTGATTTTCACCGTAGTATATGGATTGTTGCAAACAACATTTATCATCGTTTGGCTCAATCCGCATGCTGAAAATCCCGCAAATTGCGTACTGTCGTCTTTTGCCCGCTGAGCGGTTGCGTTGTCTATCCTAATCTCTTTTATCGACACATCGCCCGTTCCGATAACGGTGAGCGTGCCTTCTTCAAACGTGATTTCGTAATTGTTGTTTGCGGTCAATGTACCCTGCGTAATTACGTGTATGCCAACATTATAGTTATCCACATATAAAGTTCCGCTTAAAGTATCGCCATTAACCAGATTGCCCGAAACAATTGTGTATTTCAAGGCAGGAATATCGCCGTAATGAATGGTTTCGTCTATCGCCTTGATTGTCAGCGGGCGTTGTGTTACAACCCATATCCCCGTATCCGATGAGGTGATGTTGTAATTTTGATTGGTCAATGTACCTGTTACCCAGATTTTGTAAGTACCTGTATTTGTGGTAGATGTGATGGGAATATTGGTGCTTAATCCTGTGAGGTCGCTTTCGGTTACTCCGTTGGGCAGATTTGTAGCCTTAAGTCCCTGACCAACAGGGTTATCCCCGTAAACAGACCAGCCCGTATCTCTTCCTACTGTGATGTCTCTGACCAGAATTTCAAAATCTGCACTGTCGGTTACTGCTTCATACAAGCCCAATTGGGGCAAAGATGCCTGTATGGTGTATGTGCCGATGTCAACGGGTTTGTTGGCGGTGTAAGCGAGGTCGGATTCGCCCTGCCGTTTGTATTGGAGAGTGGGCGATTGTCCGCTTGTTGCAACGGCAACGGGTGATTGCCCCTGTGCCGAATAAATAAATGTTAAAGGGGAAAATTGAATGGCATTGGGTAAAAAATTGTCATTTTCGTACGCTCCCAAATCGATGTTGCTACCGAAAATACGGCTTCTACCGCTGAGGTCTCTGTTTTCGGAACAATAAGAATTATTTCCGTTATCTCTCGCAGGACTAAGGACTTGCAGTAAATAAATCCCATTCGCTGCATCAATAAAAAGCGGGTCGCTATTTGAAATTATACCACCTCCAATGATTGCAGCGCCTAATAGCGTATTGGCATAAATGGGACTGTTTCCTGTTGAAAATACGTTCTTTGTCAAACTTTCAACTCCATGACCATTTCCCCAAATAATGGAATTTTGGATAGTCATGCTTGTTACATAGTATGTTTCTATTCCGCTGCCTTGGTTGTTTGCTGTATAATTTCCGCTAATGGTTGCATTGATTAATGTGTGGTTTCCTCCATTACAGTATATTCCGCTGCCGCCATTTCCTTGATTTTGAACAACAAGAACATTGGTTAAACAGGTAGTTTCTTCATTATAAATTCCGCCGCCGAGACTTGAGTAATTTTCGCTGACAATGCAGTTCGTAATCGTTCCGCCGATATTGTAAATGCCGCCGCCGTCAGAAGAATTTGTGCTGTTGTTGTTTATAAGACAATAAGTTAACATCCCGCCCTCATTGAAAACACCGCCGCCGCCAAACCGCGTAGCCACATTTTCGCGAATGATGCAATTCAGCAATTTGCCGTTTGCTCGGAGATAGACCCCACCGCCGTCATTGGCTCTTCCCCCCCTGATTGTGAAGCCGTTCCATGTTGTTAAGACCGAAAAATCATTCGGCTGATTGAGTACCTGCCTTGAATTTTGTCCGTTCAACACGGTCGCGTAGGCAAACTCCCAATCTTCTAAAAGTCCGTTATTATTCAAATCAGTTTTTCCGCGGGAGGATTCCAGACTTTCTCCGCCGTTAAATCCGCCGTACACGTTCACGCCTTCTTTCATTATCAAAGTCGCCGACAGATTGTAGATGCCGTTCATCACCCACACTTCGTCTCCTACTGCGGAGGCGTTTAGCATTGCCTGTATATTTCCCGAGGCATTTGCCCATGTACTTCCGTCTCCTGCTCCCGTTGCCGATACTTTTACGTAGCGGATAATTGCCTGTGTTTCAATGGAAAACATGACAATCGACCACATTGCAACTAATTTTATACCCGTTTTCATAGTCTTAATTTTTTAAAAAATTTTACAAAATACCCTATTCTAATTGAAATTTTACAAAGATAGCATTTTTTAATTTGAAAATCAAGATTTTTTTTAAAAATTTTACTTCTGATAAAATTATTCTCAATTAAAAATTGTATCTTTGCAAAAAATAGAAAAATGAAAAAAACAATTTACTTTTTATTCTCATATCTGTCTCTGTCGAACGTAACCGCACAGACTTACCATGATTACGGTTTTGCGAAAGACGTTTCCATTTCCGTTTTGCACTCTAATTCAACGCCTTATGCTTATGCGTGGGCGGGCGGAATGAACAATGTACAATTGGGCTGGGTAGATTGCAATATGGACGGGAAAAAAGATTTGGTTGCTTTTGAGGTGCAGGGCGGTAGAATTATGCCTTTCGTTTGGCAAGATACGGACTATGTTTTTTGTCCGCAGTACGCCGTTCATTTCCCTGTTCTTCAAGGATTTATGCAACTGATAGATTTTGACGGGGACGGAAAAGAAGATATTTTCACCTATCAGACGGCAGGAATTAAGGTTTACCGAAACGTTTCGGATACGGCGTTGAAATTTGAATTGTTTACCGAACAAATTTTGTCGGTGTATTACCAAATTCCGATTAATCTGTTTTGCACGGACGGCGATTATGTTGCCATTGCGGACATGGACGGGGACGGCGATTTGGATATTCTGGCATTTAGTGCTTTTGGACAATATGTTGAGTATCACCGCAATATGTCCATGGAACGCTACAACGATTGCAAACATTTGGAGTATCGGTTGGAAAATGCCTGTTGGGGAAAATTTTCAGAAAGCAACGAAACCAATGAAATTATTTTAAATGATGATTGTGAAAGCCATTCGACGAAACCGCAGCAAAAACAGCATCGCCATACGGGGTCTGCCATGCTTTTGCTGGACGAAAACGGCAACGGTTTGCTGGACTTGCTGATAAGCGACAAAGATTATCCTTCGCTTACCCTGCTTTCCAACAACGGCACGAAAAATGATGCGCTTATCACGCAAAAAACGGATTTTTTTCCTGCGTACAATGTCCCTATCAATCTGTATTCCAAGGTTGTACCCATGTATATCGATGCGGACAGGGACGGGGCGAAAGATTTGCTTGTCTCGCCTTTTGATTTGGAACTGGTGAAATCGGAAAACAAGCAAAGTCTGTGGTTTTACAAAAATACAGGCACGACTGAACAGCCCGTTTTTGCCTTGAAAACCAAGTCTTTTTTGCAGGAAGACATGCTCGATTTCGGCTCGGGTGCGTACCCTCTTTTCTGCGATGTGGACGGGGACGGTTTGCAGGATTTGCTGGTGGGAAATTACGGATATTACGACAGCACCACCTTCAACGGCTACAATATTCGATGCCATTATTCCGCTTCGATAGCGTTTTACAAAAATACAGGCACGGCATCGCAACCGCAATTTTCGCTGATTACCGAAGATTTGGGCGGCTTGCGGGACAAAGGTTTTTTGTCCTTAACCCCTGCCGCGGGCGATGTGAACGGGGACGGCAAAACAGATATTTTGATTTCCAATTCAAAGGGCGGACTGATTTATCTGGAAAACAATTCTGCCGGCGGCAACCTCTCTTTTGCAAGTCCTGTTTTTAATTATAAGTCTTTGATTTTGCGCGAATTTGCTTCCATACAATTGTTCGATTTGGACAGGGACGGTTTGCTCGATTTGCTTGTTGGCGACAAAAAAGGCATCTTGCAATTCTATAAAAATACGGGGACGGCGACTTCGCCAAATTTTGTTTTGCAAAAAGATACTTTGGGCGGTATCAATGTCTGCGATTACGAATTGTCAAATTTTGGGTATGCGACGCCTTATTTTTTCAGAACGAACACGGGCGAAACGCGTTTGCTGGTCGGCTCGGAAAAGGGAACGATTGCCTATTATAAGCAGATAGACAATAACATATACGGAAATTACACCCCCGAAATTGCGGAATTATTTTTTATGCAAAACCATTTTTCCTACCCCGTTCACGAGGGGATACGGACAGCGGTAAGTCTCGCCGATGTGGACAATGACGGTTTTATGGATTTGGTTGTTGGCAATTATGCAGGCGGATTGTCTTTTTACAGGGGCATCATTCCGCCCGAGAAAACGGTATCGGTTCCTCAATACAGGTTGCAGACGGAAAATTCGGTTACAATATATCCAAATCCCGTTGAAAATCAGTTGCATATTCAGACAAAAGCGGATATAACAATCAAAGAAATCGTGATTTACGATATGCTGGGACGAAAACAGTTAAGTATTTCTCAAAATTTTGAGATAATTGATGTATCTTCTTTAAAAAGAGGGGTTTATGTGTTGAAAATAATTGATGTTGATGGGAGTTGTTATTTGAAACGGTTATTTTTGTCGGAATAGAGATTTACAGAATTAGCAAATTTAGTCCATGTTAAAATGTGAAAAAATACTGTTTAAATGGTATTGTTTTTAGGGTATAAAAAAACGGTAGAATACCGCAAAAATAGGCATTTAGTCATAGCGTTACTAATTCAGCCGTCATTTTGCACCCATTTGTACATTTTAATTTATATTACTATTTGAGGAAAAATTGGCTTAATTATTTAAAAATCAGCCAACAATATGGCAAAATATATTGTTGTATTATGTGCTTTTTAATTTATGCCCCCTCATTCTATTCAAATCCACACCCCCTTACAAAAACACATTCTGTTCCCTGTCCGCCCCCACAGAGACCACCGTTATTTTCAGATGCAAATATTCCTCAATGAATGCAATATACTGTTTCAATTCAGCGGGAATA
>Ga0268262_10003623_pt1 | contig 16603 bp, 10 predicted proteins | sample TergutNc150P3_FD_190354 | JGI IMG/M metagenome (GOLD analysis project Ga0268262, IMG submission 190354) | Nasutitermes corniger P3 segment gut microbial community from laboratory colony in Florida, USA - Nc150 P3 (SPAdes) (version 2) | ecosystem: Host-associated > Arthropoda: Insects >... | reverse complement strand
TATAATAAGGTCTTCAACCCCGGCAAGGGCGACGGGAATGTCTGAATCGACAAAACAACCGTTTGTCCCCTCGGTATATACATCCACGCCGTTATAGCTGTCAGCTGATGAATTACCTGAAAGAAGACGGGCATAATCATCCCAACTGCCTATATCAATCCAGTCGAACCCCGCGCGAATCATAACAGTCTGACCGCATTTTTCGGCAATTGCATAATCAAAAGAAATACTTTTCGCCTGTTTATAAACTTTCTTCAACCCTGCCCACGCGTCTAACACACACATGCCTTTCTTTTTTGCGTATGACTTTTTATCGGGGGTCTTAAGTTTTCCAAAGGAACAGAAAACATCTGCCGCCAAACGGCGGTATTCATCCGCCAGAAAATCACAACGAAAAGCAAACATTCCCGAATTCCAAAAATGATTATTTGAAGAAAAAAACAATTCCGCCGTTTCCGTATTTGGTTTTTCACGAAATTCAACGACAGCATAAATATCTGTGGCAATTTCTTTTGCTGTTTCAATGTAACCATAGCCTGTTTCAGGCCTTGATGGGGAAATACCAAAGGTAACAAGCTTATTTTGCCCCGCATATTTCGCGGCCTTGATTGTATCTTTCAAAAAAACATCAAACGGTTTTATTATGTGATCAGATGTAAGAACCAGCATGGTCCGGTTCCAGCCGCTGGTTTTCCCGACATACGTAATAGCGCAGGCGATTGCGGCCGCTGTGTTTTTAGCCTCTGGTTCGGGGATTAATACAAGGCGTTTTCTCCCGGCTGTATTCAATTTCGAACAGGCATCCATTACAAAGGGCAAGTGTACCTTTCCTGTAATGACGATCACTTTTCCGTCATCTTCTGATACAACCTTAAGTGCCCGCTCAAGGCTTAAAGAGAAAAAAGTCTCTGTTCCGTCTTTTTCAATCGGCAAGAACTGTTTTGGCCTTTTTGAATTGCTTGCCGGCCAAAGCCTGATACCTGAGCCGCCGGCCATTATCAGGCAATCGTTAATCATGATTTACCCCTGCTGCATTTTATTTCTTCAAATATAATCGAAGCGATTTTTTTAAAAGTATATTTTTTTATAAGCGTATCGTTAAGATGTATAGTCTGTTGATTATTATCCAATAGAATTTCTTTTAATTTGTCATGCAGGTCTTGACTGCTGCCCGATTGAAAAAATATAACCGGAAAATCTGCGAATACTTCTTTAAAGACAGTTATATCCGAGATTAGGGCTTTTGTTCCCAACAACATGGCCTCAAGAGGAGGGTACCCAAAACCTTCATACAGGGAAGGCTGTACTAAAAGAGCGCTTTCCGCAAGCAGTTTCCATTTTTCATCATTGCTTATATAACCGGAAAAAGTAATTCCTTGATCTCCAAGCATATTAAGGCGTTTTGATGTTTTCTTGTCTCCGGATCGAAAGTTATTATGTGAACCGATAATAATAAGCTCATAATTTAATCCTTCTTTTTTACACTGTAAAAATGCGTCAAGCAGTATATTAAGCCCTTTGTGTTTTTTAATGTTTCCTATAAATATAATATTTTTTTTCTTTTCTTCATTGTTTCCAGAATCTGTTTGAAACGGCACATTAACGGCGTTTGATGCGTTTATTACATTTACTTCTTCGCCAAGAAAATATTTAATTCTTGATCTTGAGAATTCAGAAACTGTAAAAATGGTTTTGGAAAGCCGCGCCGCTCTTTTATAGAAATAAAGGCGTATTATTAGTCCTGATTTTGTGACCAGATTTGGCATATCCAAAAAAATAATATCATGAATTGTGGAGTAGACAGGAACTCTTATGCCGTTTGGAATATTAAAATATGGGGTGTAATAAAGATCGCCTGAATTTATTTTTTTTTGGATTGCTTTTGGAAAAGTGAATGTGTCACGTATGGAAAAAGGTTTTATCGTACAATGGAGTATTTTAGCTCCGGAATCTTCAGATATTTGAAATAACTGTTTTTTATCGCCAAGAAGAAATATAGCGGCGCCTGAAGAAAGAAAAAAAGGAAGAATACCCTTAAAATAAGCCTCTATTCCTCCGCTTGAGTTAATATGCCTGCAATCAATTGTTATAATCATGGAATTTCCGTCCTTTTCCAATTTGACGCTTCAATTATTGAACCGCTTAGAAATATCCATTGGTTCTTTTTAATATTAAAAGTATATTTCCCGTGAGAATAAGCCATTGGAAAAGGATTTGTTGTAATTAATATTCCTTCTTTTTTCGGCTGCATAGTAATCGGATTACCTGTGAATGGGTTTTTAGGATTCTCAACTATTCCATTTAACGTAAAAAATGGAATATCCGCATTTGTCAAAAATTCATCGTTTATTGATAATATGCCGTGAGAATTAAAATCTTTAAATAAAAAAACAGGGTTATATGTTTCCCTTGTTTCGCCTTTAATAGATAATGGTTCATCAGATAATAAATTATTAATACCTCTTCCATGATCTGCAACAATTATAATTCTTGTATTATCATAAACATTGTTTTCTTTTAAAAAATTCAACCATTCGCCTAATTTTAAGTAGAACATTGTATTGGAATGATAAAACCCGATATTTGCATATTTTGTCTCTCCTATTTTTGAAGGGTTTCCTGTTGGTTTTAAGGTTTGTTCATCAAACCATACCGTATCATGGGTTGTTTCATTTGTGATCAAAAGCGCAGTTGGTTCGTTTGAGTCAAAATCTGTAAGATTGGGTAAAAAATCCATAACAGCATATGAATGTATAAAGTTAATTATAGAGCTACCCATATTATCTGTACTCCAATACCAGCCAGCGTCATAAATAATAGGGCGTAAAAGCGGATTATTCATTTTTAACAGGGAGAACCAGATAATATTACGCATAATTCTTTTATATGTAAATTCATTTTTATCAGGTTCATTTTTTTCATACCATAAACCTGTATAACGTCTTGAAATATTAAATGCGTTTATTTTTGTATATTTTTCATAAATAGAAATATCAGGTATCAATGAATAATTTGCCCAGGAAGGATCGGTCACTGTAACATTAAATCCGGCGTTCATAAGTAAAACTGGAATTGTTAAAAGCGCCTGATTGTGTTTTTCAACAAGCGGGATATTACTTCTTTTGTTCATCTCATACGGCGTATAATCATATCCGCCCCAAATGGGAGGCACCCCCATTAACGTATTACCAGAAAATGAAGCTGTATTTTTATAAAGTGTAAAACCGTCAAATTGTATTTCCAATTGGGGATGTTCGCTGAAAATAAACGGAACAAATCCATTCAGCGCTCCGTCTGCCATAAAGACAATCACATTTTGTTTGTTTTTTGAAAGATTATAAACAGGTTCCAGCGATGATTTCTCAGGAGCATTAACCATCTTTATAATAAACAACGTATATGCTTGTTTTATTTTTACTATATTATATACAGAAACAACCAAAAAAGATATTAACAGAATAGATAAAAATGAATTTAAATAATTAATTTTATTTTTTTTAATAATAAGAAGCAATATAAATAATAATAAAATTGGAACTAATACAGAAAAAAAAGCATAAGCAAAACCGGTCTCCAATACACCTGTCGTATTAAAATTAAAAAGATTATTTATTGTGCCGTAATTACCGCTGAAAGCAACAGTATAAATTGAAAATACCAATGCAAGAAAACTAAATAAAATAACTAATAATGATTTAATTTTATCTGAAAAAAGGAAAAAGATACCTGCAGGCCAAAGAAAAAATAATCCAAAAAAGAATAAATTTGAATGAACAATATATGATAAAGGAGAAGCGTTGTTTTCTATATAACAAAATTCATCCGGTGAAGACGCGATAACAGAAGAAGGAATATACAAGCCGGAAAGCAGAAACAGCGTAAAACAAGAAAGGAAGAAAAGAATAACAATATTTTTTCTGTTCTGAAACAATTTAAAAAGAAAACGCCTGAACAAATAATTAAAACAATTAATAAATAACGGCATAAAATAGAAAAGTGATATTATAAATGCAACAAGCAATCTTTTTTTAAAAACACGTAATTTCAAAAAAAATAACAAATAAAAAATGAAAGCAGAGAAAATGACACAGAAAATAATATACAGAACTTTTAACGGATTTTTTAGTTTATAAAATATATTTTTAACAAGTGAAAAAATATTATTAAGCGTCCAGTATAAAACCAGCGCGGCTGGTGAATTATAAAGTAATATTAAAAAAATAAATGCAATTCCGTAAACTTGAATTTTATCACGCATAGACAAATTATTAGTATATATAGCTCCCGCGATGCAATTAATCAGAGTCATTATTATTGGAAGAACATTAACAGAAATATTGCCAATATGAAAAAGAGCATCCGGAGCCCCGATGTTTTTTATTGAAAAAAAACTTACCCCTTGCAAAACTTCAAGAGTAGACAAGAAGGAATATGCCGCAATAAAAAATGGGATCTGAACTATTAACCCTATTGAACTGCGAATCGAGTAAAAAGGATGATAATGGTTCTGCCGGTAAAAAGTTGAAAGAACCATAAATTGTTCATCGCCTGAAAAAACAGATTTTATCTTTTTTATTTTAGGTTTTAAACGGTTAATTATTCCGCGTTCAACAGATTGCCAGCGTTCCGCCATTATATACAACGGAAGTGACAGAAAAGAAACTGTTAAACTGACTCCAAAAACAGAAAAAACTATATTTTGGAATGTTTTAAAAAAGAAAACATAAACAAATTCCAATATTTGAACAATGGGAGAAATAATTATTGTGTAAAGGAAATTAGCCATTTATAACTCCTGTCATAAATTCAAAAACACGTTTTCCGGCTTCGCCGGGATACAGCCAAGCCGTTTCTCTGGCTTTTTTTCGGGTTTGTTTTAGGCTTTCACAGTCTCCCGCGTTTTTTATTATTTCCGTAATGCGTGAAAAATCCTCTTCCTTAAGTTCAATGCCCGCTTCTTTTACCGTTTTAAACTGCCATAACTCATGGCCAAGATCGTCCGCGTCATAAGGACGAAGGTCAATATCCTGACTTACATATAATACCGGCTTGTCGCGCAGGAACATATAATCAAAAATAATTCCGGAAAAATCCGAGATCATTATATCGGCTTTATTCAAAGAATAAATATTTTCCCGTTCATAATCCCATTCAACGTTATTATTATCTTTATAACGGCCCTGCAGCAGTTCCAATACCGTGGTTTCCGATTTTTTTGATTGTGGGTGGGGACGGATAATAATACGCCAGCCGGAGCCAGATAAAGGATCGAGTAATTTTTCACCATAACGGGTTAAAAGCGCCGATGGGCCCCAGGAAGGAGAAACAAGTACGGTAAAGGGATGATTTTCTTCCACAGGCAGGTTTTTAATTTTTTCGGCATATACATCAAGATAACTGCAACCTACAGTGACGAGTTTCTTCCCGGGTATATTACGCTGACGTTCAAGAGTTCTTATATCCTCAGCCTGATAATCACCTGTCAGCAAAACAGAGTCAAAATAATCAAACCCAAAAAGGCGGTACATAGTCGCGTCGCTTGGAGCGTGAAGAATATGCGCATAATGTTTGACCATCTTTGAACGCTTTAGCTGGTACACGTCAAGGCCAGGTGTGGTCATAAGGCAGATTCCGGCGCGGAGCATATTAAGGCGTGCGAAAGCGCGGTTCCCTTCGCCTATATATTCCGGTTTAATAAAATTCCATGAAACATCAAAAACAGGGTCATCCTGCGCTGAAGTAAGATACAAAAGCGTTGTTTTACGGTTTTCAAATTCATCAAGAACTGGCTTAAAGACATTCCAGTACTGTTTTCCCTCGCAATAAATTACATAGGGTTGCTCCGCAGAAGCGGCATTAGCAGCTTTTCCGCCGGATAAAACCACTTTCAATTTTATTATCAGTGCGCGGCCCAGGAAATAAATCGTCGCCGCAGCTCCGATTAATATTGAGAATAACGCGCTTCCTGTTCCCGGGTCAATGTAAAGAAGGTGTAAATTCATTTTTCCGCCTTTTCCCAATTAGTGGGATCAAAAATATTGTCATGAACGAAAAGCCACTGATCCTCCGCGATTTTGAATTGCAAGGCGTTTGCGTCGGTAATGATAACGCCGTTTTCCTTGCCGGTTGTAATTGGTTTGCCGGAAAACGGGTTTCTTGGATTATCAATTAAATTTTTCATTGTAATGGACGGAACATCCCCATGTGTCATAAACATTGTATCTTCAGCGAGTTCTCCGCCTGACATAAAATCTTTTACCAGAAGAACCGCGTGAAAATTTGAAAGCCGCTGATTATTTGGGAGGACTATATTACCGGAGTAATTGCTGTGAAAAGAACTTCCGTGATCGGAAACGATGACAATCCGCGCGTTGTCGTATACTCCCTGTTCCTGCAGGAATCCGAACCATTTACCCAAAAGCAGAAAAGCAGCCATCGCGGCATGATAATTTTTTTCTTCCGCGAGAGGCCCGCTGCCTATGTCAGTAACATCCATTTTTGGAACATAATCAGGATACTGGAATATGGCGGAATCATGCGTTAATTCATTAACTATCGCGGTATAAGTATTATCCGCGCCGTCAGAAACATCTGTTATCAGCGGAAAATAATCCAGCGTCGTGTAACTGTCCAGCGTATTCAGGGAAAGCTGATTTGAGAAATCGTTCTTCAGCTTAAGCCATCCTCCCTTGTCATAAAGAAATATCCTGATAGCCGGTGGAGAAATTTTAAGAAAAGAAAAGCGGATTAACAGTTCCCGTAATAATTCAGGGACAGATACTGCTTTTAGCTCAGGGTGTGAACGAAGCCACATTCCGGTATAATTACCCAGAATGTTCATGGCGGAAATATCAGGATATGGGGCAAATATGCTTAAATCCGGTTTCCAGCTATAATTCGCGAAAGAAGGGTCTGTAACTGTAACCCGGTAACCGGCATTAAGGAAAATACGCGGCATCATCAACAGGGCCTCATTATGCTTTTCCATTGCATAGTTACGATTTTTTTGAATAAGCCTGGGTTCATATTCATAACCGCCGAACAGTACTGGCGCTCCAATTCTGGTATGAGCGCCCAGGCTGACACAGTTGGGATAATAGGTAAAACCTGAAAAAGATTTTATAAGCTCCGGCTTTTCGTCGAATATATACGGAACGTAACCTGAAATGGCTGCATCAAGCATGATGACTATGACATTTTTTCCGTTTCTTGAAAAATGATAAACAGGTTCAGGCTTTCCAAAATCGTCCGAGCTTATGCCTGATTGCAGTTTTTGATTTTCAAAGCTGTTAAAATCGCTGCTAATCCTGAAAACATTGTAGATGCCGAAAAATACCAATGCTGAAAGAACGATTATTTGAAATGAATAAAAAATAAATTTTCTTTTTGTAAAAAGAAGATAAACAAATCCGCACAATAGGCCGATGGTAGCAAGTCCGCTCAGGATGATGATTTTGTATTTTGATTCAAATGTATCTGGATTGGAAAACTTGAATGTAGCGGTAAGGAAACCATAATCGCCGGGAAAAAGAAATGTATTGATAAGGGCTGTAACAGAAAGGAGCGAAATTATCAGGGTAAGACCGTATTTAGCTTTTTTTGTAGATAGAAAAAAGATGCTTATTGGCCAAAAAAGAAAAAACCCCATAGTCTGTACAAAAATTATATAAATAAAAGGCATGGGAGTTGTATATGAATCAAGAAAAGAAAATTCCTGTACGGAAGACGCTATCATTGAGCCGGGGATAACAAGACCGGAAAGGATAAAAAGTATAAAAGCGGAAAGAATAAAAGATTTATTTCCGGATAACGAACTGTTTTCCGGTTGAATTAAACTTGAAAACTTTTTTGTGCAATATTTATACAATTTAACGAAGAGAGGGGCAAAAAAAATCAGAGAGCAGAACCCGGCTACAAATAAACGTTTTGGTGAAAATCCGGAAGGTATAAAATGTATATAGATAAAGAGGACGCAAAGACACAGAAATCCATATACTATTTTCAGGCTGTTTTTTGTTTTGGAAAGAATATTTCTAAAAAGTGATAATACATTATTCATGGTCCAGTAAAGAACCAGTCCTGAAGGCGAATTGTAAAGTAAAACAAGAAAAATTAACGCCATACCGTAAACTTGCACTTTTTCACGGATGACCAGGCCTTTTGTGTATATTGCTCCGGATATACAGTTAATAACGGTCATTACAAAAGGAAGCAAATTAATTGAAAAACTTCCAAAAGAAAGAAGCCTGTCGGGCGCGCCCAAATCCCGTATGAAGGAAAATGGAACCCCTCTTATTAATTCCAGATTGGAAAGATATGAATACGCCGCCAGAAAAAAAGGAATCTGTATAAAAAGTCCCAATGAACTTCTTAATGAATAAACCGGATGGTAATGGTTCTGTCTGTAATAGGCGGAGAGAACCATATACTGTTCATCTCCCCTGAAAACTGACTTTATTTTTTTTATTTTATTTTTTAATGCCGCCTGTATTTCTCTTTCAACTTTTTGCCATTTTTCAGCCGCAAAATACAGCGGCATGGTGCAGGCCGTTACAACGGCGCTTACTCCAAAAATGGCAAGCTCAATGTTATCAAATATACGATATACAATCACAAATGACATTTCAATGATTTGGACCAGAGGAAAGATAAATAAATTATATAAAAAATCAATCATTTAATTATACCGATTTTTTTAGGAAAATAAATAATTTGTAAATTCCAGAAGATTATTGAATTGTGGAATATTTTTTTCTTTTTTTTGAGCAAGAAATACCGGGGTACAGCCTGCATTAATTCCCGCGTTAACATCGCGCATATCGTCACCGGCCATATATGACTGTGAAAGGTCAATGTTATATTTTTCCGCAGCTTTTAAAATCATTCCCGGTTTTGGCTTTCTGCAATCGCAGTTGATCTTGTATTCAGGACGCTCTCCCTGGAATCCTTTATCGGGGTGATGGGGACAGTAAAAAAGGTCGTCTATATACGCGCCATGTTTGCCCAAATCGGTCTCCATTTTCATGTGAATCAAATCAAGCGTTTCAAAATCAACTTCACCGCGGGCTATAACCGGCTGGTTGGTAATAACAATTGCAAGATATCCATGACTGTTTATTTTTTTAATCGCTTCAGCCGCGCCTTCGATTAATTCAAAATCTTCCGGCTTGGTGATAAAATCATTAAATATATTTATGGTGCCGTCCCTGTCCAGGAAAATGCATTTTTGTTTTACTGAAAGATTTTTTTGACCTACAATTCCATTTTCAATATCGGATATAACTTGCGCGTAACGCTCAGGCGTACCCATGTCTTTTATATATTCAGGAGTAGAGTAGGCAAAAATTTTCCCTTTTGAAATGGAAGGCTTTAACATATCGCGGTCAAGGTCGATTTTTTCTTTTGATTGGGGACAGTTTTTAAGAAACTCCGCAGAAAGGATATGAATTCCGGCGTTTACCTGATTTTTATAATATATACGCTCTTCTTCCTTGTTTAACCAGCGCGTTACCTGATTATTATTGTTGCTAAAAATAACCGCGCTGTCAAAGGGGTGGCTGTTCGGATGTACCGCAAGCGTAACATAGGCATTCTTTTCCTGATGAAAATTTATCATCCGGCGGAAATCAATGTCAAAAATAATGTCGCCGTTTAATAAAATAAAATCATCTGAAAGATCCTTTATTTTATATAATGCCCCCGCGGTTCCAAGAGGTTCAATCTCGTTATAATAAGCAATATCGCAGCCAAAGCGGTTGCCATTTTTGAAATACTCCTTAATATAACCGCCGAGGTGTCCAATTACAAGAATAATATCAGTTAAATTGTTTTTTTTAAGACACTCAATCTGATGTTCAAGAATAGGCTTGCCGCAGATTGGGATCATCGGTTTGGGAATATCGCTTGCGATTGATGAAACGCGGGTGCCTTTTCCGCCTGCCATTATTACTGTTTTCATTAAAAAAAATGATTTTCAAGCATCTGGCACAGGCAGTGATATACAGGCAGGTGCAGTTCCTGTATCTTGAAAGTTTCAGTTTCCGGTACAATTATGCTCACATCTGCGAAATTCCTTAACGCGCCGCCAGAGCCACCTGATAGGGCGATAATTTTCAGTTTTTTCGCCTTTGCAACAGCCGCCGCGTACAGAATGTTTTTCGAATTTCCGGAAGTGGATATCGTAAGCAGTACATCCGTTTCTTTTCCGTAACCGTAAACCTGCTGGGCAAAGGTGATATTTCCGTCAATATCATTGATGCAAGCTGTGTTCAGCGACGCGTGACCTGATAGCGCGATTGTAGGAAGTCCTGGCTGCATACGGGGAATAAGGTATTCGGCGATTTCGGTATTAATTTTTTTAATATCCATAATAAAAGAATCCGGTAGTGCTCTTTTCTTTTCAAAAGTTTTCATCAATTCGCCGGCAATATGCTCCGCGTCAGAAGCGCTGCCCCCGTTCCCGGCTATCAGCAATTTTCCGCCGTTTACATATGAATTGACAAGAATGTCAAATGCCGCGGTTATTTCGTTTTTTACGGCTTCCAGCGCCGGATACCGCTGTATTAGTTGTTGTATATAGTCCATGCTTGCGTCCCTGTTTCAGTAAATGAAGGTGTAAGTACCATTCCCTGTTTTTCTTTTAACGCGCGGATAAGCGCTATTCTTTTGCAGGGGTTGCAGTATATCATCATGAAACCTCCGCCGCCTGCTCCTGAAATTTTAGCAGATTCCGCGCCTTTGTCAAGCGCGTATTGATACAGTTCATCCAAAAATGAATTGGTAATTGAAGCTGCGGCGTTCTTCTTCGCAAGCCAGCCGTTCAAAAGGCAGCTGGAGAAACCTTTAAAATCTCCCTTTAAAAGGGATTCTTTCATAATAAGCGACTGCCTTTTCATTTCATGCATGCTTTCAATATTTTTGGCGTCGCCTTTTTGCGTATGCTTGATTTGCTCGTTAATGATATTCGCGCTCTCCCTTGAAACTCCGGTGTAGTACAAAACCAGCGATGATTCAATCTCGTTTCTGATCCAGCGTTTTAGACGGAGAGGATTAACAATTACGCGCTCGTTTTCATAAAACTCCATAAAGTTAAATCCGCCGAATGTCGCGGCGTACTGGTCCTGCTTGCCGCCGGCAAGCCCAATGTCCTCGCGTTCAATTTTACAGGCAAGAGCTGCAATGTCATATTCGCCCAAGGGCAGATTAAGCCATTCCTCGAAAGCTTTGATTATCGCGACGACCATTGTGGAAGACGAACCCAGCCCTGAACCCGCAGGCGCGTCTGAATAAGTGGTCATTTTGAAAGAAAGCGGCTTTTTGACAAAATTGGAGACTATCCTGTTGTAAATGCCGCAATGAAGGGGCAGGACAGAAGAGACAGCGAGTTTTTCTTCCGCTTTGTATTCTTCCTGTTTGCCCAAATCGGCGGCGATAAATTCTATTGTTCCTGAGTCATTCGGCTCGATTGTACAGTAGGCGTACATATCGATCGTAGCGTTTAGCACATAACCGCCATAGCGATTGTAATAATCGGCTATGTCGGTTCCGCCGCCTGCAAGCCCCAGCCGCAACGGGGCTTTAGAACGTATAATCATAAAAATTCCCCGAATTTGTTATGTTTCATATTTATTTCCACCCGATAGTATCAAGATAACCTTTAAGAACTTCGGTAAATCTTTTCATTTCATGCGGTTTTATATCGCCTATATTCGCGATTCTGAAAGTATTTATGTTCCCAAGCTTTCCCGGGTAAATTGTAAATTCATGTTTACGTGAAAGATCATGCAAATCTTCAAAACTGTATTTCGGCGTTTCAGGATCAAAAATGGCGGTTATTAAATGGGACTGATCTTCTTCTTTAACAAGCATTTTCAAATTGAATTTTTTAACCGCGTCAACAAGAATGCGCCAGCATTCGGTATAACGCTCCCAGCGTTTTTCCACCGTTTCCTGTTTTGTTTCAAGAATCGCCTGTCTTAGCGCGTAAAGCGTTTGAACGGGCGGGGTAAAGCGGGTTTGTCCCGTTTTGGAAAAATGCGCGTATTGATCATAAATATTAAGGTAATAATTCCTCATGGGAATATTTTTTGTTTTTTCAAGCTCGTCTTTTTTGCAGATAACAAAACCGACGCCCGCCATTCCCTGAATATTCTTGTTGGAAGTGGAAGCCATAAAATCAATGCCGAGTTTGGAAAGATTCATAGGCATTCCGGCGTATATGCTCACAGCGTCAACTATCGTAATCATGTTGTATTTTTTTGCCAACGGACAGATAATGTCAAGCGGATTAAGCAAACCTGTTGTTGTCTCGTGATACACAATGCCAAGATGGGTATATTTGCCGGTTTTAAATTCGTTCTCAAGGGCGGCTATATCTATTTTTTCATAAGTGGAGCTTTTAAAAACGGTGTGGTTAATTTTATAAACAGAAGCAATTTTCGCGAGCCGTTCCCCATATGAGCCGTTATCAACAATAAGAATATGCCCCGCTTCGGTAACGCAGGAAGAAATCATCGCCTCATCGGCGGCAGTCCCCGAACCGCCGAAAAATACCGTTTCATATTCGGATGGGTCTGCGACAACGGCGGTAAGTTCTTTGCATACCCATTTCATCACGTCGCCGAATTCTTTTTCGCGCGGGCAGATGTCGGCGCAAACCTGGGCGTACTTAACGCTGTCGCTTGTTGTCGCGGGACCCGGATTTAACAGGACTTCGCGGCGTATTTGGCGTAACGATTCATTTTCCTGAATAAGCGGGAGTATAACTTTCCGCGCCATTTCAAGATGGCTCTCGTCATCTATTTCGCGCCAGGCGTAATTTTCAATTTTACGGATAAATACCGGATTTGAAGCGGTACACGCCATGATTACGTGTTCATAGTCAAGTTTCGGAGACTCAGGCTCTTTTTTTTCGTAATATGCGCACATCGCCGCAAGGAGCGCGGGAGAAATTTTTGTGATTCCGACAAGTTCGCCGTATATAGAAGAAAGTTCGGCTTTATTTTTGGAAAGCGCCTTTAAAAAAGAGCCGTTAGCCGTTTCAAGATACACCTCGTCGCCTGAATTGGTCGCGCCGGAAGCCAGAATAACATTTTCATGAATATCATTGCAAAGGACGGCCAGCCCGATGCTGTCGTAGATAAGGTCTGATTCCAAAAGCAGAAAATCGTCAGTTACATGAGGAGCGCATACGCTCAATGTAGCCATACTGCTTGTTTTCTCGTAATCAACGCTGAAAGCGGTTTGTATAAGGGGATATTTTTTCGCAAGTTCGTCATACGCTTCCGCATGGTATCCCGTACCTATAATAATTTTTTCAATTCCACAGGCAAGCAGTTTTTGAACAGACCATTCAACAATGGCAATTCCGCCCAATTCAAGAAAACCTTTTGGTTTTGAAACTGTTTTTTCTTTAAGACGCGAACCAAGACCTGCCGCGACAATAACCGCCTGTTTTATCATTTTTTTTCCTTAAGGTAATTCATAAACGCTTCTTTATTTTCCTGCGGCGATGATTTTGGACGCCCTAAATCCTTGCGCGCTCCCTTCTTTACTTTTACCTCAATAAATGTAAGCCCTTCGTTTTTTTTAGCTAAAATCTTTATAAGTTCTTTTTTTGTCTTAACTTGATACACTTTTGTGTAACCGCAAGCCCGGGCGACGGAGGGAATATCTATAAATGGCGCGATAGTAGGCTGTCCTCCGACAGAATCATGAGCGCCATTATTAAGTACAATGTGGCAGTAGTTACGCGGTTTTTTAGTTCCGATTGCGGCAAAAGAGCCCATGTGCATAAGCGCCGCGCCGTCGCCGTCAAGGCAGGTTACCTGTAATAGAGATTTTTGCAAAGCGATAGATAATGCAATGAAAGACGCATGCCCCATAGAGCCTACGGTAAGAAAATCACGAGCATGGCCTGCGCCCGCCTTGTCGCGTAATTCGTACAATTCGCGCGAGATCATGCCGGTAGTGGAAACTATAATTCCTTCCCGGTTCGCGGCTATTTCTTCAATCGCTTCTTCGCGCGTCATTACCGCGTTATGTTCTTCTTTTTTCTTAAGGGTGTACGGTGAAAATGTGTCTTTGCGTATAACAAGAGCATATGGAGATTCCGTCTCGGAAATTGTTTTAAAGCATGTTTCAATCTGGCTGTTTACGCTGTTCTCATCCTTTTCCAGTACCGCATAAGGGATACCCATGCTTTCAAGAAGCTGGCAGGTAACTTTTCCCTGTTTAACATGTTGAGGTTCGTCATGTACGCCGGGCTCTCCGCGCCAGCCTATAACCAAAACCAGGGGTATACGGTAAACATCGTTATCCGCAAGAGAGAGCAGGGGATTAACAGCGTTGCCGATGCCCGAATTTTGCATATACACAAGCGGAATGCGGTTTGTAGAAAGATGATAACCGCAAGCTAGAGCTACTGCTGCTCCTTCGTTTACCGCGATAATGTGATTATGCTGATCAGCATAATCAGTAATATAAGCGCAAAAATCTTTAAGCAGGGAATCCGGAACGCCTGAAAAAAAACCTACTCCTTTTTCTGCGAGTTTGTTGTAAAAATATGACGCTTCTATCAATTACTTGCCGCCCGGAATTAATTCAAGTATTTCTTTTATCGGCATACAAACAGAATCCGCCTCCAGAGAGCGTTCGTTTTCCAAAATCATTTTCGCTGTGTTCACCATTGCCGGATACGCCGAGCGCAGCATGTGGTTAGCGTAGATAACAATATTCGCGCCCCATGAGGCGAGTTCTTTTTCCGTAAACTTGTTATACGTTGTAGGAACAAGAACAATAGGTACGTGCGGATATTCAACACGGAAAAGAGAACAAAATTCTTTTATGTCCTCGCCTGTTTTTTCTTTGCTGTGTATCATAACGCCGTCCGCGCCCGCCTCTACAAAAGCCCGCGCCCTATCCATCGCGTGGGAGACAGGAAAACCTGCGATTAAGCTTTCCAGACGCGCGATAATCATAAATTCTTTTGTAACCTGCGCCTGTTTACCAGCCTTGATTTTATCACAAAATTCAGGGATGGGGCATAATTCCTGATTAACGTCGGTGCCAAAAAGAGAATTTCTTTTTAGACCGGTTTTGTCTTCTATAATAACCGCTGATATGCCGTTTCGCTCAAGTGTTTTTACCATGAAGGCAGGATGTTGGCCTCCTGTGTCGCCGTCAAAAATTATTGGTTTAGTCGTACATTCCAGAATATTAGTTAAATCGTGCAGACGTGTAGTAAGGTCAACCGCTTCAATATCGGGCTTACCTTTACTTGTAGAGTCCGTTAAACTTGACGACCACATTCCGTCAAAGCTGTGCAGACCGTCTTCTTTTTCAATCTCAAGATTTTCTATTATTAAACCGGACAACCCGGAATGGGCTTCCATAATTCTTACAAGATGTTTTGTGTCAAGAAGCCTGCGCAGTGTTTTAAGCCTAATGTCAGGCGTTGTTCCGATAGAACGTATCGCCTCATTGATTGAAGACGAATTAATACCGCTGGTATAGGGAATCTCGATAACTTCGCCGCCAAGTTCTTTCATTACAGCGAAAACTTCATCGCGTTCTTTTCGCAATGGACCGCTTTTCCAGTCGTCCCCATGAATTATATAATCAGGTTTTAATTTGCGTAAATTAGGCACATAACTCCACTCTTCCTGCGGAATTACACAGGCAACGCCTTTAATATTTTCTATTACATCCTTTCTCTGTTCATAAGTTAAATAAGGCAGGCGTTTGTGTGAGGCAATAGCGGTGTCGGTTAAAAGCCCGACAGTTAATTCGCCCAACATTGCGCCCTTTCTGATAATGTTAATAATTCCAGGGTGAATAATATCGCCGCGCATCCCAAGGTATACTGTTTTTGTGTTTTCATTCATTGCGTAAAATCCTTAATTAAATTATATACTTTTTCAGTTGAAGTGTCATAAGAGGCTAAAGCCTTTTTATTTTATCTCCCAATAACCTGTTCTGTTATTCCCTTTACGCTCTAAAATACCTTTTTGTTTTAATTTGTCTGTATATTCTTTTACTACTCCTGTTGATATCCCCAATTTATTTGCAAATTCTTTCCTGTTTCCATTAGGATTCTGCCTGATTATATCCAGGAGTTTCTTTTCCAATTCGGTAATTGGGGGGGTAATTGGGGGGGTAACTTCCTCCACAAATTCTGCAATTTTTCCTTCCAGAAAAAATGTAGCTTCCGAATAATCAATATAGGTATCAAATTCTACCTTATGCTTCCATGCAAGCATTTTGTCATATCCAAAACCGGCGTTTTCAGCCAGTTTTGCCCATCGAAACATTCGGGCAATTACAGGATTTCTCGGTTTGGAAATAGCATTTTTATGCCATTCCGAAATATTTATATCAAATCTTCCCGGATTTTGAAAAACAATTCTGTTACTGAAAACTCTTATTGTTGAATGCATTACACTAAAATAATCGGCGTGCATCAACATATTTACAAGCCCTTCACGCAAGGCATCCAATTGGGTATCGTCTTCATACGCAAATCCGTTATCACCCATTCTAAAAGGATTGTCAGCATAGTTTCTAAGCCTTTGAATAAGCACATTGTAGTATTCCCAAAGGTTTT
>Ga0268262_10003622_pt1 | contig 16604 bp, 20 predicted proteins | sample TergutNc150P3_FD_190354 | JGI IMG/M metagenome (GOLD analysis project Ga0268262, IMG submission 190354) | Nasutitermes corniger P3 segment gut microbial community from laboratory colony in Florida, USA - Nc150 P3 (SPAdes) (version 2) | ecosystem: Host-associated > Arthropoda: Insects >... | reverse complement strand
GGGAACAATGCAGTAAGAGCAGAAATTGTTACAGCCGTGCATGATTGGGACAAAACTGCGGAACTGCCCTTCTTCCATGTGCGAATTGGAAAAAGAAAAAACAGGCTTCTCGTTAAAATCAAGTTCAGGCTTTACGCCTTTTTCGACGGCTTCAAGAATGACGGGAAAAACGGAGCGAGCCGATGTTCCCATAACGTAATCTACCTGCGGATATTTTTCTTTTAGCTTTTCACCTAACCTTTCCGCCATACAGCCTGCGATTATGAGGGTAAAATGTTTATGCTGTTTCTTTTTTATTCCAGAGTAATCGGATATGCGTCCAAGCGTGCGTTTTTCCGCCGTTTGCCGAACGGAGCAAGTATTGAGCAGAATAAGATCGGCGTTTTCGCTGTTCTCCGCCTGCGTCCATCCCCTCTCTTTGCAGACAAGAGCTAACGCCGCCGATTCTGCGCTGTTCATTTGACATCCGTAAGTTTCAAAAAAGTATTTCAATTTACGATCGCTTTTTTAATCCGATAAAAAATTTAATTCCATTTATGATGCCGAGGGCGAGGAGACCGACTGCGCCGATGCTTAAAAGCGTGCCTGAAATGGTTGTCAAAAAAGGTATTCTTGCTTTTGAAAGAATTGTCAGCGCGCCTGCCGCAGTGATTAAAAATCCCGCTTTTTTATCGGCAGGGTCTTTTGACATAAGAGAACCGATGCCGACCAGACAAACTATTCCCCCGATAATTAGTCCGAATACTCTGAAACGGGCAAAGATATTCAAGAGAAAGAGAAAAATCCCCCCTGCGGCATAACCGATAGCGGAAATGCCCAATTTGGATAAACTTGACGCCGACGGGATATTGTTTATATTTTCCATATCACTCATAAGGATAGTATACGACATTAAAACGTCGTATACTACCCCGATAAGCGACATTAAAACGTCGCTTATCGTAGCGGTTTACGGGGCGGGTTTCACCGCCCCTACATTCCGCCTGCGGCGGAACGTCGTAAACCGCCATTAGATTAGGCTTTTTTTCTAAGGGGTGTCATTAATAAATTCGGGCATATTGCACCATGCTATCTAGAAGTATATTCTATGTTTTTATTACAAACTTCTTTCAGCCGCTTCCACAACATTTTGTAAAAGCATTGCGACGGTCATCAATCCTACGCCGCCGGGGACGGGCGTAAAAAACGCCGCTTTTTCCGCTACGGCAGGATCAACATCGCCGCAAACTCGGTAGCCTTTTTCGGTTGAGGAGTCAGGCACTCGGTTTATTCCCACGTCGATTACCGCCGCTCCTTCTTTTACCATTTCAGGTTTTATAAACGCCGCTTTTCCTGCCGCCGCTATTAAAATGTCCGCTCGCAAAGTATGGCTTGCAAGGTCTTTTGTCCCCGTGTGGCAAATTGTTACGGTTGCATTATACTCTTTGCGTATTAAAAGATTTGCAAGCGGTTTCCCCACAATGTTCGATCTTCCCACTACCACAACATTCGCCCCTGATACAGAGATTTTATACTCCTTCAAAAAAACAAGAACGCCGTGCGGCGTACACGGCAAAAATCCCGGTCTTTCCAGTATCATATTTCCAACCGAAACAGGATGAAAGCAATCCACATCTTTTTCGGGAGCGACGGCGGCGTTTACTTTTTCCTCGTCAATATGTTTCGGCACAGGAGACTGAACAAGAATGCCGTGTATTTTTTTATCTTTGTTAAGCTCATCTATGAGGGAAAGAAGTTCCGCCTCGCTTGTAGTTTGCGGTAATCTTATATCTTTGCTTTCCATTCCGGCTTCAGCTAACGCCTTTTCCTTGGATTTTACATAAGAAAGACTTGCAGGGTCTTCGCCCACAAGCACAACGGCGAGGCACGGGGTAATTCCCTTTGCCTTTACCGCCGCCGCTCTAACTTTTGCGCTCTCACGGATTTTTTGTCCAAGCGCCTTTCCGTCCATTATTATCGCTGACATATTTCCTCCAAAAAAGTTATCACCATAAACCGCCCTGCTTTCGCTGTTACCGAAAAATTTCCGTCCGGCGCTTCGTTGCTCAGTCCGAAAAAACCTCGATCCCAACGCAGACCGTCAAGCTGCCATTTGAGCCCTTTGCTTGACGCTTCCCATTCTCCTGCGCCGAGCGGAAAAACAGAGACACAGGCGTTTGCCGCAAGACGGCAGGAAACTTCGCTGTGCGGCGAGTTTGCGTCTATACAGCGGATATCTTCCGTTTCTGTAATCCATCTGCACGGGAAACGCTCTCTTTCAAAAAGCGAGCGAATCGCAAAAAGGTGGTCTATCCTGCCGCCGCCGCCTCCCAATATCCAAATATCACCGCACCCTTTTTCCGCCGCAAGCGAAAAAGCCAGTTCTGTATCGGTAAAATCCTTGTCGTGCGGATGGCGAATAACACGCTCCTGAGGCACGGCGGAAAGACACGATTGGTCTTCAAGAGAATCCATGTCGCCGATAACCCAATCAGGTCCTACATCGGCGTTCAATGCCGCCGCAAGACCGGAATCGGCGGCGACAAACAATGCGCCTTTCGCCTCGTTTTCCAAAAGACGCTTTACAATCTGCGCTTTCGGTCCCTGTCCGCCTGTAAAAATAACGCCAAGCAAATTTTCCCCCAAAGCTATAACCACGAACCGAAAGATATATAGTAAAAAACTAACATAAAAAGTATACTTAACTATTGAAGGAAATTCAATTGATAAAGAACATTCATCCTGTATTAAAAGAAATCGCCTCAATTTTTAACGACAATGGAAAACAGGTGTACCTTGTGGGCGGAGCGGTACGGGATATGATAAGAGGAAAAGAAATACACGACTGGGATTTGGCTACGGACGCTCTGCCCGAAGAAGTAACGGATTTTGTCAGGCGAGCGAAGGGCAAAGTTATTCCCACAGGCATTAAACACGGAACTGTTACCGTCCTTTACAAAAAACACAGCGCGGAAGTTACAACTTTCAGAACGGAGTCAACTTATTCGGACGGACGCAGACCCGATCAAATTCACTATGCGAATGATATTAACGAAGACCTTTCAAGGCGTGATTTTACGATGAACGCTATCGCTCTGCGCCTGCCCGACGGAGAAATAGTTGATCCGTTCAACGGAACGAGCGACATAAAAGCGGAAATTATCCGCTGTGTGGGAAACGCAGGCGAAAGATTTAACGAGGACGGCTTGCGCCCGTTACGCGCTGTCCGCTTTGCCGCCCAACTGGGCTTTGAGATTGATAAAACCACGCTTGACGCTATTAACGGCGCATTATCTGTCAGCGCAAAAGTTTCATGGGAGCGTGTGCGCGATGAAATCGATAAAATACTCGCATCCCCCGTTCCCTCCCGAGCCTTTCTGCTTATGGAAAAAACCGGTCTCTTGGAACTTTTTATAAAAGAGCTTGCTGTCTGCCGCGGCGTTGAGCAGAAAGGCTTTCATAGTTTTGACGTGCTAGAACATTCCCTTCTTGCCTGCGATTACGCCGCCGCAAAAAATTACTCGCACCAAGTACGCCTCGCCGCCTTGTTACACGACATAGGCAAACCCGATGTACGCAAAATGGGCGAAAGCGGCGTTTGGACATTCTACCGTCACGAGGAAGTAGGTGCGGATATGTGCAATAAGCTCCTCAAGCGGCTTCGCTATTCAAACGAAGTAATAGAAAACGTCTGCCATTTGGTAAAAGAGCACATGTTTCACTACACGGAAGACTGGTCAAATTCCGCCGTCCGCCGTTTCATCGCACGTGTGGGCGAGTCCGCTCTTGAAGACCTTTATCTTCTGCGCCGCGCGGACGCTTTTGCGTTAGCCGGAAAAGAGACTGAACCGATTAACTTAATAGAGTTATCCGACAGAGTAAAAAAAGTTCTGGCGGAAAAACACGCCTTCACAATAAAAGACCTTGCCGTCTCGGGAACAGAGTTAATGACAATCGGCATTGAAGGCGGCAAAACAATGGGAATAATCTTGAAAGAACTTTTAGAAACCGTACTCGACGATCCCGCGCAGAATACACGGGAAAAGTTATTGGAGATTGCGGGTAAGATTGCAAAAGAAAGAAGTTAGCAAATAGATTATTTCTTCCCGTAAACCAACTCAAGCATTTTTTCGCCGTAGCGTGTGCCGAGCAATTGCAATCCGTCGGAGCCAAAGTGAATATTATCAGGCTGTCCTTGTCCTGTTCTGCCTGTACAGCCTACGGAACTTATTATCCATGCGTTGGCCACTACGGCTTGTATTTTAGCGTTACTTGAAAGTGCGCCGCCTGTGTTTCCCGAACCGCCGTTCCATGTTTGCCCAAGCAGAACGGGTATGGAGTTAGGCGCAAGTTTAAGATCGGCAAGCATATCATCGTAGATTTCCTTAAAAAGTTCATCCCAGTCGACATCATTCAGCCCCGGACCGCTTTCGCCCTGATGAACGATTATGCCCTTTATTACTCCGCCCGCCTTTTGCGCAAGTTTCGCGTTTTGAATAATGGCGTCGTACATGTTCGCGTAACCTGCGCCCTTGTATCTGTTCATGCCCTGCATTTCAGTTTGGCTTGGTCTGCCGCTTAAAGTATTTTTGCCTCTGTAATAATCCTCGCCCTTTGTTTTGTGAAACGCCGCAAGAGCCATATCGCCGTTTGCTACGGCTACAACGCCGATGGTAATATCTTTTGGGATATTATTTACAAGCGTGCGTCCGAAATAATCAATGGGGGTAAGCCCGATATTCAAACCTAAATAATTTACCAAGTTGCTGTCGGGAATAATCAGCGGCGGCACTGCCCTGTACCATTTGCCTTTTTCCCTGTATTCACCTGCGTATCTGCTTGAAACAACTCCCATTATCTTAAATCGATCGCTTACGCCCTCTCTATCCTGCGGACGAATCTGCCCCGGACCCTGCATATTCGACTGCCCGAAAGCGATATAAACATGGAACTCCCTTGTCCCTTCCGGCAAATCAATACTGACGGGCGTATTATCTTCCTTCGCCGCTTTCTCGCCGCCTTTATCGCTGCTTGCGCATCCGCAAAAAATCAATCCGATAACTATTAAAATTGAAGCAAAATAAAAAATACGTTTTTTCATAAATTCTCCTATGAACAGCGTATCATAAATCCTTTGTTTTTCATAGTTGCTTTTTTTGATTTTTAGAAACAGGTTAAATACAGCAAATTTGCCGATAATTAGTTTATGAAAAACCGTTTATTTGCTATACTATTGTTAATTTTAACTATATCTTTTGTTATTTCTTGTTCATCGAGCGGCAAAAAAGGCATTATTGAAAAACCAAATGAGCGTGATGGTATTCCCGGAGTATTATTAAGCTTTGATGATTATAACCCGATTACATGGGAAAAACATTTTTATTTATTTGATAAATACGGCGCAAAAGTAACATTTTTTGTTACGGGAAAATCTGTTACAAAATTTATGCTTAATGCGCAAAAACGAGGACACGAGATTGGGTATCATACCATTAATCATCCGAATTTATCGCAAGTATCAAAAACCGTATTTTACACACAAACTATTTCCAGAAAAAACGCGTTTAAAAAAGGCGGTATAGATTTAACTTCATTTGCTTATCCTTACGGAAGTTACAGTCCATGGATGAATATAGAATTATTGAAACATTACAAAATAGTCAGAGGATTTAACGGATTTAATATTTATTCAAAAGACGAATTAAAATCAGGTTTTATAAATTCAGCGTCTATCGATAATTATTTTTTTAATACTGACAGAGCATTTAAACAAAATATCGATAAAATGATAAAATTGGCAAAAAGAACCGGAATGATTATCTGCCTTACAACACATGGAATATCCGATAAGGTTTGGGGAATAACACCCCAAAGATTAGAATATGTTTTAGATGAATGTAAAAAAAACGGCTTAACCTTCTATAGATATAAAGATTTTCAATAAATGCGGTAGAATTTTTCACCGCGCCGTCTGCGCCGCTATCTTTTCCCACGCCGCCTTAGCCGCTTCCTGCTCCGCGCTCTTCTTGTTCCGACCTCTTCCCTCTCCGTAAACTTTATCACCTATGCGCACTTCCATCCAGAATGTGCGGTCGTGTTCGGGACCCGTGCGTTTCACCATAATGTATTCGGGGTAACAGCGGTATTCCCTCTGGCAGTATTCCTGCAAAATCGATTTATAGTCTTTGTGATAATTTGTGCCGGTTACTTTGTCAATTTCAGGCTGAATGCAATCGCCGACAAAATCAAAGGCGGGTTTGTAGCCGGAATCAAGATACAACGCTCCTATTAACGCTTCAAGAGCGTCGGCAAGGATCGCTTTTTTTGTTCTGCCGCCTGACATTTCTTCGCCCTTGCCGAGCAGCAGCATTTTGTCTATTCCAAGATTTAACGCAATGCCTGAAAGAATGTCTTCGGAGACAACTACCGCTTTTATTTTTGCCAGTTCTCCTTCGGGTTTGTCTTTGAAATTTTGGTATAAGAGCGTAGCGCAGACAGCGCCGAGAATTGAGTCGCCCAAGAATTCGAGGCGTTCATTGTTTGATTTATTGCCTGTTTCGTTGGAAACAGAACGATGCATAAATGAAAGATTTAAGGTATCAATATTTTTAAATTTAAAACCGGCGGCTTTTTGGAAAGCCGCCAGTATCTTTTTTCTTTCTTGACTGAGAACGTTTTTACTTTTGCTGGGATTTAATAAAATCGTATGCGTCTTTCACCGTCTCAAATTCATTGGCTTTTTCATCGGGAATGTTGATGCCCATTTCTTCCTCGATAGCGTAAACCAACTCATAGGTGTCAAGGCTGTCAGCGCCGAGGTCCTGTCGGAATGACGCTTCCAGTGTGATTTTGCCCTCATCGACTTCAAGTTTTTCCGCGATGAGCTTTTTCATTTTTTCAAACAATTCGTCCATTTTTTTCCCCTTAATTAAACTTTAGAATCCGGAACAATTACCTGCTTACCCCTGTAAAAACCGCACTTCGGGCAAACTCGGTGTAAAAGAACCTTGTTACCGCACGAACTGCAATTTATCATCGTGGGCGCTGTAAGTTTCATGTTGATGGACTGCCGACGGCTCGTCCTGGCTTTTGATGTTTTGTACCTGGGTACTGCCATAATCTAACCTCTCTAACTTTTTAAGAAATTAACAAAAATCAATTTTATTGTCAAGACATTTTATCGAATTTTGTCAACTTACATTGGTATCTAATTATACTTCTCTTTTAGCGCTTTGGCAACTAGCGGAGGCACCATTCCGTGAAGATTTCCTTTAAAAGAAGCCAATTCTTTAATCGAGGAAGACCGAATTACAAAAAATTCGGGATCTGTTGTCATAAAAATCGTCTCGATATCGGAGTCAAGGGTCTTATTCATCATTGAAAGCTCGAATTCATAGGAAAAATCCTCTATCCCCCGAACTCCTCTAATCAGCAATTTTATACCCATTTTCTTAAGAAAATCCACAATAAGACCGTCGCATATAGTTACGGTTACATTTTTATGGTCTTTTACAAGCTCCCGTATCATGGAAGCCCGTTCTTCAGCGGAAAAAAGGTACTTTTTTTGCTTATTTTCGGCTACAACCACCACAAGTTCCCCAAAAAGGGTCGCTGCTCGTGTAAGTACGTTAATATGACCCGATGTCGGGGGGTCAAAAGAGCCGGGAAAAGCGGCTTTCACAAATGTAGCCTCCTGACTTTAGCATAATGGTATTTCATTCGATAATCAATAGAGGGCAACTTTTGCCCGCTTTAGTATATAAAATTGTACTTTATCGAGGTTCATTCTATAGTATGGAATTTATTGACATTTTTGCGAAAATAAGATACAGTAATTCTATGAGGACAAAAAGCGTTCTTTTTATAATGTCTCTTGCGGCAATTGCGGTAATAATCGCGTTTTCATGCAAAACCTTGCCGAAAGCGGATTCGGAATACAAAGAAGTTACTCCCCGAAAGACCGAAAATTTTGATTCCTCAAAAATAAGTCAGGCGAAATACACGTCTACAAGAGAAGAAGTGCAAAAATTTATCGAACAGCAAAACAAATTAATCAAAGAAAGAAATTTTGACGCATGGAAGAATTCTTTATCTCCTGAATATTTTGCGGAAATTTCATCCAAGGATAATTTAAAACGAATATCCGAACAGCCCGCAATGAAAACCAGAAGAATTGTATTAAGGACGGCTCAGGATTATTTTGATTATGTGGTTGTGCCATCAAGAGCCGATCTTCGTGTTGATGAAATTGAGTTTATAAGCGAGAACAGGGTTAAAGCTTTTACTATAACAACAAACAAAGCGGGCGAAGAACAAAAGCTTCGCTTATATGATCTTGAAAAAGTCGGTAATTCGTGGACAATAATCAATTAAGGGAAGGAGAAATACTATGTTTTCATTAAAGAGATTTTCCATTTTGATAATAACAGCGGTTATTATTGTATCAACAGCGGCTGCTCAAAGTAACTCGACAGCAAAAAGAGAAATGTCTGTTGAGGAATCTTATCTGCAGGAATCAATAGAAATGATGATCATCAGAGAAACAGCAAGAGCGTACACCAGAGAGCAAAAAATGATCGCTCTGGAATATATCAACGATGCGCTTGATCGAGGAAGCACAAACGACGAAATACGCCAGACATTGGAATTCCTTTCAAGAGAAGGAAGGATGAATATGGCGAGGGAAAACGGTCGTCTTATGAACAATTTCCCCGAAGTCAGGCGGCAGTCGGCAAAATATCTTGGAAAGATGGGAACGGAAGAAGCCAGAAAATCTCTTCTTGAAATTTGCACCTTTGAAAATGAACCGATGGTCTTGCAGGAAGCGATTAAATCTCTGGGCGACATCGGAACAAACGATAATAATGAAACTGTAACGCATATTGCGTGGATTATGAGCCGTTTTAACTCTACAAATCCCGATAACCTTATGGCGCTTGCCACAATCGACGCTTTTGAAAAAATCGCCAGAAAAAATAACGGCATAAGCGCCCCCGAAGTTCCCAGAGTCTTAAACCTTATCGCAGAGGGACAATATGTTACTCCTGTTAAGGAAAGAGCGAGACAATTATTAGCCGAATTACGCACATATGGCAAATAATTAAAAGAAAAAAGAGCGATGATTTCTGATTTTCTGTTTAAATTAAAACGGAAAAAAGTCTTCGCTCTTGTCGGAGACAGCGGAACCGGCAAGAGTTTCCGAGCGAAACTTGTCGCTCAAAAATACAGAATAGATTTTATTATTGACGACGGTCTCCTTATACGGGATAACCGTATTCTGGCGGGTCATTCGGCAAAAAAAGAACATACTTTTCTTGCGGCGGTTAAAGTCGCTCTTTTTGACGAAAAATCCCACAGAGATGAAGTCGCTAAAAAACTGCAAAGCGAAAAATTCAAACGCATTCTGCTTCTTGGAACTTCCGAGAAAATGGTTTATAAAATCGCCGCGCGCCTTCAGCTTCCCCCGCCGCAAAAAATTGTAAAAATAGAAGATATCGCCACTCAGGAAGAAATTGACAGGGCGTTAAGAACAAGGCGCATAGAGGGAAAACACGTTATCCCTGTGCTGTCTGTCGAAGTAAAACGGACATATCCCAATATTTTTTATGAAGCAATAAAAATTTTCAAGAAGCGAGTCGCTCCCGAAGGCAACCCGAGAGATTTACCCGCAGGCTTGGGACCTGTCCCTACTCTGCTTGAAAAATCCGTTGTGCGCCCCGAATACTCAAAACACGGCAGAGTAATTATTTCGGAAGCGGCGTTAAGTCAAATGGTAATACACTGCATTGATGAATACGATTCCAGTATCAAAATTAAAAAATTGCTTGTAAAGGACGCCGAGATGGGTTACAGGCTTGTTATAACGATTGATGTTCCCTACGGTATTCAGCTTGGCGGCAATATCCATGATTTACAGCGTTATATAATCGATAATATCGAGCGTTATACGGGAATATTAATAGAAGAAGTAAATATTATCATAGATAAAGTTATAGATAAGGTTACCGAGCAAAACGCAGGTTAATTGTTATTTTCAGTATCATGCGATTCCGATTTTGGTTTTCTTTTGCGGCGTCTTCTTTTAGACGGGGATGTTTCCCCTTCCGCCGCCGTCTTAAACGGAGTTCTTTTTATTGTTATTCCTTTTGAAGAAAGAAATTTTTTAAGAGCGTATTCCATCTCAAACCTCGGCGGATTCATAGGAAGCACAAAATTACGGACGGATTTACAAATATCTTTGTAGTTTTCAATCGGACCCGGTTTCCATTCATACGCCCCTTCAAGATAATCGCGGAAAAGCGAAGAAATAGCCTGTCCCCGCAGGTTCTCTCTTCCTTTTAAGTTCGTCATTGTTTGCAGATAACTCTTTTTAAAGTTTGCGTTCTTGCGCATAAGTTCCGCCGCTTGGGGCTGCATGTAAGAATAGAGTCCTATTTTATCCAGCATATCAACAATAATTCCCGCTTTATCCGAATTAATAATTTTGAAAATTTCTTCCGTAAGCCGTGAAGGAGAAATTGTTGTAAGCAGATTTGACTGGTTTGTTATTTTCATTTTTAAATTTAACGGAAGAGAAAAACCCGTCGTTGCGGCATATTTTACCGCACGGATCATTCTTACAGGATCGTCCGTAAAAATGTCGGAAAGATTAATGACGTTTTTTACCTGTTTGTTTTTTATGTCCTTCATGCCGTTTACATAATCCACGACAATTTGCTGTTCGGGATCGTAAAAGAGAGCGTTCATTGTAAAATCACGGCGTAAAACGTCTTCCTCTATTGTTCCGAATGTATTACTGGTAGGACCGTCTTTTAAGGAGCGGAAGGTGGCAACTTCAAAAATTCTTTCGCCGAAATAAACATGAACAAGACGGAAGCGTCTTCCTATAATTCTTGAGTTGCGGAATATTTTTTTAATACGAGTGGGGCTTGCGGCGCTTACAATGTCAAAATCTTTCGGTTTTTTTCCGAGAATTAAATCCCTTACCGCTCCTCCTACAATGTAGGAATCAAAACCTGCGCCTTTTAATTTTCTTATAATGTCTACAGCTTCGCTGTCAACATCGGCGAAATTTATCCCGTGTTCGTCTAGTGTGTAAATAATCGCTTTTTTTACCGGTTTACCGTTTTCCCCGGCTGAATATCTGTATCTCATTCACAATGTTTGTTTATCCATGAAAGAAGGTTATCCATTACTTCTTCACGGTTAGTTTCGTTTAATGTCTCGTGCCTGGCTCCCGGATACAGCACGAACTCGCAGTCATTTATTCCCAATTTTCGGTATTCCTCAACCAAAGCGGTCGGGCTTTTGCCCATCTCACCGACAGGATCGGCGCTTCCCGAAAAAACATACACCGGCAAAGAGCGTTTTATCCTTGCCAACGCGTCAGGACGGTGAATGTTATACAATAATTTTACAAGATCTCTGTAGAACCCTGAAGAACACAGAAATCCGCATAATGGGTCATTTACATATTTATCAACTTCTTCTTCATCTCGGCTAAGCCAGTCAAACGCGGTGCGGTTTGGTTTGAAAGGTTTGTTATACGTTCCATCTGCCAACGAAAAAGCAAAGCGGGAAACATTGCGCTGTCCTTTCAAAGCTGAATCCACCATCATTAAAGGTATCCCTGCCATTATCTCAAAATTTCCCGGTCCTTTCGTTCCCGATAAAATACATCCGTTAATTTTCAAATCCTCCGAATATTCAATAAAGTTCTGTACTATAAACGAACCCCATGAGTGACCTAAAAGAAACAGCGGAACATTCGGCATTTTTTTATGGATTTCATAATTAAGAGCGTGAACATCGGCAGTTACGCAGGCGATGCTGTTATTATCGCCGCAATGCCCTAACAGCCCTCCCCTTCCAAGTTCGTTAACATCGGAATTGGCTGTTTTGCCGTGTCCGCGTTGATCAGCTGCCCACACTTCTATTCCCGATTGAGTTAATTTCTCGGCAAGACGGCGGTAACGAAGCGCATGTTCCGCCATTCCATGAACTACGTGCAGTACCGCCCTACATCCTTGTTCAGGTGACCAACGATAAAGATAAAGTTTAGCCCCGTCGTGGCTTTCAAAATAACTTTCATCCTGAAGCATAGGTTATTGTAGCGGATATGCCTGCTTATGGCAATAATTATCTTTTGAAAATTGCCAAACTTTCTATGTGGGCTGTCTGCGGATAGAAATCAAAAAGAATGAGTTTTTTTATTTGATATCCGCCATTTGTCAAAATTTTACTGTCACGGGCAAGAGAAGCGGCGTCGCAGGAAACATAGGCGAGTACGGGCGGTCCCTCCTGCGCCAATGCCGCCGCCGTTTTCGGCGCAAGCCCCGCCCTAGGCGGATCGACAACGGCAAAGCCGAACGCATCTTTTCGGCGCAATAGATCATTGTGCCAATTTGTGTCTCGTACGGCGAAAAATTCAGCTTCCGTCCCTCTTAAATTTTCCCTCGCAAGGCTTACAGCCGCTTTGTTTTCTTCCGCAAGAATTATCTTTGGAAAATGTTCTTTTAAATAAAAAGAGAATGTCCCGACTCCGCAATATAAATCCGCCATAGGCTTATCGGTGTCCGCGTCTTTTGCGATTATACGAATTTCTGTTATTAATTTTTCCAACATAAAACAGTTACTCTGGAAAAACAAACTTGCGTCAAGAGAAATTTCTTTTTCAAGCAGAGTAATTTTTCCCTTTTGTTTGCCGCCTTCGCTTAACAAAATATCGTCTTTGGAAAAAACAGTAAACCTGTCTTTTTCAATCGGCAAGGGCAATTCTTTCCCCTCGCTTTTTTTTCCTTTTGGGGCTTGCAGAATTTCCCTAATACCCGGAACCGCAATAGGGCAATCTTCAATCTCAATTACTTCATCGCTCTTGCGCCCCATAAGCGCGAATTTTCGGGCGTCTGCGCCCTTCGCTTTCTGCCTTAAACAATGAAACTGCATTCTGTTTCGGTACTCCCATTGCGGCGAAGAAAAAACTTCCGTCTTCGGCGGTTGTAATCTTCCGATTCTCGCAAGCGAATCTTGTAAAATAGCCGTTTTTGCCGCAAGCTGCGCCTCATAATCAATATGCTGAAGATTACAACCGCCGCACTGTCCGTAAAAAGCGCAAACAGGCTTTACACGCGCAGGAGACGGCTCGATAATCTCCAGTAATTCAGCCTTTGCCCATGTGTTATGCTCCTGTACAATACGGCAGCATACGGTCTCATTGGGAGCGCCTCTTTCCACAAAAACAGGCTTCCCCTCAAGACGACCCAATGCGTCTCCCCCGGGTGCGATATTTTCTAATTGTAATTTGTATACGTCTCCAATTGCCATTAAATGTAGTATACTTAATATAATGAAATTTTTCTTTAAGTACTGCGCTTTATTTTTCTTCGCTTCTGTCTCGGTTTTTTCGCAGGGTGTTTCCCGCGAGCAGGGTCTTATAACAAGCGATCCGTACTGGCGGCAGGCTTTGGGAGGAGCGGTTCTTTCTCTGCCTTCTGTTCAGGCGCAGTCAGCGGTTGTCGCCCTTGACGGCGGAAGCATCAGGGCATATTCTACTGCGGGAAAGCCGCTGTGGAACTATTCGGCAAAAGGGAAAATAAGCCCCTACGTTACCCGTTCAAGAGAAGGCTCTACTTATTTTTCACGAATTAACGGTATATTTATTACTGTTAACCGAGCGGGGCGTGAATTGTGGCGGCGTGATTTGGGGGCTGCCCTTTGCGCGGGAGTGGTTACAGGATGGGACGGCAGATTGTTTATTCCCGTCGATAAAAAGATTTTTTGCTTTACAGCATCGGGAAATCTTTTGTGGACTAAAACATTGCCTGCGTCGTTTTCATTAGCGCCTAAAACAGATCATGGCGGCGGAATAATTTTCGCCTTAAACAACAACGAAGCTTACCGTATTGATCATTTTGGGAGAGGGCATAAATGGGAACTTTCCAAAGCTCCCGCTGTTCTTGCTTCGACTCCGCAGATGAAAATTATCGCTTTTTACAGAGACGGAACAATAGAAGCGTTAAGTTTTTCCGAAGATAAAAATAATCCCCTTGAATTTCCCAAGCTTCCTTCCGCTCCGCTTGCGGCGATAGAAAGAGGCGGCAATATCGCCGTTATTATGAGCGACGGCAGAATAGCGCTTTTATCGATAGATAAAAAAGAAATTGTTTGGTTAGGCGACAGCCATATAAGAGAAATAATTAAAACAGGCGGCAATCCCGAAATGGAAGCAGAAATACTTTTTGATGAAAGAGGGATTTATGTTTTAAGCAAAAACGGAGCGACAGGATTTTCCGCTAATGGAAGAAGATACTGGTTCACTCTTCTGCAAAACGCCGCCGCAGTGCCGGCTTTTGGAAATGACGGCGTTTTATACTCGGGCGGAAAAGACTGGATACTTTATTCTTATAAAATTGAAGATAGAGTTTTACCTGAAGAAAACGCTTTGTACGGTCCCGCCCCAAGAGGTAATTACGGAATGGGTCGCCCTCTAGTTCCCGAAAAAAATGAAATTCCTTTTAATGAAAACGAAAAGAAAATTATACTTGATCAAATTACCGAAGGAATAAATTCGGGCAGAGTCGGAGCAAATGAACATGTATGGACGTCTTTCCTGCTGACGGTTTCCGCAGGACAGGAGCATGAGCACATAACGATGCGAATTGAGGCTATAAGGCTTTTGGGAAAAATAGGTTCGCAGGAAACTATTCCTTGGCTTATAAATATTTTTAAAAATGAAAATGAACCGATATTAAGATCGGAAGCTATAAAAGCGATTGGAAACATAGGGGTAGATCCGCAGGGAATTGCAATTCAAACATTTCTGCAATCAATAGTTTACGACGGAAGCGCGAAGAATGATCAAATATTGATGTCGATAGCGCAAGCTACAGGGGCTTTGTGCCGTTTTTCGGGACCGCCGTTAAGTGAAATTGGCATTAAAATATTAAATTTGTTAATTTCTAATGAACAGCCGCCGCCTGCAAGGAGACAGGCTCGGAAAGAGCTTGCTTCTCTTAATTGAAGTTTTATAATTATTTATTCAAAGTGAAGGAAGATGTATGCCTAAAGATTTTACTTGGGGTCCTGTCGGAAAAAAAAATCGCCATGCCGACTTACGTCGTCACGTCAATTTCGTTTTTCCCGCCACCCCTCAAGTATGTTTTTGGGCATACATCTTAATCGCTCATTAAATTAAAAATAACGCTAGCGGTAAATATGTGGATATAAGTGATTTTTACAAATTACCATTTTACGTAAATGATGTGTCATGTTTTAATACAAAAGGAAGTAACGAAATTGATTTCGGTAATATTACAGGAACTGGAAATGTATCGTCAAAGCCAATACCGACAAAGAATACAAGTATTATAAATATGGCAGAAAGAACGGGACCAAATACTGTGTATTTAAACAATATTAATATAGTATATACGCTTTTTGACGGTACAGAAAAATCCATTAAATTAAATATAAGATATGAAAAAAGAGCCTGTTCAGCACAATACGATGGGGAACACGAGGTATTAGACGGGAACACAACATGGAGAGACATTGTAATAAAAGGCACAAAAACAAGCAGTAGCGGCAATGCAAATATACCTGATGGAAGCTCACAATTTACAGATAGAAATATTTATGTAAAACAGTAAAAGTCAAAAAATTAAATATTATTATGATTTTTAGACAGGCAGTAAGCATAAAAAAAGGAGCAAACTTTAACGTTTGCTCTTTTTTGTTTTTGAGTTAATGCTATTAAAGCGGTTGAACCCAATATATATCTGATTTTATTCCGTCTACTGATATTGCTCTTAATCCCCAACAAGCTTGTAAACCACTCGTACCGGGCGTGGTGAAAGTCGAATTTGATATTGTATAACTGACTGTTTTATTCGAGGAAAAATCAGAATCATATTGTAAATCTTTAAGTTCTATTGATTTTGAGCCAACAATATAATTTCCATCAATAACTCTTAAATATATAATGTAACTTTCAACATAGCTTAAATTTTTCCATTTTAAAACAGAATTATCTCCAGAAACCGTATAAGTAAATTCAGGAGCAGGAATTCTCCTGTCTTCCGGGAATGTCGGGAATTCCGGAAAGTTTTTTACATTTATATCCGTAGGATACGGTTCAGGTTCATCTTTACAAGATGTTACGAATAACATCGCCACGCTTAATAAAGCCGTTAATAATAGAATTTTTCTTTTCATAGTTTTCTCCTTCCTTAAATAAATATATAGTTTACCCTTATGGGTAACCAATTCCTATGTTATCTGCTTCTTCTGCTGTTTTTTTTGATAGTATTTGTTTTCATACTTTTCTTGCTCCGTCATATCTCCCCCTAATCCGCTACGGATTGCATATATATCATCTTACTAGATGTTTGTATATTTATCAAGCATAAGAGATGATATTTCTATAATTCTATAAGGATAGGTTATGGACGGAACAGAGGTTCGTGCCGCTTTGGCAAAAAATATCAAGGCGTTTAGGGGGCGCAGAAACTGGTCTCAAGCCGATTTAGCCGAAAAATCAGGGCTTTCCATAGTTTATTTAAGCGATATCGAAAGAGGTAACAAATGGCCGTATTTGGATACTCTCGTAAAACTTGCCAAAGCGTTTA
>Ga0268262_10003621_pt1 | contig 16605 bp, 11 predicted proteins | sample TergutNc150P3_FD_190354 | JGI IMG/M metagenome (GOLD analysis project Ga0268262, IMG submission 190354) | Nasutitermes corniger P3 segment gut microbial community from laboratory colony in Florida, USA - Nc150 P3 (SPAdes) (version 2) | ecosystem: Host-associated > Arthropoda: Insects >... | reverse complement strand
TCCAAAAAAATAAATTCCCATTAAAGGTTATTTGTGAATAAAAAAAAGGCGCAAACCGGTAAAATGACCATAGCCAATTACCGATAAACGCCTTTGTTTATCTTGGGTAAATATTATTAAAAAGTAGTATTTTTGTCAAGTGGTTTTTCTAAAAAATTTACCCGTCTAAAGTACCACCTGCAAAGGCTCATTTTAAGAATTGCCATTGGTTAAAGTCGTAGCCTTGACCGTAGAAAATGAAAACTAAGTCGTGTACGCCGGTAACTGTTTGCAGTAAATCTACCGTTATTTCTGACTTTCCAGGTTCAATAATGACATAGCCGATTGCTGTGCCGTCCAGCCCGTCCCGTTTAATCTGGATTACCCCTTTTTCCGCAGATGGGGTTACTGTTACGCGGCAGTTAAACTTTTTTGCCCCCGTGCCAAAATCCACGCCGTGCAGGGCGATCCAGTCTCCTGAATTAATGCCTGTTACCTTCATGCGGGGACCGGAGGCTACGGTGCTTATTCCGGCTTGGGTGGCTATGGTCGCCGCGCTTGTCATCTCAAACGGGTTAAAGCGGCCCACCTGCGCAGGCCCTTCCCTTGAACCGTGCACTTCCTGAATGGTTCCGTCGGCTGTAATGGTAACCTCGTCCACATGGGTAATACGGTAGCCCTCGCCGGTTGCGGATGCCTTGCCTTCGTCGTCAAGCCCCATCGCGTTCGCCAACAGTCGTGAATGATAGGTAATATAATGCTTTTCTTTAAATTTAAAAATCGCGTGATGGTTGTTTCCGCCTTTGATGTTGAACATTTCACCGGGGTTGGTCAGTATCCTGTTACGCAGGGTAAAACCTTCCAGCGGTTTGTCACTGGTCATGTAGGCAATGCTCATGCCCTTGCCAATTTGCACCGCTTGTGGATGATAAGGCTCAGAAGCGGCCGCGTCGCTTGCGTAACCGTCTACTCCGCGATTGGTACAGTATGTGTAATAGTAGGTATTGCCCAGTTTAAAGCATCCGTTATCCTCGAAAGAAAACGGGGCGGGGAGCTTTACCGGATTGCCGTCAAGGCTGATCATGTCCGCGCCAAGTTTTGCGGCTCTGATTGTACCTGGCATGGGGTGGTTTGAATTCGCATTAGGATATATCCCTTCCGTACCGCCTGAAGGCGTACCGCCGCCAAAGTAAATATAGCCTGTCCCGTCATCGTCAATAAAAACGGCGGGATCAAAAAGCCATGTAACGTCATTGCAGTTGGGTGTTGATCTGTTAATAAGAACTTTCTTTAATGGATCGGTAAATGGTCCGGTAGGAGAACTTGCTTTTAATACGCCTATGCTGGCGGAACCGTTGGCAAAATACAGAAAAAACTGATCGGCGCCTTCGTTGTTCCGGTATGCCGCGGCCGGTGCCCATGACTGGTTTGCCCATGTTGCCGCACCCTGGGGACCGGCTACCCGTATTGCCGGGTATTCAGTCCAGTTAGCCAGATCATAAGATGACACTACACGGATGGTGTTTATATTGTCGTAAGTGTTTTGCGGAATTTCTCCGCTTGCGTTTGGCACCGGGGTGTCGCCCGTCATGTAGATATAGACTCGGTCATCATATACAAGGGCGAAAGGATCCGCCCCAAAGTTTTGGGTAAACAGGGGGTTGCCGTCGTTGTAACCCTTATACGGCGTGGTGAGGGTCAGATTGTCAAACAGGGCGGCTTCCGGCGGCGGCTCTTTAATTTGCTCTTCCGGCGAATTTACATTTTCTTTATCGCATCCCGGCAATAAAACCAAAACAACCGCAAACAGCAAGGCAATTGCCATACCGCATACCGTGAACCTTTTATTTATTTTCATACTTAACTCCTTTCACCGGTTATACCGATGATTATATCATTTTTGTACGTCTGTAAGTCGGTTACTTTGCAGACAAACTCATTTTACATGGAAATAATCAAAGTCAACATATCCGCCAGCTTCCTTCGTCGCGTAATTAAACAATCCAAAACGCGCGCCTGTAAAATGCCTCATTGTCCACTGCATATTCAAAGCCGTTCCTATGGTTGTCCACTCCGTTCCGTCCATGCTATATTGAAAAACCGCCTGTTCGCTGCCGCTGACGTTATTCCCCCTGAATGTACAGTTAACCTTGAGGTAAATTTTATCGCCGCTAAACGGTACTTGTTCCCTTCTTGTTACAACGGCGTTCTTTCCCCTATTGGCGGCGTTTTCATTGTCTCCCGTATACATGACGATGTACTTTTGATCTCCGTCCTGCTCAATGCCTGCAAATCCTGAAATAGCCTGCAACAACACAAGCCCCGCTATATCTCCGTCCTTCATACTGGTGGTCTCAAGGGCGATTGTCCCCTCGCAGGCGGGTTCAAAGACCCGTTGTGTAAGCGTGTTCCGCGCATGGTAAATAGTCCTGCTGGTTCCGACGGTTTTAATCCGTAGAAACCCCGGGCGTTCCTTCAGTGACCAGTTGTCATTGTCCGGGTTATGGTTCCACTGCCAGGCAAGCTGTAATTCGGTATCTTTAAATTCATCCGAAGCGTACAGGTTTTGATCATAATTCAAGGCCTGTTTTATACGCACCGTCGTTGGGACATTACCGCTTGAATCGCCAAGTATCGGCCAGTTATCCGCGCTCCAAGTCATGGGAACCAGAGTGGGCACGCGGCCCGACGCGTTGGGTTCCTTAAACAGGAAAGCGTACCAATCGCCGTCCGGCGTATCGACTATTCCCCCCTGGGCAACGGCTTTGCCGCCTAAAGTTTTATTTAATATCATGCGCCACTCGTAAGGTCCTTCAATGTCGGTTGAACGCAAAACGTTTTGTGTTTTTGATCCCGTCCCAAAGGTACAGAAGAAGACATAATAATAACCATTCCTCTTATAGACTTGCGCTCCTTCAGAGCCGCCTGTGGCGCCGGGGGCGTCCGCTTCGGCAAGGATTATTTTATCCGTACCGCCAGGCTTAACGCCGCTTAAATCGGACAGCATTTCAGTAAGCAATATATTTCCATTACCGTGGAAGATATACATTTTTCCGTCATCGTCCAGGAAGATGGACGGATCGTGAAAACGTTTGTCAATTACCGTGCGCGTCCATGGGCCTTTATCGGCGTTTTCCGTACTATATAGATAAGACTTGTTGGTGGTATTGTTGGTAAAAATTACCCAAAACTTGCCGTTGTAATAGCGGATACTGCTCGCCCACTGCCCCCTGCCATATTCGCCAATACGCGCGTCATCTTCCGTTTCCAGCCTGAAACTTGGAAGGTCTTCAATTATATCGGCGCAGTAGCTGACAATTTTCCAATTAACCAAATCCCATGATTTCATAATGGGGGCAACCGGGCAAAAGTACATGGTGGTACTGACCATATAATAAGCGTCTCCCACGCGAATTACCGCGGGGTCTGGAACGTCCCCCCCCTTAAGCAACGGATTGGAGGCCGGTCTTCTAACCAGTTCAGGCGGTTCTTTCTCTGTCACTTCTTCTTCATTCCCCCCTGTGTTATTGTCGGCTTTTTCAGAACAGGCGGTAAACGGCAGAATGCTTATTACCGCAAGCAAGATTGCCAAAGTCCCGACAACAATGCAATTATTACTTTTTTTCATAAATTGATCTCCTGGAGTCTTTATATCCTTGAATGGTTAAATTGTCTTATTGTTTATTGCTGATTATTTATCAATTCTTGCTAATTTGTTTGCTTGCTTTTTCACCGCATATACCTTAAAATCATACCAATGAAAGAGGTATTTCTCCATGCCATTGCCCGTTGATGGTGATTATAACAAATTTCCATATAAAACCAATTTGTATATAATGTTATGGGAAAATACCGAAGACTTGAATTATCCCAGCCATTGGCATTCCGCAATGGAGCTGATTATGCCGATTGATGGAAGCTATGAAGTTCAACTGAAAAACAAAACGTATCTGCTTAAAAAGAATGATATTCTAATTATCCCCCCCCTTGCCATTCATGGGATTACAGTGCCCCCGGATTCAAAAAAAGGACTGCGCATTATATTGATGATTGAGCCTACGGTACTGTTTTCTTTGCCGGGCATATCGGATTCCATTATAAAGCAGTACAGTTTAAATCTTATCACGCATAAAGAAACGCCTGAAATTCATGGCGACATACAACGCCTGCTTATGGACTGCTACAAAGAATGCAAGAAAGGCGACATATACCAAACAACCGCCATGTACGCAAAAATTATCGATATATTCGTGATACTCTCACGGTACTATGATCGGAAATTATCGCATCGGGGTAACATTCAAATCAATAAAAGGCAGGATTATGTCGTCAAACTTAATTCCGTGTTTGAATACATAGACGGCCATTTAACCGAAGAACTGACATTGGAAAAACTTGCCAAAGTCGCCCATTATTCAAAATTTCATTTTGAAAGAATATTTAAAGTGTTTACAAGCATGTCATTTAACCAGTTTCTGAAAATGAAACGCGTTTTTTATTCTGAAGCGCTTCTGCTTAACCCAAAATTGGCAATAATTGACGTGGCCATGAGATCAGGTTTTGGAAGCGTCAGCGCGTTTAACCAGGCGTTTAAGAAAATAAAAAATTGTACGCCTTCCGAATTCAGAAAAACGCGCTAACATTAATCTATTCAGCCTTCCGCTCTTCCTTGTCCTCGGCAGCTTCCCGTAATATATCTGCATTTGCCGATTATTCTTATTCTTTCACTCCGCCGACATTTAATCCGGTAACAAAATAACGCTGTAAGAAAGGATACACGATAATAATAGGCGCGGCGGCAATAATTGTTATGGCTGCGCGTATGCTCACAGGGGTTACCATATTGGCGGCAGCATTCTGAGACATTCCCATCGCGCCTATATCTGCGGCGCTTTTAGACTGGCTTTGGCTTGATTGCAGGAATTCCATGAGTTTGTATTGAAGGGTGTGAAGATTAACATTGCGGGAATTGTAAATCATCGTGTCAAACCACGCGTTCCATGAACCTACGGCGACAAATAACGCTATAGTAGCCAGTACGGGCAGGCATAGCGGTAAAATAATCTGTAAAAATATTTTAAAATCGCCACAGCCGTCAATTTGGGCGGATTCAATAATGCTTTCAGGAAGACTGTTTATATAAGTTCTGATCACTATAAAGTTAAACGCGCTGACCATGCCGGGAATAACATAAACAAGAAAAGTATTCATAAGGTGGAGGCTCCGCATAAGGAAATATGACGGAATAAGCCCGGCGTTAATATACATGGATAAAATCAGGATCATGGTGAAAACCTTGCGAAGTATAAATTTTTTACGGCTCAACGCGAACGCCAACATGGATGTAAAGAATACGCCGGTTATAGTCTGTATTATAGTTCGGGCCACAGAAACGAAAAACGAGTGAAAAATGGTTCCGTCGGAAAAAACCGCTTTGTAGTTCTGCAAAGTAAAAATTCGCGGCCAAAAAGTGATTCCTCCCCGCGTGGTATCCACGGCGACATTAAACGATACGGCAAGGGTGTTCCAGAAAGGGTATAACGTGCAGAATGCGATCAGAATCAGGAAAATTGTATTGACAACAGTAAAAGTATAACGCTCAATTTTAGACGCCATGTATTTCAAATTCATACTAAACGCTCCTCACCCATGCGCTTGGCAAGCCAATTGGCAAAAAAGATCAGGCATACATTGATTATATTTTTAAACATACCTGCGGCAGTCGCCAGCGAATAATTAAAATTTTCCAGACCGTAAGTAAGGACATAGATATCAATTGTCTCAGCCACATCCTGAATCATGCCGTTCCTAAGCAGGTATTGAAGTTCAAATCCCGCGTCAAGAAGGCGGCCTATGCTCATAATGAGCAGAATCATAATGGTAGCTTTAATTCCCGGCAATGTTATATGCCACATTTTTTGGTAACGGTTGCAGCCGTCAATTTCCGCCGCCTCGTACAACGTGGGATCTATGCCCGCCATTGCCGCAAGATAGATGATAGTATTCCAACCAACATCTTTCCATACAAATGTAATGCCTATAATACCCCAGAAATATTTCGGTATGCTCAGCCACGGGATAGGTTCTTTGATTGCCCCAAGAAATAATAAAATTTCATTGATCGCACCGTTTTCCAAAGAAAGCATGGAAGCGACCAACCCTGTAACAATGATCATGGAAAGGAAGTGTGGAAGATATGAAATTGTCTGCACAACGCGCTTAAAGAGTATTTTTTTTACCTCGTTAAGCAGTAAGGCCAATATTATTGCCGAAACATACCCAAGAACCATATTGATCATGCTCATTGCAAGAGTGTTTCTTAGTACGCGTAAAAAATCCCTGTCGGTAAAAAGGAAGCGAAACCACTTAAGCCCAACCCACTCTTGTTGGAAAAACGAACGTGAGGGCTTGTAATTCTGGAAGGACATTGTCCAGCCCCACAGTGGGATATATGAAAAAAGTAACACATAGAGGATTATTGGGACTGTCATAAAAAGAAGTTGCTTTTGAGCCAGTAATTGCCCGGCAATACTGTTTTTACGCAACGTCATTTTTTAGGACTCCATTTTTCAATGCGTTTGTTAATTTCCTTCTGCATATATGCTTCATAATTCTCAAGACCGGTCTTTTTTAATTCGGCGATATATTCCGCCCACAACCCTTCAAATTGGTCAGGCGGCGCCAAAATAATGCGCGGCAGATATTTTCTGTATACGGATTCCGCGCGTTGCCACGCGATCTTGGCGTCAGAGCTTTCCGCAAATTGAATCTGCCATGCGGGAAACCAAATTGAATTCGGCGGCGGATCCTTATCCATTAATTCGGGATAACTGGTAACGCCATAAGCCGCCCAGAGTTCTTTATCCTCAGGTTTTTGGGTCGCCTCCCTCTCGGAGTAAATATCGCCTAGATTTGTCGGATAGCCGTCGCTGAAAGACCCTTGAATTTTCGGATTATGACTGGTCCACAGACTCGCCCTGTTATGCAAAATCCATGCGTCATCCTCCTGTTGTTTTCTTTGTTCTGGTGTGCGATAGGGTTGCCCTTTATCATCGTACTGATAATCCTCTCCTTCAAAGCCCCAGCATAAAACCTTCTGGGCTTCCTCGGAAAGTTGGGCGTCAAGAAAACGTATTATTCTAACCGGGTCTTTTGCTTTAATAGTGATGCTTAAGCCCTGCACGACATTGGGAGCTGGTCGGGAGCGGTAATGGGGCCGTATACTTTCATCAAACACGATGGGCAAAGGCGCGTAAGTCCGATTAAACATTCCCTGGGTGGTAAGCGAATCTTCCGCCTGCTTTATGTGCCATGCCTGATCATGAAAACCCAAGACCCTGCCTGAAGATATTTTTGCAAGGTACTGATCATAGTTGTCAATAAAACAGGAACGGTCAACCATGCCCATGCTGTTCATTTTATTGAATACCTTAAACCAGCGTTTGGAAATATCCTGGTATAAAAAAACTTTATATTCATGGGTTTTCGGGTCAATGGTTCCATTGCCGTCATTCGGGAAACCGGCCAGAAAAAGCGGCGGGTTAATCATGCAGTAAGAATGCCAATCATGGGCTAAAGTGGTAAAGGCTATTGTCGGCTGACCGTTAATTACGGGGTATTTTTCTTTGTATTTACGCAGAAGATCAACATACTCGTCCAGAGTTTTTATAGACGGGTACCCAAACTCTTTTAAAACTTCTTTCTGGACAAAAAGTGCGGCTTCCCCGTACCATATACCATGATCTTTTCCATGAGTCACACTCCAAATAGGCATATTATAAATATGACCGTCATCTTCCTTGAGTTTTTCCCAGATTTCATCATAGTGCTGTCTTAAGCGGGGGCCGTATTTCTCAATCAGGTCTTCAAGGGGAATTAGCGCCTTAGCTTCAAGGAATCTTTTATCCATCAGGAGTAGGTCGGGATAATCTTCCCCCGCGATCATAACCCCAATCTTTTGATCCCGCTGACCCACCAGAATATCCCATGTAAAAGTGACATTGAATTTTTCTTCTATCCACTTGTAGATCTTATTATCAGAGGGAGGTTGCCGCATTGCCGATGTTGAAAATATTGAAATATTTATTGGATAATCGGGATTGTCCGTATTATCCCCCTCTCTTTTTTTACAGCCAATAAACAGAGATATACCCGCCATTAAAATCCACAGTACGTTCATGTAATTTCTACGTTTCATAAGAGCCTCCATATTGGATATATTTTACATAATTATTGCATTTAAATACATATACCTTTCCCGTTTCCGTCATTATATCGTATTCATAGACTTGGCGCAGAATTGGCTTTTCAAAGCCGTTCCTAATATTGAATTGGAGGGGCGCCAAAGTAACTCGGATAATTGGTATTTGGATTAACAATTATCGTTTCCAGAACAATTTCCGGGTCAATCATAAACACTTTCAGCGTATGTAATCCCTTTTCCCTGACATCGACTTCCAAATCCAGCCACCGTATGTTGTCGAACACTTCATTGCGGCGCGGATGCTGCGGTGTCAGTGAAAGATTACGGTTAGGTTGCGGCAACGGCTTTAATACATTGGAACGAACAAGATTTTCAGGCGTGTATTCATTAAATGTGTCAACAAGGCCTTTGTGCGCATCCAAAATGACGGGTTCTTCATTATCCAGCCCTAATGCTATTCTTAAACCTCGTTCCGGATAAACGTCCTGTACCGGCAAAATACCCAGGCAAATCACAGCTTTACCCATCTCCGGAAAATACACCGAATATTCAAGTCTTGGGGCATTTTGGGGCGTTGTACTTGCCGCCGTTACCGGTTCGATTCCCATACAGGCGTCGCTTCTGCCAAGATCGGGAAGAATAGTCCATTTAGCATATTTACACGCAATATTTGCGCTGTATTTATGGGAAGGGATAGAAAATTCTCCATATCCTCCGAAGTAAGGTTTTCTGACAACGGGAATAGATTCTTTTATTACGTTTACTTGTATGGAAACCGTATCGTCTTTGTGCATTATTTGAACCGTACCTTTGTGTTTACCAACAGGCAGCGTATCCCAGTCGATCTTTACCTGAAGACGGTAATCCTTTACTACATTGTCTTTTTGTGCGCTCAGATTAATCCATGGTTTATCCGCCGATGCGTCAAATTCAAAAGAACCAATCCCCCTGTTAAAAATATCAATATAGTAAGTTTGCTTTTTTAACGCGTCGAACAACGGCAACCGCGCTTTTTCATCAGAGCCGGGCCATGCTGATTCACTTCCTTCCACGGCGATTCCCATGACGGGGATTGAATGGGGAACAACTTCTTCAAGCTGAGGGAGCATATTCATTTCCGGCATACTCCATCGCCTGTACCCGATATGGATGTCCCGCATCATTCCAGCCCATTTTCCGCCTGACATATTTTCGCTCATATAAAAATCGCTCATTTCCTTATCCAAATCGAAAAGTTCACGGGCGCGGGTGGCGTAATCATTCGCGCTAATACGGCCTTGTTTCGCATACAAATTGTTCCAGCCGGCAGCCAGATAAATTTCCGCTACGCCGGCGGAGGCTTTTACCGGATAAAGTACCAATTGATAATAAGCATCCTGCGCTTGTGGTGGAATTTTGGATTGAAGCGTTTCTGCCTGTGCGGTCAAATCCTTCCACAGTTTCAGTACACGCTCCGCTTCGTGATGATTCACAAAACTGAAAATATCAACGGCCTGAACTTCCGGCTTACGCCAAAGATTATATTTCGGATATTTCAAAACAATAGCGGCGATTTCATGAGCATATTCCGGACCGAAGGTACGTTCTGCCCAATCAACGGAATAATCCGTCGTTTTGTCTGCAGGAATTGCATCCGGTTCCCATGCATACCTGAAAATAAAATCAATAGGAATTTCTTTTGGCTTAAGGTCTCCGACATTAATAATCCACAGTTTGTCAAGTCCGGTACGGTAGGCCAGGTTAAGCTGTTCACGCAGTTTGGGAATTGTTGTCGTATTAATCCAACGATCGTTCCAGGGGCCGCCATTCATGTCAACATGGTAATAGAGTCCCATTCCTCCTCGTCTGTTTTTTTCACGCTCTGGACCGATACGCCTGATATATCCCCAATTATTGTCGCAAAACATCAGAAGCACATCGTCGGGGACTGTGAATCCCGCGTCGTAGTAACGTTGAACTTCAGTAAATATAGCCCATATTTGCGGTACCTCAGCCGGGCGCTTTCCGAAAACATTGCGTATTATCTCCCGTTGTCCTTCAATAACATCCCGCAGAACTTTCATGCTTTCTTCATCACTTTCACCCAAAGCCACATCCCCGTCACCCCGCATACCTATCGTAATCAGTTTGTCAAAATCTTTGTTTCGGAGGATTCCTTCCCTGAAAAAATTATCCAACCTTTCTTTGTTTGTTGAGTAATTCCATGGTCCGACTTCCTCTTTGTGTTTGGCGTAATCGGCATGCGCGCGCATCATTGGTTCATGATGCGAAGTTCCTATGATAATTCCGTATTCATCCGCCAAAACAGGACTCATCGGATCGTCTTCGGCAAAAGATTTTCCCCACATGGCCGGCCAGAGATAATTCCCTTTCAATCTTAAGATAAGTTCAAACAGGTGAACATACATTTTTGAATTAACGCCTCCAAACTTTAGTTGACACCAATCGTTGAACGAAGGATTTTCATCATTGATAAATATGCCCCTGTATTTTACTTTCAGAGAATCTTGAACATACAGTCCTGCCTTTACATACAGGGTTTTGCTTTGTTTTGCCGGGACATCCGCCCACCAATACCAGGGTGAAACCCCGATATTTTCAGAAACGCCGTATATTCCAAAAATAGTCCCGCGCTTATCGCTTCCTGCGATTACAAGATTCCCGTCTACCGTTTGGATGAGACAAGATTCCCATTTTCCTTTTATTTTTGAAACGTTTATTTTTTTTTCAACAACAAGTTTGTCAATAATCCGGCTTTTTCCAATCGTTCCTATGAGAATAGAACCGGTAGCAGGATTTATCTCTTCTTCAACTTTTGACGCGGTACCGGTAACTTTTCGCACGTCGTCGCCCAAATCTTTTGCCGCGCGAATGACCCCTTTCCAATCTTCCGGATCGACATATACCGCAGCCGTTCTTCCATCCGCCGCAATTTCAAACGCTCCACGCGCCGCCGTGTGCTGGATCGCTCCTTTAAATGATTCCGCCATTTTATACTCTATTATAACCGCAATTTATTAATTGCATTAATCAAATATTGCTCATTTTATATTAGTTATTGCTTTTTTGATGTTTAAAAAAATAAATTATATTTTTTTTGATTGACAAAATTACAGTTAAAAATGATACTGAAATAATGAAAGCAAAGATGACATTACACGGGGAATTTTCCATTGGGGAAACCGATAAGCGGCTCTACGGATCGTTTATCGAACATTTGGGCAGGGCGGTCTATACGGGTATTTATGAACCGGGGCATCATAGTGCGGACGGTAACGGATTCAGGAACGATGTCGCGGAACTGATAAAAGAAATGAATGTTTCTGTTATCCGTTATCCCGGAGGTAACTTTGTCTCCGGTTATAATTGGGAAGACGGGGTAGGTCCGCAGGAATCCCGCCCTGTCCGTCTTGATCTCGCGTGGGGCACAAAAGAGGCCAACCGTTTTGGTACAAATGAATTTGCAAAATGGGCAAAAAAAGTAAACGCCGAGGTAATGATGGCGATAAACCTTGGCACACGTGGGGCGCAGGACGCGAGAAATTTAGTTGAATACTGTAATTTCCCAGGCGGTACCTATTGGAGCGATCTCCGTAAAAGCCACGGCGTAAGGGAGCCTCACAAAATAAATCTCTGGTGTCTTGGAAATGAAATGGATGGCTCCTGGCAGATATGCAGCCGCACCGCAGAAGAATACGGCAGAGCCGCGCTGGAAGCCGCCAAAGTCATGAAGTGGACTGACCCTTCGATAGAGCTTGTCGCCTGCGGCAGTTCTTTTTCGGGAATGCCCTCTTTTGGCAGTTGGGAAAACACAGTCCTTGATCATGCCTATGATCATGTTGATTATGTTTCACTGCACACATATTTTGCCAACAGGGATAATGACGTTCCCAATTTTCTTGGGCGCAGTATGGGAATGGATCAATTTATTAAGACTGTTACCGGAATTTGCGATCTTGTTAAATTAAAAAAGAAAAGCAAAAAAACCGTCAATTTGTCTTTTGATGAATGGAACGTGTGGTACCACTCCAATGAAAGCGATAAAAAAGTTGAAAAATGGATCGAAGCGCCGCCGCTTTTGGAAGACATCTACACAATGGCGGACGCGCTTGCGGTCGGCTGTATGCTGATTACCCTCTTAAAAAACGCTGACCGTGTAAAAATCGCGTGCCTTGCGCAGTTGGTAAATGTTATCGCGCCAATCATGACTGAAAAAAACGGCGGCGCATGGCGGCAGACAATTTTTTACCCGTTCAGGGACGCGTCAATTTACGGACGGGGCGCGGTACTTCGCTGTCCCGTAACCGTTGACAAATACGATTCGCGGGAATTCTGCGACGTGCCGTATCTTGAAGCCGTTGGAGTCCACAACGCCGAAAAAAAAGAAATAACAATTTTTGCCGTAAACAGGAATCTGAAAGAAGCGATAAATCTTGAAGCCGAGATAGCGGGTTTTGGAAAAGTGAGTCTTGTTGAACACCGCCTTATTTGTAATGAAGACTTAAACGCCTGTAACGGTATAAAGGAAGAAAAAGTAAAACCCGTTGTTCAGTCAGGCGGCAGTCTTGAGGGCGAAGAAGGAGGGATGCGCTTAAATGTCACTTTACCGCCGGCTTCATGGAATGTGATAAGACTGAAGGTATGTGGTTAATTCGTATTATTTCGACTGTCTAACCTTTATATGCACTTCGCGAAGCTGTTGTTCGGTGACTTCGCAGGGGGCGCCCATCAGCAAGTCTTGCGCGGAGCTGTTCATTGGGAAGGCTACCACTTCGCGGATATTTTCTTCTTCCGCCAGTAACATGACAATACGGTCAATGCCGGGAGCCATGCCGGCGTGGGGGGGAGCGCCGTAGTGGAACGCGTTGTAAAGGGCGGGAAATTTTTTCTCAATATCGGCTTGAGTGTATCCGGCAATTTCAAAGGCTTTTACCATCACTTCGGGCAGGTGGTTGCGTACCGCGCCGGAGGAAAGTTCCACGCCGTTGCATACGATGTCGTACTGCCATGCTAAAATGTCGAGGGGAGATTTTGTCTCAAGGGCGGCAAGTCCGCCTTGCGGCATGGAGAACGGGTTGTGGGTAAATTCAACCTCGCCGGTTTCTTCATTAATGCCGTACATGGGGAAGTCCACAATGAAACACAATTCAAACTTATTTCTGTTTATGATGTTCAACTGATTGCCTAACTCCGTGCGAATCTGCCCGGCAAGACTGTTTACCTTGGCGGGCGCGTCCGCGATAAAGAACAATGTATCGTTTGCTTTAAGACCGAGATGTTTTCTGAGCGTATTCTGTTTTTCTGCGGAAAGGAATTTGACGATGGGGCCTTTAAGACTGCCGTCTTCCATAACGGAGATGTAACCAAGTCCCTTCATGCCGATTTCCGTGGCGAAGGCTAGCATTTTTTCAAAGAAGGATTTTGATTGCAATGCCGCGCCGGGAGTGACGATTCCCCTGACAATAATATTTTTGAATGGCTGAAAATCAACGTCCGCGAAAAAAGAAGTTAGGTCGGTAATAACAAGCGGGTTGCGGAGATCGGGCTTGTCCGTTCCGTATTTTAACAGGGCTTCGGCGTAGGGGATTTTTATGAAGGGCACTGGACTTACCGCTTTGTTTGAAAATGTTTTAAATACGCCGTACATCGCATTTTCCGCCACTTGGAAAACATCTTCTTGTTCCGCGAATGCCATTTCAAAATCAAGCTGATAAAACTCCCCTGGGGAGCGGTCGGCGCGGGAATCCTCGTCGCGGAAACAGGGGGCTATTTGAAAATAACGGTCGAAGCCTGAAACCATCAGGAGTTGTTTAAAAATTTGCGGTGCCTGCGGCAGAGCGTAAAATTTTCCACGGTGCTTTCTGCTGGGAACGAGGTAATCCCGCGCCCCTTCAGGGGAGGATGATGTCAGTATCGGCGTTTGAAATTCGGTAAATCCAAGCTGTTCCATCTTTTCCCGTAGGAAACTGATTACTTTTGAACGCAGAAAAATATTTTTTTTCACTTCGGGATTTCTCAAGTCAAGAAAACGATAGCTAAGGCGGACCTCTTCCCTGGTATTTTTTGATTCGCTAATATCAAACGGCAGGGTGCGGACGGCCTTACTCTGGATAACCAGCGTTTCGGCGTGAACTTCGACGGTTCCCGTTTCAATCTTTGGATTGACGGTTTCCACATCCCGTTTTTTTACGGGGCCCGTTACCGTGATAACGCTCTCTTTGCCAAAATTAAATTCATCAAGAGGGGAACCTTCGCGCTTCTCGCTCGGTTGAGGTATGTGTAGGACTATTTGAGTAACTCCGTATTGATCCCGCAGGTCAAGAAATGTTACGCCTCCGTGGTCGCGGATGGTTTCCACCCAACCTGACAGCGTGACTGTCTGCCCTGTATGTTCTTCCCGCAGTTCTCCGCAGGTATGCGTTCTGTATTGATTCATGCTATTTCTCTTGGATAATTATGCCAATTATTATGGAATTATGGAAGTAGCTTCCTTTGCGTCCTTCGTGTTATGAAATATCCATGTTCAGAATTACCGTTTGCTTTCCTCGGCACAAACCTGTGAATACTCCGCGTTCAATGGAACTGTCGGCAAAATCGCGCCCTCTTGAAATTGCGATGTAACCCCCGTCTATGAGTTTGTCGCGTGTGGGGTCTATGGCGTAATATTGGTTTCCCGTCCATGCTTCGACCCATGCGTGTGTTTCACCGTAACCGGAGGCGAGACCCGCGACATAACGGCATGGGATTTTATCCAGGCGGAGGAGGGCAAGCAATATTTGCGAATAGTCCTGGCAAACGCCCGCGCCTATGTCAAACGCTTTCGCCGCCGAAGTTGAATTGGAAGTTGCGCCGCGCTCATAGCGCAGATGGGCATGGACGGCGTGCGAGAAATATTGAATACGTTCCAACACATCGTTCGGGGCGGAATGGCTGATGTCATTGTGAAAATAGGTAAGCCCGCCATGTATGCGTGTCAATTCCGTAGGGTAGAGCAGTATGCGCGGCGGTTCGCCTGAAGCGGTGTACGGTTCGCCCGAAACTTCAGCAATACCTTCTATCCCAAAACGAAAATAATTATGGGGCACGTTAATTTCCCCCGCAAGCGCGTTATTGCCAAAGCAGTCATCGGTTTGCCAGATCGTATCAGGCGCGGGATCCACGCGCCACGACAGATTCTTTATCTGTTGCCTGTTATCGTTTCGGGGCAATATTTTAAGCAGAAACTGGTGTTCTGACGCTGGCGATGAAAACGCCAATTCTGTTTGATATTGAAAACGGATCGTCTTCAAGAGGGGAACCTTCGACCTTTGGTCTCGGTTGAGGTTCAAGAGGGGAACCTTCGACCTTTGGTCTTGGTTTTGGTCTTGGTTGAGGTTCAAGCGGCCTGCTCCTCAAATAGCCTGCTTAGGCTGTCAAGTACGTCGTCCATGCGATTTTTATAGCTTTCCCCCGTGGCAAGAACTTCAACCAGAACCGCCAGATGTTGGGCGTTGCAAAAACCCTTACGTACACGCGCAATAAGATGGCACAGTTTTTCGTATTCGCTGTTGATAAGCTTGTAGTCGTAAGAAAATCTAAAGTACAAGTCGAGCCGCTCGACAAGTTTGCCGCACTTTACAATTGTACGCGCCTCGCCGCTGGCGATTTTATCATCTATACTGCCCCAGAACGCGAGCAAGTAATCAATAACCGGTATCAATGACAGGCGAAGGTTTTTGGCGTTATGGCTTGCCTGAAACGCGTCAACCACAAGCTGGATATATGCAAGCGCCTCACTGCCGATCACGTTTCGGCAGACAAGCGCGTTGTCATGCGCGAATCGAAGCGTGGAACTGATGGTGAAGCAGTCCGCGTTGTCATACAGATACCCTTTTATAAAGCGGCTATGATCGCCGTACTTGTCCTCAATGTCTAAATTACCAAGGAATTCCCTGTAGGAGTTTTTATCCTTGTCCAGCGATTTGTCGTGATAATTAAAAAATGTTTTAAGCGTGGTATATGCACGTTCCGTGTATCTTCCAAGCCAGTACAGATTTGAGCTGTATTCTACCGAGATAGTACCCATGTGTCTTTAAACCCTCCTCCTTGTGATGAATTGACAATAAATGATCCTTCAACGCGCGAAAAGCGCGTTAGCCCGCTTGCCCATACTCGCGTAGTTTTGCCCGTAAGCACGAACGCCCTTAGATCCGCCTTTCGTTGGATAGTGCCACAGGTTTCGTCCATAATATCAAGGTCAATAAAGTCGATGACCTCTTGCGATATAAACCGCCTTGGCTCATTTTTTATTTGAGACTTGATTTCGGATAATTTTTCTTCCGACAGTTCCCTGCCGAATACTACGCCGTAACCACCCGCTTCCGATACGTCTTTTATGACAAGGCTTTTGATGTTTTCAAGCGTATACTTGAGGTCGTCCTCAT
>Ga0268262_10003620_pt1 | contig 16610 bp, 14 predicted proteins | sample TergutNc150P3_FD_190354 | JGI IMG/M metagenome (GOLD analysis project Ga0268262, IMG submission 190354) | Nasutitermes corniger P3 segment gut microbial community from laboratory colony in Florida, USA - Nc150 P3 (SPAdes) (version 2) | ecosystem: Host-associated > Arthropoda: Insects >... | reverse complement strand
GCGATCCGAAACCCAGGTTCGTGATGATTTCGTAAAACGCCTGGGAGCCCAGCCGATCCGAAGCGTAAGCCGCGCCCGCGTTGCAGGAATAAATAATTATCTCCCTTGCGCTTACGTTCCCGTGGGCGCCCAGGCAGTTAATCGTTATTTTCTCGCCTCTGTTTGTAGTCCGTTCGTATTGGCCGTTACAGGTAAAAAAAGTGTTGTCTGAAATGGCGCCTGAATCCATCAGCGCGGATAGGGAGAAAACCTTAAATACCGATCCCGGCTCGTAAGACCAGATGGCAGGCCGATCCATGCGTGAAATTTCATTTGAGCTTTGAAGGCTGTTGGGGTCATAGCCGGGCAGGGAAGCGCTTCCCAGTATATCGCCGGTTCTTGGATCCATAGCCATTAGCATGACCGCTTCGGCCTTGTTTTCATTCATTACCTGTGTCGCGATGCTTTCAAGGATATACTGAATATTTATATCCAGGGTAAGGAAGACCTGGCTTCCTCCGGTTCCCAGGCCTATGGTTCTGCCCAATGCGCCCTGTTCGGCCCTGAGTTCGCTGTCAAAGGCGTATTCTATCCCCGCGAGGCCCGAGCCCTCATCGCCCACAAAGCCGACGATTTGCGAAGCCAGGGCTCTTTCAGGGTAAATCCGCCCTACAACCGGCTCAATGCCTACACCGCGGAAACGGCCTGCCGAGATTGGGTCCTGAATAAGCTTTACCACAGTTTCGTTTACCTGTTTTTTCAGGTACACAAAATCGCTTTTTGAATTGACAATTTTATCCAGAAGCTCTTCCGCTGATAATTCCAACAGGGGAGCCAATTCCCTGCTTAATTCTTCTAGGTTTTCCATTTCGGGGCGCCATAAAGTAACGTTTCCCAGCCTGGTTTCAAGGGCCAGAAGCCTGCCGTTGCGGTCAAGAATTGGGCCCCTGCCAGAGAGCCGCGCAGGGCTGACCTGCCTTGCCTGCTGCCTTGGGAAGAGCATCAGATACCCGTAACGGCCCAGTAAAGCTAGGCTTACCAGTGCGAGGGCGATCGAAAAAATTATAAAGCGGTTTTTTCCGGCAATTTGCTGGTTGCTCCTGCCGTCCTCACGGGGATCTGTGTTCATTGCTTAATTCCCAGAACCTTTCCTATTATGTGATTTCTGGGAATTGGCCCGTAATTGCGGGAATCGTATGATTGGGAACTGTTATCCCCGAATACATAAAAAAAACCGCCTTCAAGGCTCTCTCCGCATCTTTTAACCGCTATTTCCCCGGCTGGCGTATAAAAAATTACCACGTCCCCTTCTTTTGGCTTTCCCCACCATATAACGTAGGTTGATGAACCAGGCAGCCTGATTCCGTACGAAGCCTTGTACACCGTAAGTATAGCCCCGCTCTTTATCGCTGGAACCATGGAATTTCCCTCGGCTATCATAAAATCCAATATAAAAAACTTCATTACCAGAGCCGCCAGAAAGGCCGCCAGGATTGGTTTTCCGATCATATTACAATTGGCTCATTATAGCCAAAATTTATGTCGATAAACCAGTATACCATGAATAGTTTACTGCTTAATCAGAAGGTAAAAAAACGCAGGCGCCAAAAGCCGGAAGCAAGGAACGCCCTACCGAGAAATTCATCCCGAAAAGATCCAAAGAAGGCGTTCAGGCCCAAGGGGATCATTTCTCTTTTTGAAAAGAATGTAAAATTAATTGACGCAGTAAGGCAAAACCCCGCGAAAGTATACCATCAGCCAGAGTACCATCAGCCGCAGGAAAATTTCAGATCGCAATACAAGCCTGCTGTCAGGGAAGAGCCGTATGCATATGAAAAAAAACGCACCCATTTGTTTACCACGCCCGCGCTTCCAATTGCGGCTCTCTTTCTTCTTTGCATTGGTATTGCCTTTGCCGTGTATGGCCCGGACGCTATAGACTGGATTCAGAGGGAAGCCGTCTATTCAACATTGGACTCCGGCCTAAGGAACGAAGGTAGCGAGTATAGCCTTGCCCGTTACGCGGGGGTGAACCCCCTTGAAGGCCATTTGGATTCGCCGTTTGAAAGCGCGGCGCCAAGCGACGGCGAAAACATTCCGCTGGACATGACCGAAACCTTTGCCTGGCAGGACTATAAAGTTAAGAAAGGGGATTCGGTGTCAAAAATAGCCGCCGCGTTCTCCGTTTCAATGGATGCCATTATTTCGTCCAACGGAATCACCAATGCCAGATCCTTAAGGGAAGGCGAAACGCTGCGGATTCCCAACATGGACGGCATTCCCTATGTGGTAAAAAGCGGGGACAGCCTTACCAAAATTTCCCAGTCGATGGGTGTGCCGCTGGAAGCGATCCTTGACGCCAACGATATACAAAGCGATGTCATTAACGCCGGAACGACCCTGTTCATACCGGGCGCGAGAATGAACAAAGACGATCTCGCCCTAGCCCTTGGCGAGCTTTTCATCTACCCGCTGAAAGGCTCAAGGCTAAGCTCTCCTTTCGGCTGGAGGAATGACCCGTTTACGGGAGAAAGGCGGCACCACGCGGCGATTGATCTTTCTGCTCCCCAGGGGACTGTGGTCTGGGCAGCGATGGATGGAAAGGTTTCCGCTCTGGGCTACGATCGCACTTACGGGAATTTTATTATTTTAACCCATGCCGGCGGGTATCAAACTATGTACGCCCACCTTTATTCAACTTCCGTAAAGAAAGGCGACACGGTTTCCAAGGGAAAACAGATAGGAACCGTGGGTAACACCGGGTACAGTACGGGGCCGCACCTGCATTTCGCGGTTTTCAAAAATTCAAGGGCAGTTAACCCCCTTGATTATTTAACCAGCCAACGCTAAAATTAAGGTATAAGTATGCGTAAACTTGTTTTGATTCTTATTGCTTTTATTGCAGTGGTAACATTCATCAGGGCTTATGATAATTCGGGCAGGGCAATGCCCGCCGAACTAAATAAGGGTGAAAATATCTCTCTGGTAGCAGAGTAAAATATGGCGTTTGAGAATAAACCGGTAACTTATACAGAAGAAACTTCTTTTGAAGCAGTAGTGGATACAGCTTTTGAAAAGGTCAACGAAAAGCATATTCAGTTTTCCATGCGCCGTCTTAGGGAAATGGATGAAGAGCTTGCGGGTATTGAGAAAGAGCTCAACGACTTTTTGAACACAGCACACTAACTTAGAGCTTGTCCCTAAACAAAATTCTGCCACGAACCACACGAAGCGTACCTTCGGTACGACCACGAACTTTTAACACAAATTTTTTCGTTGTTCGTGATGGTTCGTGGTGGTTCGTGGTAAAAATTATTATGAATGGAATATTTTATTTAAAAATAACCTGATAGAATCAAATAGCCGCTTGAAGAATCCGCCCCTTTCCGCGTTTTGCGACGCGACCAGCGCGACGCGCTTTAATTCGCCGAGGCTGTCGTAAAGCACAAGGCTTCCCAGCTTCTGCCCCGCGTAAATAGGGGCTACAATTGGTTCCTCAAGTTCTGTTTCCCATGAAAGCTGATTGCCTCTTTCTACCAGGGCTGTAAAATCAAGCGGCTCTTCAGGGATAAAACCCAGGTAGTTGTCCTTGCCTTTCCAGATACGGGCAGGCGGCAGCCCGCCTATATCCGGCCGGATTGTTTTATAACGCTCAAAAGCCCACTCAAGGAGCTTTTCGCCGTCTTCGTCCCGCTTTCTGTCGCCCCCCCATTCGGAGGGAGCGCCAAGGATGACGGCAATGAACCGGGTCCCGTTCCTCTCCGCGGTCAACGCGATGTTGTACCCCGATTCGGGGATGTAACCGGTTTTTAAACCGTCGACGCCTTCAACCCTGCCAAGCAGGTTGTTGTTGTTTCTGCGCAGCCTGGTTCCGGGATTTCCCTGCCTCTCAGGCGGCACGTTCTCTGCCCTGGGATACGTGAATTCCCGTACCGAATGAAAATCCCCCAGGCTCTCCGGATGCGCCTGCAAATAGATACGGCATAACTCGGCCAATTCCCTGGCAGTGGTCATGTTCTCTTCCGAATAGCCTGAGGCATCCACAAACCTGGTTATGTTAAGCCCCATTGCTGCGGCTTCTGTATTCATCAGCCTTATAAAATCATCCACCGTCGGGGCTAAGCGCAGGGCCGCCGCCGCCGCGGCGTCGTTGCCTGAAACAATTGCCATGCCCAGCATTAGTTCCCTAAGGCTTAAGGTTTGGCCCTGCGCGAGGTACATCAAAGAGGAGCCGGGAAGCTGGTTCACCGCCCAGCTCTCCCTGGGCGGAGTAATTATTTCATCCAAAGAAGCCTTGCCTCCGGCGATTTCCTTAAAGACAAGGTGCATTGTCATGAGTTTTGTAAGGGAAGCGGGAGGAATTTCGTCGTCCGGGTTTTTATAGTAAACGATGGTTCCGGTGGCTGCATCCATCACCACGGCGGATTGAGAGTAAAGCTCCAAAAACTGGGAGCTTCCAGCGCTTTGCTGTGATTGAGCGAAAGCGGGAAAAGCGAGAAATAGTAAAATCAACAATCCAAAAATTCTACCACGAACCAACACGAACCAACACGAACATCGACAAGATGTGTGGTAAGAGTTAGTGTTGGTTAGTGAGGTTCGTGGTAAATTCTTCATGGTAAATTCTTTGTCAACATTTAGTTGTTTCAAAGTACTAGAATTCCGCCTGGCCGGGGGCGCGAGGGAAGGGAATAACGTCGCGGATGTTTACCATCCCTGTAACGTACTGGATAAGCCGCTCAAAGCCAAGGCCGAAACCCGAATGTGGGACAGAGCCGTAGCGTCGGAGATCCAGGTACCATTGGTAGTCGGCCATGTTAAGCTTTAGCTCTGCCATGCGCTTTTCCAGCCTGTCAAGGTTATCTTCGCGCTCGGAGCCGCCGATGATTTCGCCCAGGCGGGGAACCAGAACATCCATTGCCCGGACTGTTTTGCCATCGCTGTTTTGCTTCATGTAAAACGCTTTGATCTCTTTGGGATAGTCCGTAACAATTACCGGGCCGCTTGAGACTTTTTCCGAAAGGAACCTTTCGTGTTCGGTCTGAATGTCGCAGCCCCAATATGGCTTGAATTCAAATGGCCCGCCCTTTTCCAATTCGGCAATGGCATCGGTGTAAGTTATATGCGAAAACTTTGAAGAGGCCACGGATTGAAGGGTTTCTATAATCCCCTTTTCGATATGGGAATTAAAAAACTCCAGGTCTTCCGCGCAGTCCTTTAATACTGCGGAGAAAAGGTATTTGAGGAAGTCCTCAGCCAGCGCCATGTTGTCTTCCAGGCGGAAGAAAGCGGCTTCCGGCTCGATCATCCAGAACTCGGCAAGGTGCCGGGTGGTGTTGGAATTTTCAGCGCGAAAGGTAGGGCCGAAAGTGTAGACCCTTAAAAGGGCTTCGGCGTAGGACTCGGCTTCGAGCTGGCCTGTAACGGCGAGGCCTGTCCATTTACCGAAAAAGTCTTTTGTGTAGTCCGGGGCTTTGCCGGATTTTGCCAGGGCCGCAAGGTCGAGGGTTGTAACCTGAAACAAAGCGCCGGCGCCTTCTGCGTCGCTGCCTGTGATGATTGGCGTATGAACGTATTGAAAGCGGCGGCTCTGAAAAAACTCGTGGGTCGCAATGGCAAGCCGGTTTCTCACCCTGGCAACCGCTCCGAAAGTATTCGTCCTTGCCCTTAAGTGCGCTATTTCACGGAGGAACTCCAGCGAATGCCGCTTTTTTTGAAGCGGGTAAGTTTCGGTTGGCGCAGCGCCCACAATCAGAAGCGAAGATGCAGCCGCTTCCACCGCCTGCCCTTCCGCGGGGGAAGGAACGAGCTTGCCGGTAACTTCCACTGCCGCCCCTGTGCTAAGCTCGGCGAGGGCGGCTTTTGTATCATCGCCCAAGGCGGCGGCAGTATCGAAAGTACACTGAATGCCCCTAAAGCAGGAACCGTCGTTTACTTCGACAAATACAAGGTTTTTCATTTCGCGCTTGGTTCTGACCCAGCCCCGTACGCAAATATCGCGCCCGTCCGGCTCAGAATTAAGAAGCTCTTTGATTAAAGGAAACATAATAAAAAAAATATAGCAATTTTAGGAAATAAGTGGAAGGGTAACAGTATTTACTGATACCCTAATAACAGCTCCAGAAGATCCCGTTTAACGCGCCGATACGCTTCAACGGATTTTTCATAATCAGCGTAGCCGCGGAATACCCGCTTGACCAGTTTCGCCGCCTGTTCGACATCCTTTTTTGCCAGAGCCTGCAGCAGGCACAAATCCTCATAGCCGATTCGATGCGCTTCGCTGCGGACAGACGACAGCGGCGTCTCATGTCCCGGGTAAAAAATCGCCGGATCGCCTGCGGGCAGGAAATTGGCGTATTTTGGATGGTATTCCATGACTTGTTCCGTGAACATCGCGGCTTGGCGCTTTTGCGGGTCATGCCCCAGAGTATGGTTGGCGCCCCAGTGCAGGAAACCCTCGATGCTTGAATAAAGCGCGGGCGCCCACCCCAGCCATACCATGCGTAAACGCTCCATATCCAGCAGCCGGTTGCAGTAATTTCCGCCTGGGGTCAGGCAGGTATAGACAAAAATACGGTCGCCCGCCAAAACCCGCTGTTCAAAGAAAGCGCGGTTTTTTTCGTAGGTCTCGACCGTGGGGCACCAGATATCTAAATCCCCGACAACGGCTTCCGTCGGAAGCACCGGTTCCATAATGGATACGCCAGGCAGCGCCTCCCGCGTAATTCGCGAAATAAGATGATAGGTTTCCTTTAAAGCGTCGTTGGGTTCATCAAGGCAGCACTGTATCCAGCCGGCTTTCAAATTGTGTCGATCCAGGTAAGCGTTCAGCTGTGCCAGGGCGGAACGCAGCTGTTCCTGTCCCTTCCCGGAAGAAACCCGCTCGCCTGTTATGGCGAAAACGGCTTCTTTGCCATTGTCAAAAAGATCGAAGGCCTGCTGCTTAAAAGCTGCCCCTATTTGCTCAGGAGAGGTAAAGCTCGCGTGGTCAAGGGAAGCGTAGAACGCGTCGTCATCCGCCAGGTTTTGTTCCCTGCCGCAAAATGCCCCGCCCTGGAAGAGAAAAATTCCGGCTTTTCGGGAAACCTCTATTACAGCGCCAAGGCGCGCTTCGTTCAGGGCAGGCTTTCCGCCGGCATCCACATCAAAGAAATCCCCCATCGAAATGCTAAGCATATTCTGGCGCGAGTAAACAGCCAGGCGCAGGTAACGCTCCAGCAGGGCCATGAAGGCAGGCGACCATTTTTCCGCGCGGTGGGAGCGGGCGATAGCGTCCAGGCTGAACCAGTTAATGTACTTATGGGTCGCTTGGTCGGCCTTTGGAATGACCGCGGGGTATTGGACGACATCCAGGCGCAGAACCTGCTCCTGGCCATCGTGGGATACGGTTATGGTCCATTGTTTCGCCTCTTTTGCGCGGCAATACTCAATGGGCGTACGGAAAGCGAAAGCCGCAGTTGTCATGGCGGGCAGCACAGTGTTGAAAACAGGTTCCAGAATCTCATAAACAAAAAAAGGCGCCCTGCGTATAACGTTCTCGTTGCGGTCATCTTTTAAATACTCGCTCCGCTGATCCGCGCCGGTGTTCACCTCAACCGGTACCGGAAGCAGGGAAAAGAGCTTGTATGCCCTGTGTGGGCCTTCTACCTTAAAGTTTAACGGAATGCCAGGCGTTAAGCCATTCACGCAGATGTGTACGCCAATGTAAGCGCCGTTTGCGCCGCTTAGCTCGTACCTGGCGGAGCCGGCTTCGGGACGAGAATCGGGATACAAAGGTTCCAGTTCATCAAACAGGCGCGCTTGAAAAATAGGCATGGAGCTACCTCGCTTTATTGTGATTTTTATTACAGTTTCATATTCTTTCCGCGGAATTCTCTTTCCATATCTCGCTTAATGTCGTTCTCTTTTATGTCCGCTCTTTTATCGTACTGTTTTTTCCCCTTGCAGAGGCCAAGCTCGACTTTGACCCTTCCCTTTTTAAAATAAAACGAGAGGGGAATTAGCGTATAACCTTTTTCTTCGGTTTTGCGCGTTATGCGCTTTATTTCGTCGCGGTTTAAGAGGAGCTTTTTTTTCCTGTCGGGGTCGTGGTTAAAAATAGACGAGAATGGGTTTTCAGCGATTCTGAGGGAATTAAGCCAGACTTCCCTTTTAATCACCTCGGCCCACGCGTCGGGAAAAGATATTTTTCCGTCCCTGAATGATTTGACTTCAGTCCCCAAAAGCTCTATGCCGCATTCGTAGGTTTCGTCGATCGAGTAGTCGTGCCGGGCTTTGCGGTTTACCGCGATGATTTTGACGCCTTCGCTCATGGGGCATTCCTCTTTAAAACAATTACAGGCCTTGCGGATACGAATGGGGAGCAGAAAGAAGGGGGAAGCGAGCCCCTGGTTTCGCTGTCAACGGAGCTTTGCTGGTTTCTCCACGAGCCTCCCCTGACCGGCTTTTCCGGCGAAAACCGCGGCGCGCTTTGCGGAACTGAAAGGAAGCTTAAGGGAACGTAAGGCTCTTCGCACCATTCCCAAAACTCGCCGTATTCGATTGCGCCTGAAGCGGCAGCGTATTCCCATTCCGCCTCTGTGGGCAAGTGTACCTCATACGAAGCGGAAACCAATTGGGGAGGCAGCGAGGAATTTAGCCAGCGGCAAAATGCCACAGCCGCGTGCCAGGAAATTCCTGAAACCCCGCTGTTGGGGGCATCGGTGATATTTTCAAGGTATCCTTCGTTTACAAGCCCTTCTTTTATCAGGGCGTCCAGGTTTTCTTTTTTCCACTTTGGTTCCTGTTCTGTAAAAGCCTGCCAGGCGGCGGGCCTTATCGGATCCTGTGAAATGTAAAAGGCGTCAACTGTCGTACCCGGCGCGAAATTCGCACCCAATACCGGAAGGCCGCCCTGTAACATTCGGAATGTAAGGCCGCCGATTTGAACGCTTACTGAACCAGGCATTCTGGAATGTTGTGGCGGGCTCTCCTGGTTTTGCAAAGCCTCTTTGTACCAGTCGGAAGCGGTAAGGGCGGATTTGGCTTCCCCTGTCAGGAGATCGCCAAGCCAGAGCGCCGCCTGGGGGTTATCGTTTAGAAAGCCAATAATGTCTTCGGCGGAGATGAGCAGGCTTAAAGGGGATGGAGAAAGCCCCTGGTTATCAAGCAGGGTTTTTGCCCTGACGAGGTCGCGAAGGCCGGCCCTGGTAACGGCAAAGCGGCTTGAAGAAGCAATTGTTCCTTCCATGGATTCCCGCAGGGCGGGATCGGCGGCGTAAGGGCCAAGCCGGTAAGCCCCCTCGGAAAGGCCAAGTGGGACCTGGTAAGCCGCGCCGCTTTCGCCGGTAAAGCTCCAGGCGGCGTAATCCTCAGCTTCGTTTACAAACGCTCCGGCAGGATCGTTTGATTTTAGCTTTTGGAAAATTTCGGTTTTGAGCGGGAAAAAGAGGGACGCGAAAAGCCTCTTCCCGGTTTCTATTTCCGTTTGCGCCGGGACAAAGCCGGGCAACCGCAGTTCAAGCTTGTGCTTCCCCGGCGAAACAAATACCTCGCATGGGGCGGCTTCCCTGTAAACGCCGTCAACCAGAACGGCGGCTCCCCAGGGCTCTGATTTCACCATGATGACGCTGCCCGGATTTGAGAGGGCGGGATAAAGAATAATAAAGAACAGGATGATTAGCAGGACAAGCCCGTAAACGCAAGCCAGGTAAACGCCGGGCCTTATGCCCAGGATTGGCTTTAGCTTGACTCTGTCGTCGGGCGTAACAGCTTTATCACTCTTGTCGGGCATAAACGGCATTATAAGAAAGCGCCTGCCCTGTGTCAACGGAAGGCAATGCTTGCTCTTTACGCAGCTATAAATGTTGTTTATATTTTATTTTATGAGAAACACTATAAAATTTATAGGGATTATTGCTCTGGTATTGCTAACCGGGTTTTTTATATTGGGCTGTAAAATCATAATGCCTGAAGACAGTGGGGCAGACAATTCAAACAATACAGACAACACAGACAACACAGGCGACGGTTTTGTGCCTGTAACAAATATTACAGGTGTTAATACTTCGGTTGTTATTGGGACCGTTTCTCTTGTAGGCAGAGTCGTTCCATCTGACGCGACAAATCAAACAATCAAATGGTCGCTACAGCCTGGGGGAGATATTGAGGGAAAACTAAACGGAAATAAGCTAACAACAACTGAGGAAGGGTATATTATAGTCAGGGCGACTATAGAAGACGGAACAGCCGTGGGAGAAAATTATACAAAGAATTTCTATATTTTCGTAGACCCTTTTGTGGCAGTAGAAAGTATCACTTATGATGGCCCGGCCTATGACGAAGTGGGCATAATATACCTTGACGCTACTGTTTATCCCGACGATGCAAGCTATACGGACATTGTGTGGTCTGTTAGTAATGCCGGGACAACGAGAGCGACGATCAAGGGGGATGTCTTAACCACAAAAGCCGAAGGGACTGTAATCATTGCCGCAACCATCGTTAACGGGCTGTCCGAGGGAAAAAACTTCACCCAGGATTTTTCCATTTTTGTCAAAGGTGATAATGATAATGATGATGATGATCCGGATTGAACGGGAGGTTCAGATAAGAAGTTAGTGTGGTTCGTGGCAAATATCTTTTTTGTCCCCCAGTTTGCTTTCCTTAATAATGTAAACAGGGCGTTTTTTGACTTCCAGATATGTTTTTGCCAGGTACTGCCCCAAAATGCCGATGCAGAATAACTGGGCGCCTCCGATAAAGCAAATGGCGCAAATTAATGTTGGAAAGCCCGCCACCGGATCCCCGTAAAGAAGGGTCTTTACCACCACGTAGCAGATAATGATTACAGCAATAAGGCACAATAAAATGCCGGATACCGAGGCTATGGCCAGGGGAGCGGTGGAAAAGGAGATGATCCCGTCCAGGGAATAGAGGAAAAGCTTCCAGAAAGACCATTTGGTGGAACCCGCGACGCGCTCAACATTCCGGTAAGGAAGCCATTTGGTTCTGAAGCCGACCCAGGAATAAATGCCTTTGGAAAAACGGTTGTATTCAGGCAGGGTAAGGATAGCATCAACTACCTGGCGGGTCATCATGACAAAATCCCTCGCTCCGTCGGCCAATTTGGTTTTTGAAATGCGGTTAATTATCCGGTAAAAGCCGCGGGCAAAAAAAGATCGTAAAACCGGTTCCCCCTGGCGGGAAATCCGCCTCGCGGCTACGCAGTCATACCCCTCGTTCACAATGCCTTCGTACATTTCCGGCAGCATGGACGGCGGGTCTTGAAGATCGGCATCCATTACCGCGGCATAGTCTCCGGTACAATTTTGCAGCCCGGCGTAAATGCACGCTTCTTTTCCGAAGTTCCTTGAGAAAGAGACGTAGTGCAAGCGCCTGTCTTTTTCCGCCAGCTCCTTTATCCTTGGCAGCGTTTCGTCAAGCGAACCGTCATTTATCAACAGAAATTCAAATTCAAGGCCATACCGTTCTCCCATTGAAGCGCTTACCGCGCAAAGCTCCCTGTAAAGCGGCGGAAGCGCCTCTTCTTCGTTAAAGCACGGGATTATAAGCGATATAACCGGCTTAATTTCCGGATCCATTACAGCTGTTTGTTTCTGCATATTTTAGCTTGTTTCTAATCGGTTTATATGTCAATCTGTTTTTGTGAAGGCGATAAAAAAGAAGCAGGCAAAATTTGACCAGCCGGAAGAAATAATACCAGCGCCCATTCCTCATAAAAAAGTGTATATGGCGCTGTCTTTTTTGCTGCCGGTTGCGTATATGGCAATAATATTTGCCCTTCACAGGGTATACCCTTTCGGCAGCAGGCAAATACTGGTTACGGATTTTTGGCAGCAGTACTATCCTTTTCTAAGCGACTTTTGGCATAAGGTAAGAGGCGGCACGTTAGCGCCCTGGTCGTGGACGCTCGGCACGGGCAGCGATTACATTTCAATGATTTCCTATTACATGGCGAGCCCGCTGAATTTCCTTGCCGTCCTCGCGCCCCACGCCTTTCTGAGAGAGGCGCTGACGGTTATCCTGATCTTTAAAATCGGTTTCGCCGGGCTGTTCATGGGGATGTTTTTGCGGTACGCCTTCCGGCAGGAGCCCGACAGGCTCCTCGCGCTTCCGGTTTTCGCGTCCCTTTACGCCTTATGCGCTTTTACCCTTGGTTATTACTGGAACATCATGTGGTTTGACAGTTTCGCGCTGTTGCCCCTGGTCATACAGGGCCTTATCGCCATTATGCGCGAATCAAAGTACAGGCTTTATACGGTGTCTCTCGCCTTATCGGTGATAATGAATTACTACATCGGATTTTACATTTGTGTTTTTGTCGTTATAACTTTCCTGAACCAATGCGTTATTCTAAAACTCAAGCGCATCGACTTCCTGCGCAAGCTCGCCCTGGTTGCGGCATGTTCGGCCCTTGCGATTGGCCTTACGGCAGTTTACACTGTCCCCACCTTCATTTCCCTGCAAAACACAGCTGCCGTGGCAAACAAATTTCCTTCCAAAATAACATGGTTTAGCAATTACGCAAATGTCCTGGGCAATTTAGTAGCCTTTTCGCTGCCGACTGTTAAAGAGGGCCTGCCCAACCTGTACTGCGGCCTGATCAGCGTCCTTTTTATGGGTGTTTTTATTCGTTCCACGAAAATTACCTTGAGGGAAAAAGTCGTAAGCCTTGCCACGGCGGTTTTTCTGCTTTTGAGCTACAACATGAACGTGCTTGACTATATGTGGAACGCCTTCCATTACGTGAATAATTTACCTTTCCGCTTTTCTTTCCTGTTTTCGTTTGCTTTGGTGTCGATTGCATACCAGGTATTTTTATTGAAGGAAACAATGGACCGGCGGGATTTGGCTGCCATGGGAATATGCGCCGGTTTTTTTATTTTAATGGCAATTATTAGCGGCCATGGCCTGTACTTCATCATCGGAAATGCCGGCTTATGTGTCCTTTATATTTTGGTTTTGGATATATCCGCCGAGAGAAAAATGGGCAAAATGAAAACTGCGCTGGACTATGGTTTTTTATTGCTGATATTAATCGAACTTTTCATTACATCGCATATAGGCGTAAATACGAACAGAACAACTCCCAGAAATTCGTATCCGGACAGTTACGGCCAGGTACAGGAAGTTTTAAGCTTGCGAGAACAGGCCGGTTCCGGTTTTTACAGGACTGAGATGGCAACATGGAATACGCTGAATGACCCGTCTCTTTACGGCTTCAACGGAATTTCTATTTTTTCATCTACGGCCAATGTCGGAGTCATAAATTTTATGGGAGGCATCGGGCTTTCCGCATGGGACACGGGCAACAGGTATTATTACGCTGAGACAAGCCCCCTGGCCAACGCTTTTTTGAATTTGCGCTATATGGTAAGCCGCGACGGCAAAGCCTGTGACAATAGCGTCTTTTGGGAGACAGCCGGCAATGCGGGCGATACTTTGCTATTGGAAAACAAACGCTATTTGCCGTTGGGATTTATGGTGAATAAAGAGCTAAGCGTTTATATACATGATACCAATCCCTTTGTGTCGCAAAACAACCTGTTTCTCCTGGCAACAGGCTTGGGCGGCGACCTCTTCACGGTTAAGGTTGTTGCTAATAACCCATATATAATAAAAGACGCTGACGGCAACGACACTCTCAACTGGGACTGTATAATGCCGGCGGACGGAATGTTTTACGCGCGTTGCGTTTTTTCCGGCGTAGGGAATTTCAGCGTTTCTTTTAAAGGCGAGGTCTTTAAGACAAGTGAAATCTTAAGGCCGCACATTTTTACGCTTGGCAATTTTTCAAAGGGCGATGTTATTACTTTTTCTACAGGGACTGAGGCTTCAAAAGGCAGCGCGCGAATCCTGGTAGGGCATATCAATGATGAGTTGTTTGATCGGGGTTACGCCCTTTTGGCCGACGAGACCCTGAACCTCACGGAATTCTCTGAAACCAAAATTACCGGTAATATAACCGCCTTAAAAGAAGGCCTGCTATATACTTCTATTCCCAATGATAAAAACTGGACCGCATTTGTTGACGGCGTTAAGGCTCCGATTATACAGGTCGATGGCTGTATGATCGCTTTACAGTTAAGCGGGGGGACACATGAAATTGAATTCCGGTATTACAACAGGGATCTACAAAACGGAATAATCATAAGCCTTCTTTCCCTCGCCGTATTTGCCGCGTTGATCGTATGGAATAAACTTTCCAGGGAATTGGTTAGCTATCTGTTTTTTGGCGGGGCGACCACTTTTGTCAACTGGTGCGTTTATGGCCTTGCTGTAAGGTATATGGGGCTTTCGGTAACCGCAGGCAACGCTATCGCCTGGATTGTGGCCGTTGTTTTTGCTTTTATAACGAACAAAATCTGGGTTTTTAAGAGCCGCTCCTGGCAGCCGCTTTTGGTGCTGCGAGAAGGGGGCGCTTTTCTCGGCGCCCGAATCGTTACCGGCCTTGTGGAAATCGCGGGAGTGCCTCTTCTTTATCGCATTGGCTTAAATTATCCTCTGCTTGGCATAGAAGGCTTCGCGGCGAAAGTTTCAGTAAGCGTGATTGTAATCATATTGAATTATGTTTTCAGCAAACTGGTTATTTTTCGCCGCGAAAACGCCGGATAATTAGCCCGGCTTTTCCTTATCTTGCCATCAATAGGACTTCATGTTATTTTCTATATAAATGCCAAATGGACGAAGTACGGACGCAAAGCCTGATTTTTTTGATCGCCTTCAGCTTGTTACGGAAAAATACCTTAGTTACCGCAAAGCGAAAAAGCGGTTAATAAAAGAAAAGCAGAAGCAAAAGGGCTTTATCCTCGATACGATTGAAGCGTTTATTTGGGCCGCCGGCATGGTTCTGCTTATAAACCAATACCTCTTTCAGGCATACCAGATCCCTTCCGGCTCAATGATTGACACCCTCCTTATAGGCGACCGGGTTTTTGTAAACAAGATTGTCTACGGCCCGGAATTGCTTCCGGGGTTTCTTAAACTGCCCAGCCCCATTAAGCCCAAAAGAAACGACGTGATAATTTTTGAGAACCCTTCGTATATTTCACGTGGTACAGCTTTTGACGTGGCGCAGAGAATTATCTATATGCTCACCCTTTCTTTTGTCGATATCGACAGGGATGAGAACGGCGATCCGAAGGCTCACTTCCTTATAAAGCGCGCTGTAGGCATGAAAGGCGACTGGTTTATCCAGGAGCGGGGGAATTTGCGCATCCGCCTGGCGGGGGACGACAGGTGGATCGATGAAAAGGAATTTAACTCCCAAAGGGGATTTAACCATAACCTGAGCCGGCTTATGGACGAAGGCTCTTACCAGGCCCTGGAAGCCGCCGGAAGGGCTGCCGCTTACAATGACCTCGGTTTATCCGCCCCTGTTTCCCTTGAGCTACAGGCATCCAGGGCGGTATCGATAAGATACCCGGACTACCTTGCCCACGAAAAAGCCCGCCTGGAAGTTCTGCGGGGAGCGTTTCCCCATGAAAGCCGTTACTCCGTTCTCTTGGCAAGGCACAACCAGGGTTACTATGTGCCTGAGTCCAGGATTCTTCCCCTGGGGGACAACAGGGACAATTCCAGGGATGGCCGTTATTTCGGCCCTGTAAAAATTTCCAAAATTATGGGCAAGGGTTCCATAATTAACTGGCCGGGCGATTTTAGGCAAAGGCGTTTCGCGGCTTTTGATCGGCTTGGATTTATAAAATAAACGTATATGCGGCGTAATTATTCCTATGCGGATCAAAAAACACAGCGGTACAGGTCGCGTGGGGCAATACTTGTAGTTCTGGTTTTTATCGTGCTTTATATTTTTTTTACTTCGCTGTTTTTTTCCATGAGGGTTTTGGAAAACGATACCATGGCTCCGAACCTTCGCAAGGGAGAAATGTTTGTCTTTTTCTCTTATGGGCTTTATTCGCTTATACCCGGGCTGGATTTGGAAAGAGGTCCCATGGCCCTGCGCCGCGGCAACATCGTCCTTATGGATATGTTCCGTGAAAAACCGCCGGGGATTTTCTATAAATCCCTGGATGTTTTGGCGCGTTTTTTTACGGCGCAGCGCTTCAGCCTGCTCGATAAAGAGGAACACCTTTTTGTAAAAAGGGTGATCGGGCTTCCGGGCGATGAAATTACAATGACCAATTTCGTGATCCGCGTTAAGGCAAAGGGAAGCGCTTACAGCCTTACCGAATTCGAAGTTACCGATATTGATTATACGCCGAGCATACCCAATATACCGGCCCTTTGGGATTCGTCCCTGCCGTTTTCGGGAAATATGGAAAGGGTCGTACTTGGGGAAGATGAGTGCTTTGTCCTGTCCGACGACAGAAGCAGCACCAACGATTCCCGCACCTGGGGCCCAGTCAAGATAAACAACATCACAGGCAAGGCCCTGTTCCGTTACTGGCCTTTTACCCGCATCGGCCGCATTTAAAGCCGGCTTATGGAAGCGTCCCTTTACATTCATATCCCTTTTTGCCAAAGCAAGTGCGATTACTGCGATTTTTTTTCCGTGCCGCTAAAGCCTTCCGACAAGCGGGCTGAGTTCTTTGTGAATACACTGCTTGCCGAAGCCGAAAAGCTTTTTAAAAAATATCCTGTCAATAATGTCCCCACTGTGTTTATCGGAG
>Ga0268262_10003619_pt1 | contig 16618 bp, 12 predicted proteins | sample TergutNc150P3_FD_190354 | JGI IMG/M metagenome (GOLD analysis project Ga0268262, IMG submission 190354) | Nasutitermes corniger P3 segment gut microbial community from laboratory colony in Florida, USA - Nc150 P3 (SPAdes) (version 2) | ecosystem: Host-associated > Arthropoda: Insects >... | reverse complement strand
ATAGAGAAGGTTGGGATCAAGTCCGGCTTCTCTGAATAATCTCTTGTTAAAGAACACAACCGCGGCGTGGTAGCTTCCGCCGTAACCTTCGGCAAAAGCATAAGAAAAGTTGGTGCGTCCATTTCTAAAAGTAAACGCTTGAGTAACCGATCTGTTCCATTCAACAGGAGTTGTGGCAGTCCAGTTGACGGCTTTACTCTGCCCTACAGGATACAGAAGATTTTGGCGGTATAAGGCAAGCGCCCAGTCCGGCTGTAATACAAATATCGTAGCTGCGGGTCTTCCTGACATAATTGAAGTAGCCGCCATTTGAGCCATTTCGTTCCAGCTTGCTATGTTTTTATCCACCATAGTAAAGTTGTATTGCTGTAAAAGCCTTTTGCGGTAATCAAGCTGTTTCTCCTGATACTCGCTTCCCACCCATTGAGACGTAGGCGGCGTAGCTTTGGTATCGTAACTAGTCCACCAGTTTCCTACTACGATATTCATTCCTCTTAACGTGTTACTGATTGGTCCTGACGCTTTTGGAACTTGCTGGGCAAAAACAGAAGCTACGCTAAAAAACGTCAATACAAGAACAAAACAGGTTAGTAAAATGTTTCTTTTCTTCATTCTCTTCCTCCATAATTAATATTATCTCAAGCGTCATCCGCAACGCGGTTCCGCATTGAAACCATCACTAAAACCCAAATAATTACATTGGGTTACATTTTTATACCGGTCTGGCTTAATGATTCAACGAACGCCCTTTGCGCTATTAAATAAAGAATAATTAAAGGCGCAAGACACATAATCATGCCTGTTGCGATCATTGTCTGAACAACGCCGACAGGCGCTGTTGAAGCTACGCCGGAGCCGCCTATCGCATTCATCGCCGCCCACCATTGGGTAACCCTTTCGGCTATCGAAGCAAGTCCGCTGGAAAGCATTCTAAAGTTATTTAAAAATAATGTTGCGTAGAAAGAGTCCGTCCATTGCCACACAAAGGAAAACAAGAAACAAGAAGTAAGCATCGGGCTTGCGTCCGGAACCATAATTTGTATAAACGTCCTGAATTTGCCGCATCCGTCTACCCACGCCGCTTCTTCAAGCTCTTTCGGCATTCCTCTAAAATACTGTCTTAACATAAAAATATATAATCCGCTCTTAAGTCCCATGCCTGTAGCGGAAAGCAGCCAAAACCCGTAAACGCTGTTTAATAAATTGACAGGACCGCCTGTAACCGCGCGGAAAATTCCAAATATGTCGAAAAAGTGGAAATTCAAGTAAAGCGACGCCATAATTGTATGGGGAGGAATAACGATGATAAGCATTACGCAGAAAAACCAAAACCCTTTAAGGGGGAATTTGTAACGCGCAAAACCGTAAGCCGCAAGGGTACAAGCCGCAATTTGGAGAACCGAACTTACCATTACTATACCAACAGTTTCAAAAAGAGATTTCCAATAATCAATTAATTGGCTTGCGGTTCTGTAATTGCTTGTCGTAAAATTTCGTGGAATGCTGATTACCGTACTGTCATACAAATCCTGTTCAGACATGAAACTGACGCTTAACTTGTCCAGTAACGGCTGAATAATTAAAAAACACATACCAAAAAGAAGCACCGCGCGGCATACTTTAAAAGTAATTTCAAGCGCTTTTTTCTTTTGGTGATAATTGCGGGATATGTTCCCCCAATTTTCCGTATGTTCGTTGTTATAAGTAACTTCACTCATAATAGTACACCTTCTTGGAAATTATAGCCATCGCGATTCCAATAATAGAAATTACAGCAAGGAAGTAAACCCATGCCATTGCCGTTCCAAACCCGAAATTCATCATCCTTATTGTCGTAAGATTTATCTTTGCCATAACGCGGTTATCCGTTCTTATAAAATAATCTACAACACTGTAAACTATGTTTACAAGGATTAATGAGCTAACCATGGGGAACGTAATTTTCCAGAAGCATTCCCAAGCTGTAGCTCCTTCTATCTTTGCGGCTTCAAACATACTTACCGGAATCGTTTGAAGCGCGGACAGGAAGATAATTATTTGTATGCCGGAAGCCATCGCAATATCATAAATCTGATTAATTATTCGGAATATATAAGCCATAAAATCGCTTGCCGCGCCGTCCGCGACAAGAATATCTTCCAGTACTTTTGTAACCGACGATTTCATTAAATTGCCTTCTTTAATGATGTCCGCCATGCTGTTTAAAAGCGAATTGTTTGTTTCTAATCCTATCATAACACCCGATGAAAGAATTACAGGCAGAAAGAAGATGGCTCGCACAAAGCCTCTTGCTTTAAATTCCTGATTCAAAATAAGAGCGACAAACAAACTGAAAATAATAATCGCCGGAACAATTAAAACCATCCTCGCGATTTCTTCAACAAGGAATCTGTTAAATTCAGGATCGATGGCGACAACGCGAATAACATTTTCCAAGCCGACATTCTGCATGGAAAATCCCTGCTTCTCTACGTCAATTTTTACATTGCTGAATACCATCTGTAGAGATTCCAGAATAGGAAAAAACATAAAAGCAAAAAATCCGATTATAAAGGGAAGTAAAAATAAATACCCGGTGATCGCATTTTTTCCTTCAAGAGTCAGTGATAATTTATCACCTCTTTTCATTAAATACATTATTCCCCCTACCTTGTTCCTTGTTTAAGCACAGAATAAGTGTCAGCGCTATGAATAGTACCGTTATAACTATAATCGTTATCGCTGGCATTGACAAAAATTCTTGTTCCGTCTTCATATTCAGTAACTGTTACATCTGTAGCTAATATCGTATGATTCACAATTAACTGATTATAAAGATGCCCAAAATCAGCGTTAAATTTTTTGTAAAGAACATCAGCGTCGCCTGACCATTTTTTGTATTCATTGGCATAAAACTGCCTGAATTTAGTTTCTTGTAATTCTGCAGTTTCCTCTTCCATGAAACTGAAATAAAGACCCGCTCCGCTTTCAATTGTTTTTAAAAGGTTTTTAGTGTAATCCTCAGCCAAGTTTATCGCTCTTCCCGTGAACGGCACAATTCCATGTATAACAATCGGGAGGAAAGGCACTGAATTATCGGTAATGCCAAAACTTTTATCGGTAATAATCATATCCGTAATTATAGACGCCCATGGAACAGAGTAAACAAAACCTGTATGCACAAAAATCTTACTGTCCGCCTGATACATATCTTCAAATCTTTTCTGGCGCATCAGCATTGAGGCTTCGCGGCTTACGCGCCTTTTTTCGTGATAATCTCCGGCAAGCTTAGAACCCATATTTCTGAAAGCTATGTTACGAATTTTATATTTCTTCCCCTGCTTCTGAAAATTACCTATCATTCTTTGCGTCGCGGCAGGGCGGGCAAGATAATTAAGCTTACCCCATTGTTTGCGCTCGCCAAACCATACAAAACTGTACGGAAAACGCTGTACGCGCTCGCGGTTTACAAAACGGGCGGCGTCGCTGTAAAGACTGAATCCGCTGAATGCTTTTACATCCCTCATAAACATAAAATCAACTTCAGGGTAAAAATTAAAATTATTTTTTTCCGTCGTGCTTACAATATGCTCAAAATCTTTTTTACTGCCAAGCGGTTTAATTAGTTTGATTTTTGCCGGCACTGAGTGTTCCACACTGCGGTTAAACCAGCCGTTTAGCTTCACATGCAAATTTTTCCAGCCTAAACCGGCAAAATCTTTAACCATTTTTTCCGCTTCTTTATAAGAAGTAAGTTTTAAAGGAAGATCAAAAGGAAGCCCAAGACGATGCTGGGTCTTATTAACAGCGCCGATAATTTCCACCGCCGTGGGGACTCCGCCTGTAACACGTTTGTTCTGAAGAACCGGATATTTATTCGTTAACCATGAACGGTATTCTTTTGCCATACCCATATATCCCGGTTCGGCGCATGGCGTATAACGCAGGGTAATATTTTCGCCTTCAGGAAGACTGGCTTCGTATAAATATACCGCGCGCTGGTTGCGTCCGGCAATGTTCATTAACGCGCCGTGAACCATATCAAAAACCGGATATACGCTGTTCCATGAAGAATTACGTCCCGACACATCGGCGCGCACGCTGGCGTATGCGGAACCCTCTTCTATTACACAGAAAAGCGCGGCTCCGTTCTTTTGAACGCCAAACGCCGGAAAAAGAGCTTTATTATCGCTAATAACGGCTTCGCGCGGCATTGCTTCATCCCAGCCGTAAATCTTTATATTATAAGGAACTTGATTTTGTTTTTGATTGTTAAAGTTTATTAACGAGCCGCTGCCGTCGGGAACAAGCATGTATCCCGAATCGTTAATATTTCCTGAACCCATATAAGGCAATATCGCCAACTGCGTAATCGGAAAAGCCGCGCGGTAACCAATTTTATCAAACGGAACATTAACAATTAAAGATTTTCCATCAAGAATGTAACGAAGAGTTATGCTAAAAGCCGGTTTTACGTCTCCGCCGGAAAGCTCATAACGCATGGAATCTTCAACAAATTCTTCCATGGTATAGCCTGCTTTTTTAAAGCTTTCCTCCGCTTCTTCTTTCATGAAATCAGGAGAAGCTGTTCTTAATACCCACAATTTTATTTTGCTAAGTTCGGGAAAATCGGCTAAAAGCTGTTCTTTGTTGTCGTTTAAGCGGAGATTGTTTATGTCATAAAGACGGTATGTAGTTTCAACTATTCCGCGTTCATCCCATTCCATCCGATCAAGAAATTCATTCATTCTTTCTTCGGTCATCGCAGGCGGAATACGGTAATTACGGGCAAGATCGCCAACCGTATACCGCACTTCCAACGCGCCGTTTACAATTTCATATTCATACGCTTCACGCTGAACGCTGTAAATGCCCGACTGCAATGTCATGCCTACGCCGGAATTATCCGCATAGTCCACCGCCAACTGAGATTCCATTAACTGTCTTGTAACAACGTCAGCCATCTGGTCTGCGGCTGGATTGGGGGGATTTGAACGCCATTGCACGCCTGAAGCTTTATCCGTAAGGATTATTTCCGCCGTTTTAGGCAAAAAGCGCAAATGCAAAAAATTGTTTTCTAAAACAAGTTCCCTTTGAGTGTCAGCGTTCGGCGGCAATTCATACATCATTACGGGCTTCGGTCTTGCTGTTCTTGCAGTACAGGAAACAGCCAAAAATAACGAGATTATAATTAATAAAAGCCATGCGGATTTTTTCACCTGTCCTCCTATATCAACCTGAACAATATTTCTTTATATAGCGATACAAAGTATGAAACCGCATCGCTTATAAGGCTGAAAAATATAACAAATATAAACACCATTACGCCCATCCCGACAATTGTAAGCAGGCTGGAAAGCAGTGTCTTTACAAGACTGTAATCGTGAACCATCATCATTGCGGCAAGTATAAGTATGCCTGTCCATAAAGCGGCAAAACTTGCAAGCACCCAGTAAATCGCGCCTTCATCAAAAGTGATAAACTGGCTTAACAGTATCATAATCGCATTGATGATTACATAAGGCGTAAGCGCGTAACAAATTGACATATAAATTTCAAACATCCGCCCTTTGCCGTCCATAAGAGTTGTAAGACTCCAGTTTGCGACAGTCCATAACCCTACAGGAAGAAGAATTCTAAGAGCGACAATAACAGAGTTAAAATATTCCATGTTTATTGTAATAAACTGAAAATTTGTTAATGTAAGGCGGAGAATTTCTACAATAACGGCAAGGCCGATTATAACATTTGCCGCGCCGATAGAACCGCGTTTTTCATGCGTTAAGTCCCAAAAACCGTCAAGCGGATGGGTGCAAACATACAGTGAATATTTAAGCGTTTCTCCAAGGTGTTTCCACCATTCTTTATTATTAAGGTATTTCATGCTTCCTTAATCTCCTTGATGGTTTTAATTGAAATTTTAATACCAAACGGCAGAACAATAGCCACTCCGAGAATTAAAAGCATCCACCAAAGGTTTTCTTCCATCCATTGTTTGCGGTACAACTGAAAAGCTTTTCCGTAACCTTCGCGGTAATGTTTTAACTTATAATATTTCATGGCTTTTTGAAATTCTTTCTGCCTAAGAGCGGCTCGTCCTATTCCTATGTAAGCCAAATCATAATTTCCGTTCATTTTTAAAACTCTTTCCCAAAGTACCGCCGAAGACTCATAACGGCCGGCTCTGTATTCGTCCAATGCTTCGTTAATTAACGCGCCATATCCGGTAAGATCAAAGCGCGTAAGAGTGGCGGCTCCGGCGTCAAGGGCATATAGAGAGTATCCCATTCTGTCAATTGCGCTCGGTTGCAGGAAGGAACCTTCGCGGTTACCGATTCCGCCGAAAGCGTATAACATATTTCCCTGAAAATCGTACATAAAAATACGTCCGCGCGCTCTGTCAAAACAAGCGTAAGAATCGTTATCAAAGGCTACAACGTCTATAAAACGGGAACGGCCCCGTATACCAGCCGCGTTGACGTTATCAACAACTAAATCTCCCACAGGCTTTTCATAGCCGTTGCGAATTAAAATATCCTGCCCCATCGCGTTAAGCCGCCTGACAGGCTGTGTCTGCCCTGTAGAGTTTGTAACGTAAATGAACCCGTCCCTGTCTATAGCGATATTGTTGTACTCCGTCGGAATAAAAAGGTCCATGCGTTCTTTCTGCGCCTGAGTAGAAATAAGCTTCCATATGTAATCAGCGGGATTAACAGTAACTTTATTCGCGCCCATATAACCGGAGAATTCCCACCGGCTGTCAAACTCCATAAGTCCTTTGTTGATGTTTTGCGCCTGAATAAAAACACGGTTTGCAAAATCAACAACTACCTTCATGGGAATAAAATCAATAAGATCGCCAATGCTCTCATCATCAGGTTTTTCGATTGTACTGATATAATTCCAGTTTTTATCAAGTATCAGCACGCGGCTATTTCTAGTGTCCGTGATATAAAGATTACCGTCTCTGTTCTCGAAAATATCCATAGGATAATTAAAGGGCGATACTACTCCGTTAATAATTACGGACGAAACATTTGCTTTAACAGTATGTTTGCCGTTTTCATCTACTTCTATTTTTATTATCCGGTTATTGCCGGAATCGCAGATATATATGCGGTTTTCACGAATATATAACCCTTGAGGGTCCCTAAAGTGGCTAAGCCCCAAAGAAGTTCCAAGTATAAAATCACTAACACGATAAGCGTCCGGCGAAGCGACTTGTTCAAACCAAAAATCATAATTGTAAGTGTAGTTTGTCGGTTCGGCGTTAAGCGAAGGAACAGAGGCAAATAACATTACTGTGAGTAAAACAAAAGGGAGTAGGGAGTTTAAATTGTAAACAAATTTTATTTTCATTTTTTATTCCTTTATTCCCGAATTTGCCATTGTCTGCAAGACATTGCTTTGCGCAAATATGAACATTACAAGCGGAACAATCATTACAAAGAGCGTTACCGCGGCTCCTACGCCGGCGCGGGCGATACCGCCCGTGATAATCTGACCGAGAGCGTACGGCAATGTCTTTAATTGTTCCGAATAAATAAAGACTGACGCCCTTGCGTTCCAAAGGTTCTGAACAGAGAAGATCATTACGGTAAGCCATGCCGGTTTAACCATCGGCAGAACTATCCATATAAAAATACGGAACTCTTTCGCGCCGTCTACCTTTGCCGCTTCCAGCAAAGTATCCGGTATTGTGTCCATAAACTGCTTTAATAGGAAGAATCCCATAGGCATTGCAAACGCTGGAACAATTACAGACAAATAAGTGTCTACCCAGCCAAGACCCGCCATGACAAGGTAGTTGGGGATTGCCGTTACATAACCGGAGAACATAAGGGTGATAATTACGCCGTTAAAGAAAATCTTTGAACCGGGGAATTTGTATTTGGAAACAACAAACGCGCCCATCGAAGCGACAATAATTAATCCGGCGGTTCCTATAACTGTAATGAATACCGTATTAAAAATATAACGCGAGAATGTAACCCATGATTTGCTCATAAGGATAAACATATCCTGAAAGTTATTAAATGTCGGACGCTTAACAAAAAGCGTGGGCGGATAACGGAATATTTCATTCAACGGTTTAAACGCGTTATTAATTGCAAAGACAAGGGGATAAGCAAAGAAAAGCCCAAAGATAGTGAGGATTGCAATAATAAAAGCGTCGCCTCCGTATGAACGGTTTAGTCTTTTTCCGCCGACTAATTTTTTAGGTTTTTTATTCATATCTACCTCTTAAGTTCCTACCCTTTTAAGCATTTTTTGAATAATCGTATTAATTATAATCATTGTAAAGAACAATATTGTAGCGATAGCGGAAGCGTAACCCATTTCAAAACGGACGGAACCGTAATCAACAAGATGGTTGACTACGGTATGCACGGCATAATCCGTACTTGGAGAGCCGGCTAGCGCGACAGTAACGTCCGCGACCCCGAACGATTGGGTAATAGCCATGACCGCGCCGAACATCAACATTCCTTTCATATTCGGCAAAGTAATGTACCAAAGTTCCTGCCAGCGGTTTGTAATGCCGTCTACAAGACCGGCTTCATAAAGCGTAGGATCAATTGTAGAAAGACCGGCAAGGAACGCGAGGAAGCCCGCGCCTAAACTCATCCACAGGATAACGATAAGCATTACAGGCATCATGTATTTGGGGTCTGTCAGCCAAAGTACCGGCTGGTCAAGAATACCCACGCTCATTAGAAGTCCGTTTATGTAACCGTAAGCGTCGCCTGAAAATATCAGCGCCCAGATCATGTAAACTGCGCCGGAGATTGAAGGCGCGTAAAAAATTAAAGTTACAACAGCGCGGATATAGCGCGGAAGTTCGTTAATAAACCACGCAAACAGGAAGGCGGCGATATAACCGATTGGCCCTGTAATCGCGGCCATAATAAACGTATTTTTAAGCGAGATTAAAAATACATCGTCGCCTAACAGCAGATTGATGTAATTACGCAGTCCGATAAATTTCGGCGGCTCAAGAATGTTAAAGTACGTAAAGCTGAAAAATATTGATATTATGACAGGCGCGACAAAGAAAAGTAAAAAAACTATCGCGTAAGGCGCGAGAAAAAGATAACAAACCCTATGTCTGTATATTTCTTTCGCGCGCTTTTCGTCCCTTTGTTTTATTTTGTTAAAATATCTTACAAGGCTCATTTTTCCCCCTATTCCAAACCAAATTCTTTTCGTTTTTTAATCAACTCATCGTTGATCGTGAGAGTATAGTCCAACAAAGTTTCTCTTGTGTCCTGCCCCTCGTTCAAAATACGGCGCGCCGCGTTTGTAATATGGCGGCTGACAAAGTATCCGCCGGGCACTTCCGGCACTCCTATCGTCCATTTGCGTTGCGCGTCAAGAACAGCCATTTGTTCGGAACCCCATGAAAGACGTTTGAAAGCGGCATAATTCGCCGTCGGATACCGCGCCGCGGCTCCCATTATACTTTCAAGCTCGCGCCCGTACCTAAGCTGCGTATCCGCGCTGATCCACCATTTCATAAACTGCCATGCCGCTTCTTTATTTTTCGCTTTAGAGAAAATCATTGCGGCCATAGTTCCCGTCGAAACAGAGCGGTTAATTTCTCCGTTTTCTCTGGGCAGTCCCGGCATTATGGAGAAACCCCAAAGCCCGCGAAGCTCCGGCGCGAATACTTCCAGAGTATTAAAGTTTGTATAGTCCGCAAACGCAAGCGGCATTTCACCGGTACGGAAACGGTTTACAAAATCGTAAACAACAGGCGTTTTATAGTGCGTGAAAAATTTTGTATAAACGTCAAAAGCTTCTATGGCGACTTCGCTGTCCAAAAGCGTCCTTGAATTGTCTTCATTGTACATGCGTCCGTCGCGCTGGAAAAGGTGCGCAAGGAAGTTTGAAAAATCAATATTAGCCTGCACGTTAGTCGCAACAGAAGGAATACCCACATTCATATTGTTTTTTTGAATAACAGGCAAAATGTTAATTAATTCTTCCCATGTATCGGGAATTGGAAGTTTTAATTCTTCAAAAATATCTTTTCTGTAAAACATTACATGGAAATACTGCGTTTCCGGCAGACCGTATACGCCGCCATTAAACGTAAAAGGAATAATCACGCTTGGGTTTAAATCCTTTACCGCTTCCTCAAAATCAGGAAATTGGGAAACGTCTACCGCCGCTTTACGGACAGCATAGTTAACAGGATCGCCCTGCGGAATTGTAAGAGCCATATCAGGTCCCGTCCCCGCTACAACCGCAGGCATAACCGCGTCAGCGGCTACAAGTTTTACGTTTACTTTTATCCCTGTCTGCGGCGTAAACGTGTCGTCTATCATCGCTTTTAAGATTGTACTTTGATCGCGTCCGGCAAGAATCCAAACATTGACAACATCGGTTCCTTTACGGTGAAAATCGCCGAGGTTATTGTAATCAACAAAGAAAGACGCGAAAAAAGAGCGTATTTCATGCGAAGCGGCGACAAAGAAATTTTCATTTACCTTCGGCAATTTCGCGTCGGCCGCGCTGACCACAATGTAATCAATATCAAGCTGTGACTGCGAAAGGGCAAGCAAACTGTCGCCCAAAGAGCTTATATTAGTTTTAAAATTGACAAGCGTTCTTGGTATTCTGTCAGGACGCCTTACGAAAAATTCAAGCTGACGGGCAAGAGTCAGCGCAACCGCCGCCTGCGCGCTTCGCTCGCCTGAATACCTTGTTAAATCATCTACAAGTTTATAAAGTATTCTGCTTTCAAGTTCCATCGCCTGTATAACTTCGGGATATACGACATCAACGCGGTAATCGCGGTAAATGTCAGGCTCCGGTCCCGTTAATACGAGTATCTTGCGGTAAATTGAATTCAAGCGGAAAACGCTTTCTTCCATTACGTTAAGCATTTCGCCCATGCCGCCAAGAGTCGCCTGAACGCGGAGAGTATTTAAACCGGCTTCCAACGGGAAGTAAAAATTTTCGCTTTTATCGCCAAGCGTAGAAAGATTCCATTTATTGCTGTAGTTAAAAGGCACTGCGGCAAGTTCTTTAACCGGAAGTTCGCCGTTGATCATAACACTGCGGTTTGAAACAAAACCACGGTTATAATTTTGCCTTCCTTTGATTGAAATACGGTAAAGCCCGTTTTCGGGGACTTCAAATTCCCATTCTATCCACTGTCCCGCAACGCGCCAACTCTGGCCGCCAATCATGTTAAGCCTGATTCTTGCAACGCTCGGAGGTTCCGTCGCGCCGGAAGAACGGTCATAAATAGGATACAGTGAAGGATCAGACCTTCGTACCGCTTTTTCCCCTTGAATCTTTAAAGAATAGTTACTGCGGCTGTTTTTAAATTTATCCAGATTCATGCTTGAAATATAGTCGCGGTAATTTTGGGTTTGAACAGGAGCTTTTATTTCAAGAGAGCGAATAACTACAGGTTCATTTACGCCTGTAAGCCTGATGGTATTCGCGCCCTGCCGTAAATAAAATGAATAAGGCTCCGTAATATAACCTAACGAATCCCTGAACCACGCGCTTTCCCAGCGAGGCTTTTCAATTTGAGAAGCGCGAATTTCGTTGCCTTGATTGTCAAAACGGCTGCTGCCGCTGTCGCCCCAAACGCGCTGGAATGAAAGCCTGTCGGCTCCAAGGAAGGGGATTTCACCGTTTATCGAAAGGGCGCGTTCTATCGCGATGCCTCTTGACGCAACGGGGAAATATTCCATTTTCATAAAATAAAGCCCGGCGTGTTCAACATTGACAGTGTATTCAACATAACCTATTTCTTCCGTACGCAGAACACGCGGTTCGTTTTCAAAGTTTTCAATTATGGAAGCTCCCTGCGCGGAAGTCCATGAAAAAATATTGACAGGAATATCGCGCTGTCCGGCAGGCACGCCAATAAAACGTTCCATATAACGGGAGTACGTGTTAGTCCTTCCGGTACTTGCTCCGCTCAGATCAAAACCGGCATATTTCACCGAGAAGTCCTGCTCCTTCCTTGTCGCGGCAAAAATGATAATCGCCCCAACAAGGACAACGACAACGGCAATTATTATAGCCTTCGTTTTAGTATTAATTTCATCCATTTCCATGACAGCCTTTATCCCTAAAATTTATCTTATATTATTTTACACTATTTATCATAATGTTGATAAGGGTGGAACTGTCCGCCGAATTCGGCTGACCCGTCCTCCGGTCAAGAAGACCGAATTTTTCCCCATTACCGCTGGTAACCCCATTGTCCCAATAAATTGGAACAAGCCCGTATTTTTTAGCAGTAGCAAATACATGAGTAATATAATTTATTCTGCTCTGCCGCGCTTGAGTTTCAAGCGTTTTATCATTTGGATACAATTGCAATACCGCGCCTGTTTCTCCTATTATTACCGGAGTATCATAATCAATGAAACGCCTTTTAAAAGGCGCAAAATCACTATCTATTTTTTGCCTGTCGCCGTCTGTCCCCCATGAAGCGCGTTTTCCGTTTATGCTAAATTCGCTTGGGTCATAGTAATGGAAGGTAACAATCTGTTTGCCGGGCGTAACGTCTTTCGGCAATACAAAGGAGGCGGCAATCGTCTGTTCAGGCTGAGTGCAATAAGCTGGAATAACAAGATAACGGTTACTATTATTACCTCCTGACGCGCGTACTCTGTCCGTAAAAACCTGATTCCATTTATTAATTATATCAGTTTGAAATTTGGGAAAAGTCTTAAAATCATAACTCCAGCCCCAGCCGCCGTCGTGAATCTCGTTCATTGACTCAAACATCAGCCAGTCGCCGTAGTTTTTAAAATATGCGGCAATTTGATCCCAAACACGGGCAAATTGATGCGTTATTCTTTCGTATTCACTGCGATTTTTGACCGCCTTTGAAATTGAAAGCCAGCCGTCATCTTTACCTTCTTGAGGAGTCGAACCGTCATGGTGAATATTGATAATGACCTTCAATCCGGCTTTACGCGCCATATCTACAACTTCCGCCGCGCGTTCAAGACGGGCGGAACTGATGCGGAAATCCTGCGGCATGCCAAAATGCCCCATCCATGTTATAGGAATACGGATAACGTCGAAGCCGGCTCTTTTTACGCCGTTCATTATCTCCTGATTAATGGAAGGGTTACCCCAAATCGTCTCGCTTCCAACTCCGCCGGAATGGGAATCTAAAGAGTTCCCCAAATTCCAGCCGGAATATATTTTTTCATCTTTAAAATAATCAAACGATGTTTTACCGCTGACAGGTTCCAGCGGATATTCCCGTACCCTGTCCGGCTGTGAAGGAACATAATCCGCGGTTGGGTTAGACGGTTCTCCGGCGGAAGAGCGGCAGTTAGCCAATAAGAGAGTACAAATAATAAATGTAATAAACAGCGTTTTTTTAAAAATCACTTATATCTCCCTTATTAACAGAATTACCGCTTATAAACGCGCTCTTTCCTTGGTTTAATTGTAAACTTTAAAATCCCAAATTTTTACTTGAAAGGGATTGTTTCTGGGGTCTTTTCTCCAGCTTTCATGGGTCTGCCATTCCACGCCTAACACATTTTCAGGTTTGAGTCTTACAGGACTGCCTGTCCAGCTCGGCTGCATAAAAAATCCCATGGGGATTTCAAATGTTTCCGTTTTACCGGCTTCGGTATTAAACGAATATTCATGGTATGCGTAATCTTTTACATCGGAAGTTTTAAATTTAATTGTGTATCTATGTCCATCGCCGAGGATCGTGAAACCAAAAGCCTTTGCGGTTTTAAAACGCGCCAATGTATTAGAATCGGGCTCAATCCCCCATCCGGCAAAACCATATTGGAATTTATTAGTTACATTTCCCTTAATGTTATATACATCTACCGTTTTACCGTCAATTACTTCTTTAGCCTCAGTCAAAACGGAAGTGGAATCACCTTTATCGTTCACATCATCGAATGCAAACCATCTTCCAACCGCCAGAGTACCGGAGCCTAATCCTTCCATGCTTTTCGGATTTTTTGGAGCTGAACCGGCTGAACCGCAGGAAAAAACAACTGCGCAGAAGATAATAAAAAGAGCTGCAAAACAAAACTTTTTTGAGTTCTTCATAAACACCCCCATTTAGAAAATAAGATTTAAATAAAATCTGTTAGATAATAATACTCTCATTATTTACAGCCGTCAATAACTATTTATAATGTTACTTGATGATTTTTTAAAATTTCAGTTTTTGGAAAATCTGCTTTAAATTTAACGGAAAAACTGTTTTTTGACAGTTTTTCAAAGCCTTTTCCAAAACTAACCGCATTTTATATAAGACTCAATAATTAAGATATTAGCGAATAATACTTTCTATAAAGCCGGGATATGTAACTGCCGCGCATTCTGCGGTGGTTATTTCGACGGGAATGGGGCTTCCAAGAGCGGCGGCGGCAAAAGCCATAACGATTCTATGGTCGCCGTGCCCCTCAATAACGGGGTTTTCAGGGGGAGACAATGCGCCTTTTCCGTGGATAATGAGACCATCGGGTAACTCAGTGCAACGTATTCCAAGCTTTGCCAGCTCTTGCGCCATTACGGCAATTCTGTCGGTTTCTTTGATACGGGCGTGGGCGACGTTGACAAGGGATGTGTCTCCGTCAGCAAAAGCGGCTGTAACCGCCGCCGCAGGGAGCAGATCGGGCGTTTTGTTGAGGTCGAAGGTTCCGCCGCTAAGAGTACCGCTTCGGGATACTGTAATTGACACACCGTTTTTGCGGTCATTGTTGTACTGGACATCACAGCCCATTTCTTTAAGCATTTCGAGGAAAAACTTGTCGCCTTGGGTATCTTGCGGATCAAGACCGAGGAGGGTTACGGAACCGCCTGTAATTGCGGCGGCGGCGGCAGGGAAGGCGGCTGACGAGAAGTCCGCCGGTACTGAGGAGGAAAACGGTTTCCATGACGAGCCGCCTGAAATTGAAAAATGTGAAAAGTCAGGCGATGTTTTGTATGGAATGCCGTGCGTTTTTAAGTAGGAAAGGGTCATCTCGATATACGGTTTTTCGTTAAGGAGAGGGACATCGATTTCCGTAACAACTCCGGCAGGAGCCAACGGAGCGGCAATTAAAATCGCCGACAAGTATTGGCTTGTGGGGCACGGAAGGCTTACCCTGCCGCCTTTCCAACCGCCTTTAATTGTTATAGGAGCGCAGCCGTTATTGCTCTGCGAAGTAACGCCCAGCCCCGATAATGCGTCAAGGAGCGCAGCGGCGCTTCGTTTTTGAATTTGTTCATCGCCTGTAAATTCAATCGCCTGTTGTTGAAGAGCGGCGACGGCGAGCGCAAGGTAAAGAGTCGTTCCCGAATTACCCACATCAATTTTCGCGCCGGATTTTATTCCTTTTTTAAAACCGCCGTTGCCCCGTACTTTCCAACTGATTATTTCATCGCCGTTGCGCTGTTCCGCTATTTCCGCGCCGAAAACTTTGCAGGCGCAAAGGCAGGAACGCGTATCCAGCGAATCAAGCGGATATTTAATTTCTGATTCGCCGTCCGCAAGGGAGGCAATCAGCAACTGTCTGATTGTATGAGATTTGGAAGCGGGTATTCTGACAGTACCGGTAAAACGGCGCGGTGGTATGCGTACAGTCATTTATCAATACCCGCCAACTTAAGAACGATTACGATTCCAGTATCAACAAAGTTTTTGGATCAAGTTTCATCGCCATCGCTTTTGAAATAACAGAATCCCTGTCTTTGGAAATTGAAAGCTGAACATGATCATGCTTTGGCTGTAAAACAATTACAATATCAATACTGTCAATAAAACCATTTAAAATTACAGGAATGTTTTCTTTATCGTACTGAGCCGTTTCGTCTTTTACGGAACAGCTGTACCAAACGCCGACTCCTAATTCCGTAGCGAATGTTTTAACAGCATCGATACTTTCTTTGTCCGTGCGCGAAAAATCAAAACCGTCAATGATAATCGAATCGGCTTTAAAGCCCCCTTCTATTATCATCGCCCTTAAACTTCTAAGAATTTGATCTTTCGTGATTCCGTCCTGATTAAAGCTCATTAACACGCGGTTTTTAGCAAGATCGTTTTTAATTTCTACGGCGTTCTCAAGATTTTTTTTGTTGATTAATTCTTCAAAAATATCGTTATACCAAACCGGCACATATTGGGTAAGCTGTCCCAGTGAATTGTGGCTTGAAAAAGAAACGTGAATTACTTTTTTCCCTTGAAGAAGCTTGTCAAGGGCAAGCTGTACAAGAACCGACGTTTTTCCCACTCCGTTAGGTGAAGCGATAATTCCGATTTCTCCGGCTTTTAATCCGCCTTTTATTGTCTGCTCAAAAATGCGGATTGGACTGCGTTGAATAAGTTCATTTAATACCATTATTTTCTCCTAATTAGTGTCTGTCTATAATGTGGACACATTATAGACAGACTACCATAAAAATTAACGGGCGGCGCTCTTCTTCTTTTCCGCTGTTTTAATCAATTCTTCGGAAACGCCCTGCGGAACCTTTGAGTATTTCTCAAATTCCATTGTAAACTCGGCTTTACCCTGAGTGAGCGAACGTAAAACTGTAGAATAGCCAAACATCTCGCTTAACGGAACTTCGGCTTCTACACGGGAAAAAAGCCCTTCCTCAACACTCGATACAATTATACCACGCCTTTGGTTAATCA
>Ga0268262_10003618_pt1 | contig 16622 bp, 21 predicted proteins | sample TergutNc150P3_FD_190354 | JGI IMG/M metagenome (GOLD analysis project Ga0268262, IMG submission 190354) | Nasutitermes corniger P3 segment gut microbial community from laboratory colony in Florida, USA - Nc150 P3 (SPAdes) (version 2) | ecosystem: Host-associated > Arthropoda: Insects >... | reverse complement strand
GCACGCGTTCCCGCTGACCGTGCAGTTGCCGCCGGTGACGTAGATGCCTCTATTGGCGTTGTTGTGGCAGGCGTTCCCGCTGACCGTGCAGTTGCCGCCGGTGACGTAGATGCCTCTATTGGCGTTGTTGTGGCAGGCGTTCCCGCTGACCGTGCAGTTGTCGTTGTGAACGATGATGCCGCAATTGCTGTTATTGGTATAATTAGCTTTGTTGCCGTCGATTTGCAAATTTCTTACGGCGCAGTAGTCCCTGCTGACGCTTACGATGCCTTCTGAGGTGACACTGTTGTACATCCTTTTGAGCACCGTGGACGCGCCCATGCCCTCGATGATTAAATTGTTTGCGTTAATTATTATGCTGGCGGCTATGCTGTACGTGCCCTCCCTGATAACTACCTTCCCGCCGACCGCAGGCAATGCCAGTATCGCCGCGTTTATCTCAACCTGGTCGTCCGTGCCGTCGCAGAGGTAGTCGCAGTCGGCCAGGGTATGGCCCGACAGCGCGGTACCGACGACGAGGGTGGCGGTCTTTTTGGAAAAGGCTTTCGTAGCCCTCGCCAACTGATCCTGTTCAATGTTATTCGGCTCCAGCCCCGCTTCCTCAATGACCCTCTGCATGTTGTCAAGCAAAAGGTTCAGCGTTTCTGCCGGAATGAATGACGGCTTGATCGCCGGATCCGTAAAGCTTCCGTTGGTAAACTTCCCATCAGGGCCAAAGCCCGGCCATTTAACCTGCTCGCCAAAAACCTCAATGACCTGTTCGTTTGGATACAATCCGCCGCCTGTTTTCATGAAGCCCATTTTATAATGGCAAGAAAGTGTTTCTAGAATAAAATATTTTAATGTTTTTGGCCGTCTTAAAAAACAGCAGACATGGGCTTTTCTTCGTAAAAAAAGTAGGGCAGCTGGTTTGCAAGCAATATGCCTTCTATTGCCTGCTCATAATCCTTAAAAGGCCGTTTTTCTCTTAGCATGTAATTTATTAGTGCGTTTTCAAAACGGTAAAGGAATTTTATGCTTTGCGCGAATCCTTCTACGTCAAAACCTGCGGCCAGGGGGAACATCCGGTTCTTTCCGCATTTGGCAAAACCGGCGGCCGACTCCCGCTGTTTTGCGTACACGTACAGGCGTAGCTGGTAAACCGGAAAATATGCAAGCCGGTCTATTCCAAACCTCATCCTTCCAAATTTCTTGGCGGGATAATCAGGCTTGATCAGCGCCCACGACTTTTCCCTGAAGTTTTTCTGCTGCACGGTAAAAAACAAAACCGAGAAAACTACCGGGCTTCCTATATAGGAATTCCCGAAGTGCGAGAATCCAAAGAAACCCGGCCTGTAAGGGAAATACAAGTCCGCGATAGAAAGTCCAAACATGTCGGCGACTTTTTGAAGCTCCGCCCTGTTCAAGCGGATGGCCCACATTGACTTTAATTGCAGCCGCCGCTGAACCAAGCTAAGTCTGGGAAAAACGGAATCCAGCAGGACGCGCTCCCAGTCGGAAATAAGCTCTTCCGTCGTCTCTACAAAACTTTCGTTCTGCAGCGCTTCCATGCGCCGGCGGAACTTAACAAGCTCCGGAAGCTTCGCCCTGCAAAAAAGGGACACGTCGCTTTCGGGGTCTGCGAACTGCCTGTCCCAATACTCGCCCTGGGGGAACAGCTTCCTGATTGCGACTTCGTATTCGGCGGCCGTCGCTACTCCCATGACACCTCCCCAAGGTAGGGATACTGCAAAATGGTAGTGCCGACGATGCCCGCCGTGTCGCCGTTGAGCTTGACCGACGCGTTGGTAATTGCGATGCCGTCAATGACCGCGCTCCGGAGAGCCCCCGCCGTGACCTGCACGCCGGGCATTGCCACAAGCTGCAAAAAAGCTTTCATGCGGCTTGCCGCCAGTTCCCTGTTTGCCTGCGTGTCTTCCTTGGGCAGCAGCGACGCCGCGGGATTCAACTCGATAATTTCCGGCGTCCGGACGGTGAAAATAATGGGCGGGGCCTCTTCGTTGATGTAATTCGTTACCTGCGCGATATTGTCGACCGGAAATACCCCGTTCAATTGGTTGCCGCCAATGACCTGTATCATTAGGGCGCCGAATACCCCGAAGTTTTTGTATTCCCACGCGTTAGAAACTTCGGGGCTCGCGTCCTTCGCCCATGCGGCGAAGTGGCCGGCTTTCCCGTAGCGCACGGGGTTGCGGAGCCACAGCAAAACGCGGGAGAGGTATTCCTCGTCGTTTTCCGCGTCCGCGCCGCCGACGATGCCATCCCCTATAACCACCGCTTTGGAGTCGATCCCGGCTGGGATTGAAGACACGATGGAAAGCTCCTCGCCCGGGGCAAGGTTGGTATTGAGGCCCGTTCCCTGGGACTTGAGCGTTATTGCGGCTGTGCCGTCCGCGCCTATCCTGTACGCTTTTTCTGTATAGTACCGCTCTCCGGACGGGGCCGCGAATACAAGCCCTATCGGGACGGGCTTGTTTGGCAGCCCGTTCAGCAGCGCATCGCCTCCGGAAGCGATGGCGTATAACGGCGTTACCCTGCTTGACCAGTGCTGGCGAAGGTAGCCGCCCTCGGCGGTGTCGGGAAACAGCTGCTGCGCAAGGAAATCCAGGTCGCCCAGGTTCTGGTGGAGGATCCCCGCGTCGACCGCGGCGAAGACTTTCAAAAGGCTGTGGCGGGGGGTCTTGTCCAGGGGCTTGAAGAGGCTGGCATAGTTTGCGTAAACGCGGTCGAGCAGGACCGCCACCGAATCACGCTTAAACGGCACGCCATGCCTCCGTTATGGGGGGAAGGCTGCTTCCGTCCGGACGGAAAATTATTACGCTGTAGCGGATTTCGTTTTTGCCGGTGCGCTCGGCAGCGCAGTCTATTTTCTTGGCAAGGGCGCTCTGGACAAGCCAGTGCAGGCTTTCAAGCACCATCCTTCTAAGGGTTCCCGCGGTCTGGCCGTCAACCTTGCCGTTTTTCCGAAGCAGCCACAATTCGCTGCCAAAATTCGGATCTGCCCACCAGGTGCCCTTGTCGGTCCCGATGCTCATGAGGGCCAATTCGCGTATGTCGTCCCATTGCTCAATGCGCACTGTATCCATGATTACCCTGCAAAAACATTCCCGCTGCCGGATGCCACAGCAGACCCGCAACTAACCGGATCGCCGACCCTGCCAAGCGGCAGCCCGTTTGCGAAAACGCTTGAGCTTCCGCCGGCAAGAGAGCCCGAGTGCGTCCCGTGTGGCGTCCTGGGGTCGGCGCAGGTATGCGGCTCCCAGCCGTCGCCTTGGCGGTGCGCAGGAATTCCGTTTACAAAAACGTTCCCGCTTCCCCCGACGCTTTTCCTTGGGGGAAAACAATCATGCCCTGTGCATACATCGCCTTTCCTTGCAACTGCTGGCATAAAACGCTCCTTAATTAAGGTAAATTATTTCGCCGTTGATCCTTACATTGCCGGCAACATTAATATCCAAAGACCCGTCAATATTCCACTCGTAATCTCCATGCACGGTTTGTTTTCCCTTGCCATTAATTAACGAGTGGTGGTCTCCGTCCACAAAGCGGTCTTCGTTGCCGCCGATTGTTTTCGTTGAATTTCCGTTGATTTCCCGCCTCTCGTTGCCTTCGCAAAACACTTTGATGTCGCCTTTCTGGCGGGTGTAAATTTCCAGGCCGCCTTTTTCGCGCAGGACGATGTAGCTGCCCTCCCCGGTGTATATCGCCGCGTCGCCGTCCTCCAGCGCGGGGCGGAATACCGGGGCGTCCTTCAGCACGGGCAGTATTTCGAAATTGTCGAAGTTGCCGCCCTGGCAAAAAACGAGGGCTTTGCCGGATTTGGCTTTCGCGTAGAAGCCGTATGGGAAAGCTTCGTTCTTTTCCAGGACCTTTCCGTTATGCGTCTTGACCTGGATCCGGTCGTCCCCGCCGTAGCGCTTCTGAAAGTCGGAAAGGCAGAAGAGGTTGCGCAGTTTTGCGGCAATGGCTTTAAGGTCCGTCACAGGTACGCCTCCCTCTTTGCGACCGTTACCCTGCTTTCGAAAATATCGGGGTATGCCTCGTGCTCCACTTCGGCTACCAGCAGTCTAGCGTCCACCCCCATCGACGGCGCTATAACGGGGATTAGTAAATTCGGCGTCCAGAAAATCTCCTTGCCTGCCGTGACGGATCCCAGCCGCCGGATTTGCTCGTCGGTCAGCCCCCAGCCCGGGACCGTGGCGGTCGCCCGGCTTTCTTTCCTGCGGCGCATTTCGGTTTCCGCCCGGCGCTGGAGCTTTGCCGCTGGAAAGTCCCAGTCGGTTATGTCTATGGTCAAAATCCGGCCGTTTGGACAGCTGCCGTCGATTGCCCTGGCTTCCTCGCCGCATCCCGTCACGACATACTCGTGGAACTGCTCCGCCCCGTTTTCCGTCCAGTCGATTGACTTGATGTTTGCGCCTTCCACCAATTTAAAGCCCTCGTCGCGCACGGCGGCGGGGACTTCCCAGAAATACAAATCCCCAGCCTCGTTGCTGGTGAAAATGTACCCTTCGTTGTCCGCTTCGCTTATCAGCTTCGTCCACGGGCTCTCGTTTTGGATGCGGAATGCGTAAATCGGCTGCATCTTGCCCGCGATGGACGGCGGGAGCGCGTGGCACTGTATGCCGAACCTTTTCCCGATGGCTTTGGCAAGGTCCAGCGCAGTCATGCCGTCGAAGCCTTCGGACCAGGTCGAGTCTATGATGTCCCGCGCCGGGGAACGGCCCGTCACGGCAATGCAGTGTTTCCGGCTGTCGGCGCTGCCCGTTACTTCGTCGACCAGCACCGTGGTAACGCGGCGGCCTCCTGCCGCCTGCGAATCCTTTACTAAAGGGTTTTGATACCGCACTTCGATTTTATGGTGCCTGCGTACCTTTGCCCTTTCGCTTGACGCGAGTTCCATTTCGAGGGTGTGGCAAATATCGTCTAACGATTTTTTTATGACGATGTGCCGCCATACCAGTTCAGCGCCGGTGGTGGCGTTCTTTACCACGATTCTAGACATAAAGCACGCTGCCTTTTACAACGAAAGAATCTGCTATATGGTTCAGATTCCGGAGCTTATCCTCGCCGCAGCCGAGGTATTGAGCCAGATATAAGAGCGGCAGGGGCGCGTTGAAGTACCGCCGTTTTTCTGCGCTTAATTCCTTTGCGGATAAAATACAGGAAACATAAATCCTGACCGTTTCAATCGCCGCGTATACAGCTGGATCGTTTTTATCAATGCTTTCCTCAAGCTTCATAAATAATTTCCAGTAGCCTTCTGTTTTTTGGAACGAACCATCAAGCTGGGGCAAGATAGTACCGGCGGCTGTGAAAGCGCAGATACGGTATAAGTTTTCGGCTGCCTTTTGGGCTGCTTCCTGCCGTACCGTCAGCGGGGTGCTGCTTAAAGCAAAAGAGCTTGCGGAAACAAACTGAAGCAAAACAGCTTGTTCGTTGTTTACAACGGGCGCTGGGTACGGTGATTTTGGAGCCGCATTGTTCGCGGCATTTGCGGGCAGGTATGAGGCAACGCTGTTTTTAATCTCCGCCAGGCCGGCAACGATAGAGGCCGCTGCATTTAAAAGCGACTGCGCAAACTGCCTTGGGGCGCCGATGATCTCTGCCGCCAGACTGGTAATGCCATTAATTTCGGATGAGATGGTATTCAGCTTTGTCTGCGCCGCCTGGACGCGCCCGAGCACGCTTAATAGCGCAGTTTTTATTTGGGCTGCCCCTTGCGAAAGCGTTTTGGCCGTGCCGGCGTCTGCATTGCCTGCCAGCGTTTTTTCAAAGCTGTCGATGGCGGCGGTTTGCAGGCCCTCTATGGCCGTTTCCAGCGCCGTGACTAGGCCGGACAGGCTGGCGGCCGCAATGCCGGGCTGGCTTCCGGTCATATCGGAAATGGAAGCAGCCCTTTCGGCAATCGATACCCCCGCCCTGTTAAATGCAAGCATTACGGCGCACTGGCCTTTTTCGTCAAGGGTTTCGGCGATTTCGTAAACCAAAACCACGATGGGGAAACGGCCCCAAAACGGGAAATCAATATACCCCGGCTCGCTATCGTCGGTCGTTACGCGCAAGGCCTCTACCAGGGCGTTCCTTGTTTGTATGTATTCGGCGCCGCGTATAAAGCCGTCGATGCGGAGCTGCTGGGGCTTTTCGTTCAGGGCTTCGTTCGACCACAGGCCCCCGAAGGGGTACTCGGCAGTGTCCACGGACTGGCCGCCGGAAAACTTAAAACTTTTTAGGACAAACCGAATCGCTTCCCCGCCAGGCGCCTGGTAGCTGGTCAGCCGCGGGCCGTCCTCGGGGCTTGCCCTCTCCGCTTCTTTCCAGCTGCCAGAATAGGGCGGCGGCAGGGCGGCGTTAAAGGATGCGCTCATATCGCCAGCGTCCTTGCAAGCCTGGCGTTGCCGGTGGGGTGGATGTTGAGGGGCGTGCTGTTGTTTTTGACGTTGGCCTGGGCTGTGGGGCGTTCCCCGCTTATGTTTACGTTCACCTCAAGTGTCGCATTGCCTTCGAGTTCGGCTTTTGCCTGCGCCTGCTTGACAATGGTGGTTTCGGTTTTGGTTATCTGCGGCGGCAGCATGGATTCCGGCACCCTTACCTGGCTTGGCTGCCTCATCGGCGGCATTCCGAAGCCGCCCATGAATGTCCCCGCGCTCCGCTTTGCCTGCGGCTGCCCCGGGCTGGCGTTAGGCGCTATGTAGCTTGGTTGCTGCATTGAGGGCGCTTCAAAGCCGCCGCCCCAATAGGAGCCTGCTTTTTGTTTTTTCTGCGGCTGCCATTGGCTGCCGTTAGGCGCTGCGTAGCCTGGTTGTTCCCTTGGCGGCACCTCGATGCCCCCGCCCCAGTAGGATCCTGTGTTTCGTTTTTTCTGCGGCTGCCCTGAGCCGTCAGGCGTTCTTGTTCGGGCGGCCTGCTGCATTGACGGGGCTTCAAAGCTTGCTTGTAGCTGCCATTTCTTCCCCGCCGTTTCCATGTTGCTGCCCGATCTGTCGCTGGCGGCGCTGATGGGCGCGCCCTTTGGCAACGGCTCGTCGGGATGGCTGGCGCGGTACTCTTCCCAGAGTTTTTTCCTTGCTTTTGGATTAAGGTTGTAGTAATTCCCGACGCCCGGGACGGCAGGGTCGATCCCTTTCTCCTCCATTTTCGCATACCCTTTTTGGGCCATGGGTTTGAAAACAGCGTCATTGATTGCTTTTGTAGCAGTATAGATAAAAAAGCCTTTTGCTAGCGTATCGGCTGAAAGAAGGCCTTTGATCCCTCCGCCCTCTGAAGGGTTGCCCTGCCCGCCGCCTAGAGGGTTTCCCTGGCCGGGGAGCACGCCGCCCATCGATTCGGCGTTGGTGACGTAGACCGGAACCACCGTGCCTCCTGAAAGCTCGGCTCCGATTTTGCCCCCTGGAAGCCCGGTGCCGATATTGCCGCCTTGCAATCCTTTTATGCTTGAGATAAGACTTACAACACTTGAAAAAGCCTTCAAGGTGGCTAACCCTGCTAAAGCCCATCCAACGCCTTGTATCGCCATTTCCATGCCCTTCGGATGTTTGTCAAGCAGGTTCGCGAGGAATTCTATCGGCTTTGTCAAAACGGCGTCCGACAGTTTTAATATATTGTCCTGTAGAGAAACCAGGCTAGATTTCATCGACTGCGCGTTTTGCTTCGCCCGTTTGCTGACCGCGTCAGATGTGTCTCCCAAATCGGCTATTTTTTCTTTTGTTTCTTCTGAATAATTATTGAATTGTTTTATGGCCTTCATGGTATTGTCATCAAAGCCAAGCATACTTTTTAATCTATCTAAGCCGCCGATTTCTTTGCTCCTTTCAACCAAGGCCGTCATTATTTCCTCGAAGCTTTTTAATTCGCCGTTTTGATCTTTAACATCAAAACCTTTTAAGTTCCGCCGAATAACATCCCTGCTATTTGCAAAAGTTTGCATAGCGGCGGTGTACTGTGTAAGGGCTTGTTTATTCGATGCGCCATTATTTAAGGTCAATATTGAAACGTACAAATCTTCAATATTGTCAACGGTTACATCGCTCACTTCCATTAGCTGCGGCAGCTTTTTTGCAAATTCCGACAGCCCCATGCCCTGAAGCCTGCTGTCAATTTCGGCGAGGTTATTGAGCTTTTCTTTTACCACGTCAATGCTCGCGCCTTTTTGAACAAGGACGCTGAAAACTTCCCCTGCCTCCTGCCCGGATATACCAAGCCCCTGCATTGCGTCGGCCATGAAGCGCATGCTTTCCGAAGCCACGTCCAGCCCTATGGAATTGTCAGTAACAACCTGGCTGAACTGCACCAGCTCCTGCACCGGCACTTTGGCCTCGGTCGCGATTGCCAATAAGTCACGCCTGAACCGGTTGACCGCCTCGCCGGACATTCCGGCGTTAGTGCCGATGCGGATGATGCTGTCCTCGTAGTCGATGCTTGATTTTACAAGGGCCATCCCGCCTACGGCGACGCCCAAAGAAGCGATTTTTGCCCCTACAGTTGAAAATGCCTGGTCGATGGCGTTTGCGGCGCTTACCGCTTTTTCTTTGAAGCCCTGCGTGGACTTCCCGGCATCCTTCATGCCGCGGTCGACGGATTTGGCGGCGCTGTCCGCTTTTCCCTTAAATTCGTCCGTGGCATCCCCGGCGTTCTCCATGCCGCGGTCGACGGATTCGGTGGCGCTTACCGCCTTTTCCTTGAACTCCTGTACGGACTCCCCGGCGTTTTCAATGCCGCCAGAAAGCTTGTCGTTTAGCGATAGCTCTACCGAGGCTTTTAATTGGCCTGCCATTACCGCACCCTGTGCATGTCGTTGTAAATGGAAACGGCCGTTTCATGCCAGCAGCTCAAATCGTGCCACGTAAAATCCATAGCGGTTTCAAAGCTGATCGACGGCATGAGCATTAGGAGCTCTCCGGCCATTCTTCGGAGGCTGTCGACGAATTCCTCGGTGGTGTATCCGGCGGCCCCTTCGCCGCCGCCGTAGGGTTTTCGTCTTTTTGCTCGAATAGGTTGATCTGCCCCATAAAGCGCATGTTCGTCCTTGAAAGTATTACCGCGCAGTCGGCGAAGTCCTCCGGAATCATCTCCCCAAGCAGCGATTCCGGCTCGCCTGTAAGGCTTGACATGAGGGCGGTCGCCGCCGCCACTGTGCCGTCTTCGTACCTGTCGGTACGCATCGCGTCTTTAAGCTTTGGGGGCTTAAAATGCAATTCGGTTACAGTCCTTTCGCCTAACGTGAGCGGCACGCGCAGTATGACAGTCTCTGTCGCAAACGGATCTATCATTCCCATGCGCTTACCCTACGCCAGCCTCGGGCTGGTTCCCGAGTTGTACTCAATGTCCATTTCGGCATCGCCCAGCTCGCCCGGCTCCACCACCCAGGCGTTAGGCATCATGTACTGCTTGCCGCCGGTGGTGAAGATCGTGAGTGTGTCCTCATCCATATTGCTAAGTTCCTCAACCCCCAGCTTGCCTGTGGCGTTGAGCTTCAGCTTTAATACAGCGAAGGTTTGGCTTTCGGTGTAGCCGGTATTTTCCGGCACCTCGCCTGCCTTGGTCTCGCGCTTTTTCCCGGCGGGCTTAAATGTCGCGCCCTTCTCCTGAATCGGCAGCTCGCCAAGGCCCGCCGATATAACGCGTTGTACCCTTTCGAGTTTCATAGGTTCCCCCTGTTATTTGAATTGGAACAGCCCAGCGCCGATATAGAACTGGCCTATAAGGTTCGGCTGGTGCAGGTATTCAAGCCTGGTTTTGCTGCCCTTTTTGACTTCCACCAGGATGGATTTCTTGTAGTTTTCAAAATCCTGGCACCACTGTTTTTCCTTGATGAACGCTTCGCTGTAAAGCTCGCAAAGGAAGGAACGGAACACGCCGGGTGTCATTACTTTGGAGCCAGAGCCGAAGTTTTCTTCCGTGCCTGCCAGCTTCCAGGTCTTGAACCTCTTTTTCGCCTCGGCGTTGATATAAGTCCGCACCGCGTCAACGGTCTCGGGAACCTGCACATCAAGATAGCTGGTATCCCTTCCGCCGTCGGTGTTTTCGGTGTAGCTGGTAACCAGCCGTTCAATAAGCACGTTGCCAGTCGTGTCGAGGCGGTAAGTGGCGATACCGGCTTCAAGAAGCTTTTGGCGTTCCCAGAAAGAGAAATTCTGACCGCCAATTAGGCCGGTTACTTTTGTATCGTAAGTGTTGGCGGCGGGATCGTCGGCAAGGATACGGCAGGCGGACGCGCACCACGCGGCGGCCCACACGCAGGGCAGATCGGGGTTTCCGCTCCGAGGCAAAAGGATAATGTGCGGCGAGTTTACGTCTTCCGCCTTGTACAACATTGATCCCGCTTCGGTTTTGCTTCCAAGCGGCCCTGCCAGGGCGATGTACATCCTTCCGCCAATTTGCCTCATTGCCTCGAACCGGGATTCCAGCTCGTCAGAGCTGTCCTTGATGTTTTTGGCATCGCTAAAGTCGCTCGCGAAAAAGTTGTAACGAGTCTCGCCTAAACCGTCAAGGAAAGGCTTGATATTGGTAACGCCAGTCCCAGAAGTGATTGCTCCTTCTTCTACCGACACGCCAGGCGCTGTGGATTCTATGCTGACGCTGTTGTTGTTTCCGACAATGCCTTTGACGTTGCACATAACGACAATAGACTCGGGGTGTTCAGTGTCAACCTCGGCGATAACCGGCAGGGTAAGCTCAGAGTTGATGCGTGCGACAATGGCGGCGGCGACGGCTTGCGCATCTGCCCCGGCGGTAACTGCCGCTTCAAAGTCCTGGCCGTTTATTTTTATGCCGACTGCACCCGGCTCTGCGTTGCTCGCGCTGACAGTGAACCGCTTTTTCCAGGCAGTTCCGGCTTCCGGCTCTGGAATGGGAAGCACATACAGCTCCTCCACTTTGTTAAGCGTCAGGAAGGTTTCCGCCATGATGGCGGCAGGGCTGCCAAAGCCAAAGAGCTGATGCGCTTTGAATCCTTCAAGCACGTTGACGGGCTTCCCGCTTTCTGCTTCCGCGGATGAAAGCTTATAGCCTATCATCAAAGCCCGCTTAATATCGCCTTGCGCCCCCGCAAGGGAGTTGTCGATTTCCTGGTACTGTCCGGGAACCAAAAGGTTAGCCGGAATTTGCCTCATCGGTATCGGCATGTTTTACCTCCAAATTTACGTTATCATTTGCGACGGCATCCCCAATAAGGTGCGCCGCGTCGTAGCCTTCAAAATAGTCAAGGTCGTCGAGCCTGGCCCCGCCTTCGCCGTCGTCGAATACGGTGGCATTAAGTTGCCAGTCCCACCTGACGCCCCAAAGGGTTACGCCGATCTGGTCGAGCGTGCCGGTATACAGGCACTCGGCGTCAATTTCCGTGCCCCCGCCAATGCTCCAATCCGCGTCAATCCCCCGTAAAACCGGGACCAGCGCCGAAACGATTTTAAGCGCCCCGTCGTACAGGCGGTCTTTGCTGTCGGCCCGGTACAATACCCAGCTGACAAAGCTGGCGGCGCTGCCCTCGTCCGAGTAGCGCATAAACGAAGTGAGTATCGCCGGGGTCTGGTTCGCAAGCCGCTTGATTTCGGCTTCGTTAAACATGCCCGGATGCGATGTTATGTGCAATTTTTTATTTTTCGCGAACGCGGCTTTTATTTGCTTTATGGCCTCGTCGCGGATGCCTACAAAATCAACAATCATGCTATTTTACCCTTCAAAAAAACGTCGATGGCATTTTCCAGTTCGTCGATGTTGTCGGTGCTTAGCCCCAAAAACTCGCGGCGGCGTTTTCTGTCTTTCGCGCTCTGGTGGTAATCCGCGTATTCCATCGGCGAGCCGACAAGGACGCTGTCCCTGCCGGTAAGCTGAGATATTGTAGAAATTTTTAGAAGCCCACCCCGATCCAGTATGCCGCCGGTTGAAGTCAAGCCTTTGCGCTTTTTGTATGCCTCGGTTAGCTCGTGCCAGGGATCGCCGGAAGGGTCCTTCTGTAGGGTAAAGCGATCCCTGGTTTGCTCCGCCATTTTGTTGCCAAGGCTGGTTAACAACCCCTCTTTGTCTCCGCCAGACAGGGCAAAATCGTTGAATTTCCTTTGGAGCCTTTCTATTTCCTGAAGCTTTATCTCGACTGCCGCGCCCATTAAAACACCTTGCCTTTTTTAATAAACCTGCCGTCCTCGATCCCGTCCTTTCCGGCGGTTACCACTTCCGATCCCTGCAAGCCCGGCCCCTCAAGGCCGCCCTGGTGCTCGCGGTTTATTTTTTCAAGGAGGGCCAGGCTTTCCTTGTATTTGTTCCGCGCGTTTTCGCTGTTGGTAACGGTGTCGGTCAGGCGGTCAAGGGCAATGTCGGCGCAGATTGCTTCAAGCGCGTCGGCAAACTGCGGGTTTACAGGGCGCTTTATTTCCCCGTCCCCGTCAAGAAGCCAGGGAAGGTGGGCGACAATAACACCTGTAGATTGCCGCAGGGCAGCTTCTATCCGTTCCGCGTCGGGCTCGCCGTCTTCCCCTTGCGGAAGGATAACGGCTGAGGGCTGCATGGATAGAAACTGCTCTACGGAAATCAGGGGCGTCATTCAGCTTTTGCCTCTTTGCTGTCTACAACTTCAACCCAGGGATCGATCCGCAGCTTTAACAATTGCAATTCGGTTACCTGGTAGGTTTCCGGCTTTTGAGTCAGCACAAGCCCGGCGCATCGGTAGCGCGGGTACTCGGTTTTATGCCGAAGCACTACAGGCCGCTTTTTTTCGTTGGAGGAATCAGCCCCACCCCCGGCGGCCCCAGAACCTTCCTTTGGGCTCAAGGCCGATCCTGCGCCGGGGGCGGGGTTTTCATCCCTATCGTTAAAATTTTTTTGGTTTTCAATGGAAGTTTGCTTGTTCGGTTTTTCTTTTTCCATAGCTGCCTCTCCTTAAATGTGCGGGACTACCAAGAGTTCCGCAGTGTGGTAGTTGGGGTTGGACTCGCCGCCGTTGACGAGCTCCCTCGACAGGATTGCGCGGGCCGCCGCCTCGTTGGCGGGGCCGACAATCAGGTGGGTCGGCACGATGCCCAGGGGATCGCCGCCGTCCCGCTTCAGGGTCTGCATGGCAAGCCGGGCCGCCTCGTAGTTGGCCGCCGTTAGCGGGGCCTTCGAGCCGACCGCCTGCTGCCAGAGGCCGTAGCCGAAGCTGCCCCGGTAGCGGATGCCGTACAGGTACTTGTCCTGCATGAAAACCTTGTCGTTTTTGGTGTCGGTAATTTCTTCGAACTCAGGCTGGCTGCGCTGCTGGGCGATAAAGGGTTTAAGGCTTCCGGAAAGGGATACCAGCGCCCAGGGGGAACCGGTTTCTAATCCTGTGCCGATGATGTTGGAAACTTCCTCCGCAGTGCCGGTACCGTCCGCATTCGGGTAGACAGGATGGGCAGTGTCAAAAAATTTCTGCCCGTCGTAGCAGAGGTTTGCAAAGCCGCCTGTGACAAGGGCTGCCACGTTGCGGTTCATGAACCGCTCGAACTCGTCGGCCATTTCCCGTGCCAATACCCGGTACTGGCCCAGGTTGTCGTCTTCGATGTCGGTGCGGTCGACCCCAAGCGTCGACTCGTATTTCTTGTTGACAATCTGGTAGGCGAATTCCGCTATGTCTTTTATGACGCGGTCGCCGATCCATTCCCGCAGCTGGGGGAAGGCCCCAAGCCAGCCGTAGGTGTTGCTCTTTGTGCTGGACGTGATGATTGTCGCCAAGAGCTTCCAAATAGGCTTCGCGTCGATGTCCGCCATCCTCGTGCGGAACTCGTCGCGGAGCGCGGTGCGGAGCGCGTTTAAAACGCCGCTGGTTATGATCATTTTGCGTCCCCCTTGGATTTCTTAATCTCTTCGTCGCTGTAGCCAAGCGCTTTCCTTACGCTGACATCCTCAGCGTTAAGCGCCGTTCCGCTTCCGGCTGCCGGAGGCGCGCCTTCAGGAGCCTGGGCATCCGCGCTTATAATCGCCGGGGTAGCGGCGGCGATCTTCCTGAAGGACTCAAGCCCCGCCTGGGTGGAGCAAAGGGCCAGGTACTCCGCCCTGCTTGCCGGGGCGATCTTCCGGCTTTTGATCGCCTCGTCCACAGCCGCTTCCGCGTCCCTTTTAAGCTGGGCAGCGTTTAAGTCGGAAAGCTGTTTTTCCGCGGCGACCGCCCTGGCTTCCATCGCGTTAAGATCTGCCCTGGGCGCGTAGGCCGTCAGGTCTACCGCAGTCCTGTCCGTCTGCGCCGAGGCGGCTGCCTTTGACGCGTTCAGCGATTTCGCCGCGGCGAGCGCCTCATCTTCGGTCGCGGTTTCGGGCAAGCCCAAAGCCGCAAGTAATGCTTTATTCATGGGCTTTTTCTCCTCAAAAATATTTTCTCTCTGCTCCGAATTAAGGGCAGGAAGATTCAGGTTTGGTGAATTGGTAAGAGCGACGCGGAGGATGCAGTTGATTTCCCCTTTTTCGTTGTGAAGGAAAACCGGGGAAATAAACCGGTATTCTTTTTTTGCAAGGGCTTCGCGCCCGCGCTCCGTCCACTCGACATCGGCGCATATAGCGCCTGACGCATCGGCGCAGAGATTTTTCATCCAGCCGAAGGCCGGGGAAGAGCCGCCTTTGGGCGCGGCCAAATCCGTCGCGTGGTTTTCGTCGATGGGCAGCAAGGAAAGGCGGGCGGTAGAGTTAAGCGCAACCTGCTTCGGGTTCGGGTTTTTCCATTCGCGCCCGTCGCGGCCTTTTATGGTTTTGTCTGGCGGGACTAAGGTAATTCTGCTGGGAATTTCGCCTTCAAAATTGAGGGATAAAAAAAGGCTGCCCGTTTCCATACGGACAGCCTATCGGAGCGAAAGGCGTTTTTTATACTAATCGGAATTAATGCTTTCGCCCACCTCTAAAAACGGCAGGTATGGCATAGAAGGCTTAAGCTTTTCACGCCGGCCTTGCCTCCAGAGTTCATAGGCAAGGGTAAAGCTGATATGGTACTCCCGCGCCAGGTCGTTCATGCCGATCCCTTCCCTCCCGTGCCGCTCGTAAATTTCAAGGGCGATAGTTTTACGGAAAGCCTTTTTTTCTTGCGGAATGTATACCTGCATACGCCCGTAAAGAATCATTATCTTGTCAAGGATTTTTTCAGCGTAACCGTCGCCCACCGCATCCGCGATGACGCCGCACAGGCTTTTCGCGGAAGCCCCGCCTGCCTTTCTTCCCGGGATGTAAATCATCTGGCCGCCGAAGTAGCGGCAGATGGCCCGCACCGCTTTTTGCGCGGTTTCCGACGATACGCCGCCTGAAGCGCAGGAAAGGATTAAGTCCTCCACAAGCCCGCAGGGCTTAGCCTTTGCCATCCGGCGCCTCCAGCTTTTCCGACGTGTCGGGATCGAACCCGGCCTTGGCCATCATGTCGCGCAGCGCCAGGATTACTTTCTGCGCCGTGTGGGCCGTAAGGAAGCGTAGCGACTTGACCCCGGCGATGCGGTCAACGAAGGCCAGGAGCGCCGCGTCGCTTTTGTTCCGGGCGCATTTATGCCACATGCCCTTGACGTACTCAAGCTGCCCGGGGCTCGCCGTTCCCTGCTCTTCGGGCCTTACCCTCTCCGGAAGCTGGGCAAAGCCGCTGCGCCGCATGGCGCGCAGCACGGCCTCAAGCTGGCGCCCGGTCATGTCGGCGCAGGACTTTTTCCCTGTAATGCCCTCAAGGAGGGCCCGGTAAGCGTCGTCGCTAAGGGACATTGTCGCCTTGCCGACATGGACAAGCTGGACGAGCCTGTTTCGCCTGTTTTCGTTTTCCGCCGACATCATTTAACCTCCCCACAGAGCCGCTTCGCACCGCCGCGCAGCGGGGTCTGTTTCAATTGCCGAGTAATTTCTCATATTTTGCTTTTTGAACCGCTGTAAGGCGGTTTTTGGACATTACGTCTTCCAGTGCCCTTGTTGTAAACGCCTCGACGTTCCCCAGGCATTTCACTTCAACATACGCCTCTATCTCCCGCCAATTTTTGGCGGTGAAGGTGTACGATTTTGATTCCGTGTCCGGCGGGCTAAAGTGTTTGTGCATGATAAGCCGGGCGAAGATGTTGGGTGTTATCCCCATCTTCGCGGCTTCGGCTTTCAGCGCGTCCATTGCCTCTTCCTTTATTTGCAATTGCATTTGCACCATGGTTCCCCTCCCGTTATGCCTCAATGGGTCATTTGGAAATTTATTATGGCCATTAGAATTCCCAAAATTCCAACAAGCCATCCAAGCAAAAATCTTTTCACTCTGCTTCGCCTCCCCTACAGGCTGTTCACCACGTCGGCGTCCACGATTTTTGCTTTCATGGAAGCCGCAAGGTTCATCGCCTTCCTTGCCCAGTTGTTGATGAGCAGGGGGTAGGCGACCGAGTACACAACGCCGTTGCGGGTCTGGCGCTGGAGCTTGCGGGCAAGGGCCTCGCAGGCCTCGTCGGTAAAGACCTCCTTCCGATCTTTCTTGAGCCGCGAGAATTTCAGGTCCAGGTATCCGGCGACTTCCTTTTTGTCCGCCAGGGGCTCCAGCTCGAGGATCTCCATGCGGCGGATTATCTCCCTGGCCTCCCAGTTTTTGGACTCGTCCAGCTTGGCCTTCATCTCGACCTGCCCGATCAGGACGACGGCAAGGAGCTTCTTGAAGCCGTCCTCCAGCTCCCAGAAGCGCTTGA
>Ga0268262_10003617_pt1 | contig 16623 bp, 19 predicted proteins | sample TergutNc150P3_FD_190354 | JGI IMG/M metagenome (GOLD analysis project Ga0268262, IMG submission 190354) | Nasutitermes corniger P3 segment gut microbial community from laboratory colony in Florida, USA - Nc150 P3 (SPAdes) (version 2) | ecosystem: Host-associated > Arthropoda: Insects >... | reverse complement strand
TTTAATTTCTTTAATGTATGGTACTCCTACGCAGAGCTTTTTAGAGACGGCGTTTGCCGTACCGATTACAAGACATGCCGTAATTACGGATATTATAAAATTTTTCATAGGATTCTCCCCTTTTTGTTCCGGCTTCGCTTACGTTCCGATGCGACAGGTAAACCGCTTAGAAAAGGCGGCCAGGGAGTTTGAGAAATCATATTATAGAATGACCCCGTTAGTCTTTGCTCGCCCTTGCTTGCGCTCCGGCGCGGTTATTTTATAACCAACGGCTCCCCGACCAAACGGGGCATTATTTACGGCATAAAAAAACGGGCCTCCGCCCATAATTATTTTTATGCGGATTACAATGCGCCAACTATACGCTTGCGCGCATCGCTATAATATGGGCTTCTCATGGCCCTGAACGCACTTTCCTTGTGAGTTCACGGGCATTATAAACCGCCGCGGCAAAAATGTAAAGGACTTTTTATAGTGATTAGTGACAAGTGATTAGTGATTAGTGGATGTCGCGCTTCGCGCGTGGATTATCAATCACTGTTTCACTAGTCACTAATCACTATTTGCGCATGGCGGTTCTGTACGCCTTGGTCGCCAGTTTCAGCGAAAAATCCCGCATCAACAATCCGCCGTCCGACGCGCCGCGCGTATCGGCCTCCAGCTTGTTCAGCCTGATAAGAACCTGGGTTATATCCGATTCGGTCCAAATGCGGCGCGCGGCGTTGAACAGCCTTTCGTACTTCCAAAACACGTACGGCATGATTCCGCCCGCGACGCACGCCAGCAGGTCTTTGAAGTGATACCCCAAAACGCGCGTCAGCTGTCCCGCGCCGACGTTTTCCGCCATCAGCCGGTCCAGCGCGGCCAGCGTTTCGGGCACGTTCCCCGCAGTCAGATTGAATTTGAATTCGTCCATGTTCGCGGCGCCGGTATCCGGCAGGCAATTCGCGGCGTCCTCCATCGTCACGCGTCCGCCGTTGCCGACATACAGGGATATTTTTTCCAAAAAGCCCCGCGCGACGGCGCGGTCTTTGCCCATGTGCTGAATCATATAGGCGATAGCGTCCGGCTCAATGTCGCGGATTTCGTATTTTGTCAGCTCGTCCCGTATCAGCGCCTTCAGGTCCTGTTCGCTGTCGGCATAAACGGCCAGGGCCGCCGCGGTCTCATGATCTTCGAACCATTTTTTCAGGCTGCTTTTATAATCCAAGTCGCCCGTTACGACGACGAGCGTCGGCGATTCGCAGAGTTGATGTATCAGGTTCGCGTCGCGTCCGTCGGGATCGGTTATCACTACCAATTTGTCGCCGCCGAACATGGACGTGGCGCACGCGTCGGAATAGACGACATCGAACCTGTCGCGCAGGTCGTCATGCCCGGCAGTTATGATGTTGTCCGGCGTAATGCCCAGCTTTTGGATGATCCTGTCGACGAATTCGGAATTTTTCCCCGCGTCGGGCCCGGATATCAATAGCGCCGGAACATTTGCGAAATTGCTTTTTAACAAGGACGAAAAATCGGGTTCCTTAATTTTCATGTTTTCTTACGCGGCGCCCGGCCATGCCTGCGCGGTTAGTCGTTTTTCAGCTTTGAGTTGACCTTCATTTCTATCTTGTCGCCGATCGAGTTGATCGCGTTGCTGATGGCGGTGGTCTTCGCGGCGTTCGCGGAAATCAAATCGGATACGAAAGTATAAGACTCCGAAGCGGTCTCGTGCGACTTGGCTATGACCGCGCCGTTTTCGGACAGCGTCCAGGACGCCTCTAATTTGACTTCTTCCCAGGTCGCGGCGCCGGACCTCTGCAGGCCTTTATAAACGGTGGTCGGATTTGCCAGCGACACGGTCAGGGTATATCTCGCCCCCTCGTTGGACGGAGTATTCCACGCCACGATCAGTCGGTTGCGCAGGTCTATTCCGTTGGTGCCGGAAATGGGGGCTATATAGATGTCCCTGGTTTTCGCGCCAAGGCGCTGATTGTCCGAGAACACCGGCTCGAACCCGCATCCGGCGGAGAACAATACGCCCGCGGCGCAAAAAAAGAGCCCGATTTTTTTCATACTGAAACTATAACTTGCATTTTTATAAAAAACAAGTAAAATGACGCGGTCGGATAATCAGATCTGAATAAGGGTCCCGCCTTCCTATGGCGCGGACGCCGATAAGGAATCTGTCGAATGTCTGGCAAAGGTCAACGTATCCCGCGTTTTGCGTGGGGTTTTGAAAACAATAGGAATAACTAAATGGCAAGAATGGGTGCGAAGCGCAGTACGCGCAAATTGAAAATAGGCCGCCACTGGGGCGTGAATCTGTGGGGCCAGGCGAAGTCGCCGTATAATAAGAGAAAGTACAAGCCGGGCCAGCACGGGCCGACGGCGCGGGCGGGAAACCTGTCCGACTATGGCAAGCAGCTGAGGGCCAAGCAATTGCTCAAGGGCTATTACGGCAACATCGGCGAGAAAAAGTTTCATAAGTATTATGACGAGGCGAACAATATGAAAGGCGACACCTCGCAGAATATGATAGGGCTGCTGGAATCGCGGCTGGACGCGGTGGTTTATAGGGCGAAGCTGGCGCCGACGGTGTTCAGCGCGCGGCAGCTGGTGTCGCACGGGCATGTCAGCATCAACGGCAAACGCGTCAAGATAGCTTCGAAACGGGTCCTGCCGACCGACGAGATAACGATCAGCGACAAGGCGAAGCAGATGCCGCTGGTGGTGCTGGCGCTGGAATCGTCCGAGCGCGACTTTGCGGACTATGTGAAAGTGGACAAGGGCGCGTTCTCCGCGACTTTCGTGCGCGTGCCTTCGTTCGAAGAGGTCCCGTACGCGATACAGATGCAGCCGGACCTGGTCGTCGAGTTCTATTCGCGTTAACCGTGGCGAAGACGGACGAGTACGAATTTTATCGGGTGTTTGGCTCAGCTGGTTAGAGCACTTCGTTCACATCGAAGGGGTCGGGGGTTCGAGTCCCTCAACACCCACCAAAAATGAAACGCCCCTTGCGGGCGTTTAATTTTTGGTCGAATGCTTGGGACGAGAACCCCGGGGTTCGCGTATGAGTCAGCGAGGCGCGAGTTGAAACGAGCGGACGAGCGGAGCGGCCGTAGGCCGCGGGAACGAATGGTGAGCGACGCGCGAAGCGCGGCGGCGAACAGTCCCTCAACACCCACCATTTATCAATTTTCTTGATTTGTCAAAATTTAATGCTATAATGCCCTCATGTTTTTTAAGAAGACTAGAGAGTTAATGGCAACTGAAAGGATTATAAAATGACCACTGATTTTAACAACATGATAAAAGAAGGCGAAAGGAAAACATGCGACTCGTGCATAAAACTTGGGATGGCGGTTTTAGTCGATGGCAAATGCGCGATCGACGGCTGTCTGCAAAGCGACAGGACGAAAGAATGGATAATTTTGGAGCAATCCCAAAAAGCTGAGAATAAGGCGGAATCCCTTAAAAGGAAAGCCGACGTCTGCAAGGATGATGATCCGGAAAAGGCGATAGCCTATAAACTCTATGCCGAAGCGGCGGGCAATCTGTCGACCGAGTTGCGGGGTCACGCCGCGCTTCACAGATAATCCGGTTTTCAAATCCAAAGAGATGCGATCGAAAGGATTATGAAAAATGACGGAAAACGAAAAGAAAGCATGCGAATTGGGTCAGAAACTTGGAATATGCTACTCTGTTGACGGTAAATGCGGCCTTTTGGGATGTCTGCAAAGCGCCGTCCCGAAAAAATTTTTGATTCTGACCAAGGTCGCGCAAATCCATGGAAAGATAGACGCCCTTAAAGCCGAGCTCGATGAAATGAGAACGTTTATGTCTTTACTGCAGGACCAAGCCGCGCTTCACAAATAACATGAGTGGAATTTAAGATTTTGGCATGATACGAAACCATATTATTTATTCGGACGACTTTAATTTCATAAAGATTTCCGACGCCGAGGGCCCGTACATTTATGACGAATACAGAAAGCGGCATATAGACTTCACGTCGGGCTGGAACACGGCGAGCCTGGGTTGGCGCCATCCGGAGATAGCGGACGCGGTCGCCGGGCAGGCGAAAACATTGCCGCACGTCCCCCATTGGACCACTACGGAAATTGGGGAATCTTACGCGGCGGCGCTTGTCGATGCGTTGCCCAAGACGCCTAAAAGGCTTGATTATATAGCGCGCGCGGCCAGCGGCACGGACGCGAACGAAATGGCGATCAGGGCGGCGCGTATTTTTACGGGTCGCACGAAAATATTGAAATTCAAGAACGCTTACCACGGACATACTTTGGCACCGGAAACCATATCGCCCGCGGACGCGAACGGCTTCGTCAACATCGACTTTCCAGTAGAGCCGGGTATGCCGGGTTTCTATTATGAGTTAGATACCCTATTGCACGCCGGGGATATCGCGGCCATAATTTGCGAACCCGGTGTCATAACGGGCGAAGGCGCCGCCACGACCGCGCTGGCCAAGGGGCGTCGGTTGTCGCCATATCCTGATAACGTCTACGAATACAACACCATGACCGAGCCGACTCCTGATGTGCGGAGATTTATGTTGACTATAAGAAGGCTCGCCAAAAGGTACAGAACCTTGGTCATATTGGACGAAACGTCCACGGGATTTTCGCGGCTGGGCAAATTGTTCGGCATGGAGCTGGCGGAAAGGCAATATCCCGCAACGATAACTGAAAGTACCTACGGTCGAAAGACGGATGGCGATTGGCCTTTGCCTGATATGGCGACCTTTGGAAAAGGCATGGCGAACGGGCAGGGCGTCTTGGCGGCGCTGGCCATGACCAAGAGGATCGCCGACGCGACGCATGACAAGGGCGCGTTCGTATCGACGCTGGCTTGGACGCCGCAGGCCGTCGCCGCCGCCGCGAAAACGCTTGAGATACACAGGCGCGACAAGGTTTGGGAGCAGGCGAAAGAGAATGGCGATTACATCAGATCCGTACTGTCGCTCGGGCTGAAAAACCATCTGTATTTTCGCGCCCCCCTCAAAGGAATCGGAATGATAATAGGGATGGAATTTACAAATCCCGAATTTGTAAAAAATGCCGTAAAGACCGCGCGGGCGGCCGGCCTTTATATAATCTCGCGCGATAATTTTAATATTCAGCTGATGCCGCCGCTTAACATAGAGCGAAAAGTTCTCGACGACGGCCTCTCCCGCCTGTTTTGGTCCCTGAAAGTCGAAAAGTTGAAATAGCCGCCGCCGCGTCGGAAGTTCCGCTTGATATCAGGCTTTTCCGATTATATCGGCAATCGTTTTTATGATTTTGACAAAATATGGCGCCGACAGGCGGCTGTTGCCAAAACTTGTATGCGCGGCGGTCGTTTTCTTTTGATATGTCGGTTGCAAGCGGCAAAGGTTCACAACCTGCATCATATCGCACAATGCCCAGCATTCTTTTTGCGCCAGCACGCCCGGCATGACGCCCCTCGGAACAAGCAACGTATTCGACGTTTCTTTTTTCGGTTTCTTGGTTGTGAACGGCGCGACAAGGGCAAGCCGCGTTCTTTTGTGCGCGTATATGATGACGACCGGGCGGCGCTTGCCGATTTCCGGCCTTATATTTGCCGTAAACCCGCAGGCGGGATGTTTTGTATTCCCGTTGATATAGCAAACTGCGTCCGTGGAGGTCGCGGTGCAAGCCTCGAAATCACAAACAAAAACCTGACCGCGTTTCACGAATCGCGGCGACGCCAAAACAGCCATATAAAATCCAATTTTAGACCCCGCGCAAAGCGGGGCCGGTAAACCCTATTCGGGATGTAAAATCATCTTGGCGACGGTTTTACACTCATAATATAGCGCATCCTCGTCGAAAAATCAAGGGTCTTGATGTTCTGTAAAGTTCAAAAGGCCTGAGACTGGCCTTTTGACAGCCGCGCGATTTTGCGTTATAATTTCATGGTAAAAGGAGCGGACATGAACCACGGAAAATATATAGGTTGCGTTATTGCGGAAAGCCTGGCCGATCAGTGCATGATCAACGGTTTCGAGGTCTTTAAAATCCATATCTCGAGCGAACCGGATGATCGCTGGCACATATGTACTGGGTCAAGGTTCGAAAGCGATTTGATCCTGATTCAGAATAATTTTCTAGACGGCGGCTGGTACGCCCATTTTGCGAACTCGGTCTCGGACGAAGGCGTCGTCGTTTTCAAAGAAAAAATGTTCAGAATGAAGAAATCCGATTCGTCGACTTGGACGGGCGCGATAGAATACGGCAGGTCGATAGGCATCCCCGAGGAACAGTTGGATTTCGAATTCGAAAGCCTGAAAGGCTGAACAGTCCGCTAATTATTTGCCTTGCATTTTTGCCGGAAAAGTGTACTATTCGGGGTAGGGAACGAGAGGGTGTGCCTTAAAACAAAAGGAACAGCCATGTCTGAACATGCGATAAAAAAACTCTCGAAGCGGGTGGAAGCCGCAAAATCCCGCGTTATACTGGGTCTCGATTTCAACGACGAATTTGTCCAAGCGGGCAAAGCGGCGGGTTTCGAAAGTCCCGGCCAATTCTCCGTTTATTTGATAAATGCCTTTTACGAACATATTTCTGGAATAAAATTGAATATCTCGTTTGCCATGGACAAATACCTTGGCGACGCGGGATTTGTATTCGATTTTGTCGATGGTGAATATCCGGATTTGCCTACGATACTGGACGGAAAGCCCGGGGATGTGGGGGATACCCAGCTGTACCGGGCAAGGGCGGACAAAAATCATTACCACGCGGACTTTTACACGATCAACTCGCACATGGGGCCGATGGCGACGATCAATCCGTACCTGGAGACGGATCCGAAGTGCGGAGTATTTGTTGTGGCCGCGTCGTCGAACGGGGACGCATGGTCGCAGAACAGATATTCCGAGGGCGTGCATAATTATGAATGGACGCTCCTTGACACGCACAGGACGTACAGAAACAAGGAAAAAGACGAGACGATCGATACGTCGCGCGTCGGATTTGTGGTCGGCAGCACAAAGCCCGATGCGGCCAGGAACATCCGTTCGCTGGAAGAGACGCACGGTTTTGCGCCCGCGTGGTTTTTGATGCCGGGTTTCGGGAAACAGGGCGGGTCGCTGGAATCTGTGGCGTATGCCGGGCCGAACGCGGTTTATCCGCTTTCCAACGGCCTGGTGAATCCGGCGTATCTGAAAGGCCTGACGCCGCTTCAGGCCGTGATTAAATGGAAGAATCTGATTAACGAGGCGTCGAAGTACGAATCCATGCCGATGGAAAAGAGGGTGGTCAAAGGACTGCTCGATAACGATCTTTTTTGGGTGTCGGCTATGGAGAATAAGGAAGATTGGAGGAAGTTGCACGCTCTGAATCCGGACGGCAGTCCGAACTTTTCGCCGATGTATTACGAGGTGCGGCATATTCAGCAGGATTTCGGACTGATGCAAAACGCGTCGTACCTTATAGCCAGGACGATCCGCGACGCCGGGCTTAACCCGGGCGCGATCGGCATGGTGCCGTACGGCGCGCTGGGCCTGGGATACTCGGTGGCGTCGCATTTGGAATTGCCGTCGATAGTGTTCCGCGCCGAGGCCAAGGACGGAAAGCTCGATTATATCGGGAAACCGCCGTCCGGCGCGAATGTCGTGCCGGTCGAGGATGTCGCCACGTCGGGCGACTCGACCATAAAGATTATCGAAATGCTCCGCAAGGCGGGATACTCCGTGACCGACGCGGTTGCGCTGATTGACCGCGAGGGGAAGGCGAAGGAAACCTTGGCGGCGACGGGCGTCCGTCTTCACAGCCCCATAAAGCAGAGCCAGGCGCTGGAGTATTTCGATCAGCTTTGTCCTAATCATCCGGGTCTTCGGATCGCCAATAAATATTTGGACGAAAGAAGGCAAAAGGGCTGGTAAAAACCGCGATAATAAAGGCCGCCTGCGGGCGGCTTTTTACTTTATAGTTGCCGAAAACGGCGCGGCGATAACCGAAGAAACCGTATGAAAAGAACTTGACATTTCGAAATATATGATATAAACTTGACGAAATCGGGACTTGAGAGGGTTTGGAAAATAAATAAAAATGGAGCAGCAAAGATGGCGCAACTAATAAAGCCCGATTATCCCTTTATCCCGTATGAACTTTTAAATACCGGAAAGGTCCGCGAAACATTCCTGATACGTCTTCCGGACGGCAGAGAATACCTTTTGATTGTGACGTCCGACAGGATTTCTGCGCTGGATTATGTGTTGAAATCCAAAATAGAGGGCAAGGGCATAGTCCTGAACCAAATATCGAATTCCTTTATGAAAGATTTTATTCCGACGAGCAACCACATCGTAGAGACGGATATAGACGCCATAATCAAGCTCGTTCCGGGTTTGGCGCGGTTTGCCAATATTCTGCGCGATCGCGTGGTTTTGGCGGAAAAGCTGAATATGTTTCCGCTGGAATGCATATTCCGCGGCTATTTCACGGGCTCGGTCGTCGAGAAATACAACAAAGACAACAACGGCATGGTGCTGGGGCACAATGTCGGATTCGGCCTGAAAAATTGGGATAAATTCCCGAACGGTCCGATCTTCACTCCGTCCGACAAGGCGCCGCTTGGTCGGCATGACACCAACCTTACGATTGCCGAGGCGAAGAAACTCATGGAAGAGCGCGGCTTTGGCGGCTGGATTGAAAAGATAGAATCCGACGGCCTCAGGCTGTTCAACGAGGTCAGCGAATACGCCCTGTCGGAAGATATCGTTATCATAGACACCAAATTCGAATGCGGCCTGGACGCGAATGGCAATTTGAAATATGGAGACGAGTTCTTTACGCCCGATTCCTCCAGGTTCGTCGAGAAGGAGGAATTAAAGCGGGCGACGGAGGAAGGGCGCGATCCGATAAGTCTTGATAAGGAGTCGGTGCGCCGTCTTGTTCGCGCCGTGAAAAAACAGCGGCAGGCCGAGGGCAGAGACATTGAACAGCAAGAGTTGGAGCTGGACGAGAAAGACATCAAGAAAACGATAAAAACATATCAGGAAATACATAACCGGCTGATCGGCAAAGACCGGAATCCCTCGGCCACCAAGCAACTGCAAAGGATATACGCCGAGAACGACCTCGGGCGCTAGGCGTAATGCGATTGTCAAATTGAAAACGCGCCGTAAGGCGCGTTTTTAATGTTTTTGTGCGCCTTGCAACTTTTCGATATCTCCCTGAAGCTGAATCACTGTTTTTCCCAAGGCGTCCAAAGTCTTGTTTGCATTTTTCAAAATCTTGGCGTTTTCCGATGTCTCGGCATTTTTTTGCGTAGCGGATGCGCTTTTGGGCGCGGATTTTGTTTTCTCCGTCGTCAAGGGCTTCGCTTTTTCCCGCGTCTTCAGGGAGGCTTTCCCGCGTTCCAACGTCGAGGTCTTGGTTTTTGAGCGATTTTTTTGCAAAAGCTCGTGCTCTTTTTCATAAATGTAGCGCTCTGCCAGACGCAGGTCGAAAAGAGTTGCTCCCCCGAATAGGATCATGAGGATGCCGACGGTTGGACCCATAATTCCGATAAAGAATTCCATAAACTCCAAAGCAAATGAGTAAGACCCTATCAATCTGGATATGATTGGATCCCCGTCAAGATATGAGCCTAAAATCCATATTCCGCCCGCGGTGAGGGGCAGGCCCCCGACGAGGCTCAAGGTATTGAAACGCGCCACGTTGCCCACCGTCGCCAATGCTTTTTGTATGTTTTCAGGGTTGTTATCTTTATGAATCCTCTTCAATGCTTCTTTGATAGCGTCAGGGAATCCTTTTAAGAAATGCTTAAATTCTTTATCGGCGGCGCTCTTTACGGCTGTATTTTTATTTGGCTGGGGTTCTTTTTCATCATCTTTATCCGAGCCCTTTAATAATTTATCGGCGGCAATTCCTGCGTTTATATTCTGTATGGTAAGAATGCCGCCAAGATTTGCAACCATTTAATTCTCCTATTATTTAGGAAATCATACCAAATTTTAAGGGGCTCATAAAGTAAAAAATTGACACTATTCGATAAATGGCCATAAAGCGCGTTTTCAACGCCCGTTTCCTTTGGAGAAGAATTTTTTTATCGTCGCTTTTTCGGATAAGGACTTGTTGACCGGAGAAAGCAAATGCGCGCAGATCATATTCCCCTCGTGTATAAGCTTTCCCTCTACCATCGCCACGACGTTCTTCGGCGATCCCAGCTCCAGTACGATTTCGTTATCTCCGAAAAGCAGGGCCCTTACGTATTCGATCTCTTCGTCGGTCGGCCTGCGCCTGGCCGCGAGTTTGTTTTTCACGATCGAAACGCTTAAGTGTTCCCAATCCTTGTCGACGGTGATCATGACTTTCGCTATAAGTTCCGGGCCGCCGATCGGGATATAGTAGATCTTCGCATCTTCCAAATCGTCGCCGAGATTTTTACGCATCGAGACGTTGACCTCCCGCTCTTCGGCAAGATTCCGATACTGCGACAAAAGTGGATTATTTTTTCTCATGATTATTGCCCATTTCCGCCTTAATCCTGTTCAGCGCCATCTGCCTGTGCGAAAACTGCGTTCCGAGATATCCGATGTTCAGCTTTTTAAGTTGGGACTTAAAGCATGCGCGCCAAAAGATCAGCGCTTTCATATAATCGGAATCCAAATCCGGCAGCATAGATATGCGCCACAATTCCACGTCGATCTTGATATACTCGTTCATCAGGACCTCGTGGTCGATGCCGACGCGGAACGGATTGGCGACGTCCTCTTTCCTCATGAAATCCATGGCTTTGGCGGCGCCCGCTTCGGAAATGGATTGTATGAAGTCGTCGTTGGTCGTGCCCGGCTCGACCCAAAATGGAAATTCTTCCGGGGTTTTCCAGTCCAAGCGAGCGACCAAATCCTCGCCGACTTGGTCTATGAATGCGAATTTTTTGTTCTGCTTTTTCGGCGGATGCTTGTCGGCCATATCTTTTTCCTCTGCGCGTATCATAGCACTAAATTTTCAGAAAACAAATTTGTGGCAACGTATCTGATTAGCGGCCTTTCGGACCCGCTTTGACCAAATAGGCCTTTGCGCATACGGTCCCGGCCCCGTAAGGTTGCGCGTAATCCGGGCTTAGAACCAGGGACGGATCGCCGCGCAATATTTCTTTGGCTTTGCATCGGCCGTTGTTGCATCCTATTGGGGCCCTGCAAATGCCTTCTTCTTTTTCGCTCATAGCGTATATCCTTTGATATTGCTCTCACGCTCCCGTTATAAACTCATTGTGCGCAAGGTTTCATGGCGCAGCAACGTTGCGAACTGGGAATTATATTTTGCAAGAATGTCTGTTCTGACTAATACCTCTTTGCCGTTGAGCATGAATGGCCACGCTGATTTTTCGCTGTAATTTAAGTCAAAGGGGCCAACGTTCCATTCCGCCTCCGAAAGTAGCATATGATCGAGGTCAACCTGCTGGGCCAGGATCCTTTGCCTTAAATCTTCTTTTGCGCCTGCCGTTATGTTGGGTTTGGGAACGGGTCTTTTGTCGCCGCGTAGCCGCGCCACGGCCTTTTCGTAAACATATACCTTTTCGATCAGGCACAATTCCTCGAGTTGGGATTTGTCGAGACCCAAATCCTCTCCGCCGAACTTAGTGTATTGCCTTTCTAGAAACGATTTGACGCCCGCCAATTTTTCTTTAGATTCTTTTAAACGGGCCTCGGCGGTTTCCAAAGTTATCTTGCACGGCATAATAGCCTCCTTTTTTAGAATTATAATCGACAATTCCGATAAATTCAATAAAAAAAGACAAACGGACCCGACCCGGCGAAAGGCCAAATTGGGGCGGTTTTACGAATTATGACGGGACGCCTTTGAAAATATTCGATCGATGATATTCCAAAAATTCTTCGCGTTTCTCATTACTTTTCAAATCAAACTTCTTATTGTTTTGCAAGTTGATTTTACGCCAATTCATAGGTGAAATATAGGGCGATGTATTCACGGTTCCGTCATTTTGGAACGTAATAAAACCCTGGTCGAATAGCCTATCGAAAGTTGGGGATAATAAAAGACCGTTAAACCTGTTAATCTTCTCTTCGTCGTTGGAATTAACCCATGGCTTTATATGGCTTGCTATTAACAATCTTTCGTCATTTATATTTGTAATAATACACCCGGCTGGAAATTCCTCCAATATAAGTTGCCTATATTTTCCCTGCCCAACGCGAGCTTTCTTCAACGTTTCTTTCTCTTCTTCCGAGGCGTCCGAAGCATCGATTTCTTCAATTTCCGTTGTCGCGGCGCCAATCCTATCCACGGTATTGCGCTTGTCATAGAAATAATCCAAGAATGGCCTGAAGTAAAAATAATACTTATTGTCTTCTAAACTAATAAGTTTGAGTATCGATAAATAAGTGATCTCCGGCAAGGCGATCGTTCGAAACAATTTATAAACTTTCGCCGTAGAGTTTGTGAGATAGAATCTTGCGGGTTTTCCCGCATCGGATTCAGAAATATCAAAATATTCTACGGTTTCTAATTCAGATACCGCTTGTTGGTTTTCGTCGAAATACTCGGATATGTCTCTACCATATCCGCGTTCCTGCTCTTCATATTCAAACGAAGCGCTATCAAGATACCCTTCCAAATCCTGTTTGATAAAGAAGCACTGTATGTTTGCAAAGTTTTCAAAGAAACCGCGATAATAATCTTCTTTCTGTCGGGAACCTAAATATAATTTTGCTTCTCCGTGTCCTCCGCCCATCTTATTTCTCAACACAAAACTATCTGCGACCGTTATATGGTCTATTACGTCGACCACATAATATTCTTTGCCCAAAACGACAATTTTTTCGTAAACAGTCTTTATCATAATAAACCTTTTAGAATAGAAACTAAAACATCGACCACTATGCTATTGCCGGCCTGTTTATATGCCTGGGTATCGCTTACCGGAATCTTGAAGGAATCCGAGAAACCCATAAGCCTAAAGCATTCTCTTGGCGTCAATTTGCGCAATTTGGAACCGCGGGTAATATAATTATCGACCCCGGCCCTGTGCATTTTTGCCATGGTTGATAATAATGGTCGCGCAACGTCTAAATCAGTTTCGGCCCGAGTGTAGAAATTCTTTGTCCCGGTAGCCAAAACATATTTTTTTACTTTGTCGGATAAGTAATATTTTTCCATATCCACAAAATCGCCATGCCAGTTGAACTGCTGGTTTCTTTTCTGACACAAGGCCACGTCGCCGTTGATTTGCGTATAGCACTTTTTCAGATTTTTCTTATCCGTGACGAACTTAACGCCTTTTTCGGGAAGAAAATACTTGGCGTTTGGATTATCCTCCAACAGGTCGTGCATTGTGATTTTGAGTTCCTGCTTTTTTGGAAACTCGAAAGTATTTTCCTCGCGCGTTCCGATAACGAACAGGCGTTCCCGATTTTGCGGTATTCCATAATCCTTGGCGTTCAGAACCTGGACTTTTATATCATACCCGGCGGCCTTCAAGTGCTTTTGTATTTCTTCAAAAGTTTTGCCGCTGTCATGGGATAATATACCCTTTACGTTCTCGAAGATGAAGCGCTTTGGTTTCATCTCTTTCAATACGCGAACAAATTCGAAAAACAAGTTTCCGCGCTCGTCGGAAAAACCATGCCGCTTACCTACGAGCGAAAACGATTGGCAGGGACTTCCCCCGACCAATAAATCGACGTTTTTATATTTCTTTCCATCGACGTCTTGTATAAGATCGATCCACAGCTTTTCGTCGATTGGAAAATTAGCGAGGTATGTCTTTTTGCAAAATGCGTCAGGGTCGCAGGCCAAGACTATTTCAAAATCTTTACCCAAACGGTCCAAGGCATGCTCAATAGCACCTATACCTGAAAAAACAGTCGCTAATCGTAATTTGCTCATAACCCTTTCTCAATCTCTGTTGTAATGATAACATATTTGGTCTTGACCTGTCCACGATAAAACTCTAAAAAAAGGCCGGTTGGACTCGAACGATTGAAAGGCTTGGTTTTCTAAGGTTTTGTTCGTATTTGTTCGATAATGGCTAAAAATTGGGATTCTCTGCACGAACGATTATCGAACGGGCGAAAGTCTTGCAAATCCAAGCAAAAACGCGCCTTTTGGCGCGTCTTGCAAAACTTGGCTCGGGACAACTTGCAATTATCGAACAAGCAATCCCGCTGATTTTACCGAACTTGTAAGACAAATCCAATTGTTTAAGGAAACTATCAAAAATTAAGATTCCATTATTTCTTTTAATTTCAACATCGGGATCATATCGGTAATAGAATCTAAATCTCCATTCAACGATTCTTCCGTATAAGTCATTTCTGTTGCTCCATTATCCAATACTCGATACTGGTATCTGACACAGAATTTATCTTTCTTGGTCAGCGTAAATAGCTTATCTAACTCAAATTCCGTAACCGTAAGGAAACCATTATTGTTTTCGTAAATAGTTCCAAGCTTACGAGGCCATTCGTTAGTCCGTTCCTTGCCTGCATCAACGAACCACTTATCCGTATTGTTCGGGTTTGTGGTAAATTCAAACACATCTGCGACCGAACGATTGATTATGATTTTTAATGTGTTGGTTTTCATCGTTTTCTCTTTTTTGCATTATAACATTAAAATTTGAGAAAACAATTACTTTGACAATAGGGGCAGTTGGACTCGAACCGAAGTAAATCGTCCTAAAGGCTTGGAAATCCAAGGTCCGGTTCGATAATGCCAAAAAACTGCATTTTTAGAATAGTAAATTATCGAACGGGCGAAAGGCTTGCAAATCCGAGCAAAAACGCCCGTTTTATGGGCGTTTGCAAAACTTGGCTCGGGATGCTGGACTCGAACCAGCGACATACGGATTAACAGTCCGTTGTTCTACCGACTGAACTAATCCCGAATTGCGCTGGCATAATAAACGATTTTCGCCGCCTTTTCAAGTTTTTTATCCGCGCATCCAAGTTTTTGCCCGTCCCCGGGAATCCGCCGACTCTAAGCCCGGCTTGCAAGCCCCGGCAAACGATGCTAATATTGCGGCTATGATATTGATTATCGACACATCGTCGTCGAAGATAAGGCTGTGCGACGGCGCGCGCCGTCTTGAAATCGAACCGGGCTCGCAGGCGGCAGATCTGCCTGCGCTCGCGCGGGATTTCCTTGGCGGCGATCGGCCGACCGCGATAGGGGTCGTCACGGGCCCGGGCAGCTTTACGGGCCTGCGGCTGGGCATTGCGTTCGCCAAGGGCCTTGCGCTGGGCTGGGGCGTTCCGCTGGCGGGAATCTCCGTGTTTGATTTGGCCGCCGCGGCATACGGCGGCAAGCGCGTTCTAGCGATAGCGTCCGGTCGCGGGGATTATTTCGTACGCGGCGCGGACGGCGGGCATAGCATCGAAAAGGGTCCGCCGCCGAACGCCGTACTGATAGACGATTACGATTTGGCGCCCGGCGTCGACATAGTTGCGGCGCGGCAAAGCGATTCGGCGCCGGTTATTCCTTTATACATACGCCCCAGCTACGCGGACCATGCGCCCGCGCCCCGGGCGAAAGCATCCTGAGCGCAGTTTTTGCCGCCAACGGCGGACAGCGGAAATAATAGCCCCTTTATGGTAAAAGCAAGGTGTCTTCGATATGGATAGAAACCTATAAAAAAGTTTTGGATTTATGGTATAATAACCGAAAAGCGGAGAGGATTAGAGAGAGATGAAAAAAGCACTATTTGCGACAATCGGCTTATTTTGGGCGCTTTGCGCCGCGTCTGCGTTTGGCGCCGCGTCGGCGGGCAAACTATATTTCAACTACGCGACGATCGGCGATATAATACAATTTGATTCGAGCGGGCCTTACGAATGTTCCGGCACCGTTAAGTTGTGGAACGCCGCGATCGTTGATGGCAAAAGTAGCGGCTCTACCAGTATGGAATTCAAAGGCTGGCAGATTGGCGATCCGAACGTGGGCCAAAATTACAGGCCTATAAATAGTAAAATTTATACCGACTGGCTTGATTGCGCCGAATTGGGCAGGGTGACGGGAAAGGCGCTGGACAGCAACGCCACGGTTTATCTGATTGCGGTGTGGGTGCCAACGGCAACTTCGATAAGAAATCCGCCGCCGCAACAGTCGTCTGCGGGAAATTCCGGACAGTCGGTCATTTCGTCGCCTGCGGCGTCCCAGCCCGCGCAAGAGGACTGCTTCAAAAGGTCGCCACCGACGCGTTGCGGGAACGGCAATTACGGCACGCCCGGAAGAAACCGCGGCTACGACGGAACGCGGGGGACGGAAAACGATTTGGGCAAATCCGGCGTGCAACGAATAGGGTTTAACGACGTCGTTTATTATGACACTGCGGCGAGAAAGCTGAAGCGCGGCGGTTGCGACGCCCCTGCCGACGCGAAAGTCGACTGGGTTTGGGACTTGGATGCGAGAAAGGCCGGAAGATGCGAAGTGCGCTGTATGATGGAGACCGAATGGCATTATACCAATCCGAACGAAGTGTATGGACGACAGACGTGCTCTACGCCTGTGCCGCCGCCGTCTTCGCCGGTAAAGGTGAAATATGCGGTGCAGAACGCGAATGGCGAATGGAAAACGCTGAGCGGCGTCGAATTCGATTGCGAAACCAGCCGCGCCACCAGCTTTCATTATGTCAAACAAGCCGCGG
>Ga0268262_10003616_pt1 | contig 16628 bp, 15 predicted proteins | sample TergutNc150P3_FD_190354 | JGI IMG/M metagenome (GOLD analysis project Ga0268262, IMG submission 190354) | Nasutitermes corniger P3 segment gut microbial community from laboratory colony in Florida, USA - Nc150 P3 (SPAdes) (version 2) | ecosystem: Host-associated > Arthropoda: Insects >... | reverse complement strand
TAAATGTCGGTATTTGTTGTAAAAACTTAACTTATTTTACTATAATGGCAATACAATCGTTCTCTCCGGCGGTTTCTTCCGGTTTCTGTTGTAAAGTATTGATAACACTGTCATTTGTATTTGCCTCAAAAACAGATTTTTGGATTCGTTCCCCATATCATGAAACGATTTTCCCTGCTACCTGTAATCGCTTTGGGTCACATATATCATAGAGAATTAGCCAATGGCCGTGCTTCATAGTATTTCAAAACTCACTGTTTGCAGCATGGTTTTGTCCCCTATAGTGCGTACTTTATAGCTATGTTATGAAGCATATTCTAACAAAGTTTCAATCCCTTAAATCAGGTCATTAATTTGAATACAAAAAAATACTCCTTTTCAGCAATGAGAAAGACGCGGGGTTTCAATCCCTTAAATCAGGTCATTAATTTGAATTTGGCCATTAAATTGCTTGAGAAGGACGGCTATACCCAAAGTTTCAATCCCTTAAATCAGGTCATTAATTTGAATCTTCCCACATAAGGCCGCTATAACGTGTAGAGAGTTTATACGGCGTTTCAATCCCTTAAATCAGGTCATTAATTTGAATCAAGGCTGTGCAGGGGCGGGATTGGAGTTTGGAGCTCGGGTTTCAATCCCTTAAATCAGGTCATTAATTTGAATCTGGCAACAACGTCGGCGATGTATGGAGTGTTGTCAACGGTAGTTTCAATCCCTTAAATCAGGTCATTAATTTGAATAAGACACCGCGCAGGAATACAACGATTCCGATTTTGAGGGTTTCAATCCCTTAAATCAGGTCATTAATTTGAATTAAATTATTGCAAAAAAGAGAATATAGACATAAAAGAGTTTCAATCCCTTAAATCAGGTCATTAATTTGAATCAAAAAACGAGTTTTTATATAACCGATGAGCTGGAGAAGAGTTTCAATCCCTTAAATCAGGTCATTAATTTGAATGATGTATCCACTGGTTTTGCATTGCAGGACATCTGCGGCGTTTCAATCCCTTAAATCAGGTCATTAATTTGAATAAACGTAACTATCTGCCCGGAATGCTACAAAGCGGAAAGTTTCAATCCCTTAAATCAGGTCATTAATTTGAATCGTAACTATCTGCCCGGAATGCTACTACAAAGAAAAAGGTTTCAATCCCTTAAATCAGGTCATTAATTTGAATCTGGACCCTGAAACTGCTAAAGGTGCAGATGACGTGGAAGGTTTCAATCCCTTAAATCAGGTCATTAATTTGAATCTGGAGCCAACCGATTACAACGGCAACCAATATGATTGTTTCAATCCCTTAAATCAGGTCATTAATTTGAATGGAAATGCTGGGAGGAACATGACATAGCCGATAGAACGGGGTTTCAATCCCTTAAATCAGGTCATTAATTTGAATATTTTTTATTAAGGGGTTTAATATGAGCAGTAGAGAGAGTGAGTTTCAATCCCTTAAATCAGGTCATTAATTTGAATAAATCAAAAATAAGTTGTATAAGTCGGAGGGTGAGAAGTTTCAATCCCTTAAATCAGGTCATTAATTTGAATCAATAAAGCAAGGAAATAATAATCAACATGACCTTCCAAGCTCGTTTCAATCCCTTAAATCAGGTCATTAATTTGAATGTCGTGCGTCAAGGGCACGATATGATTTGGCGGCTTTGGCGTTTCAATCCCTTAAATCAGGTCATTAATTTGAATTATTTGTATTCCGGCAAGTTTAATACAATTCAGTTTACAATCGTTTCAATCCCTTAAATCAGGTCATTAATTTGAATCTTAAGAACGGAGGCGCAGTATGGACAGTGGAATAGCGGGTTTCAATCCCTTAAATCAGGTCATTAATTTGAATTTCGAAGCTTTGGAAAAAAGTCCAAAGCGGAGCGAAGCCGAGTTTCAATCCCTTAAATCAGGTCATTAATTTGAATAATTCTGATTAAAAAAGATAAGCCGGCGGTTTAAACCCGTTTCAATCCCTTAAATCAGGTCATTAATTTGAATGTTAAGAATAAGCAGTATAAGAATGAGAGCGAGAAGCGCGTTGTTTCAATCCCTTAAATCAGGTCATTAATTTGAATATTCAACATAACGAGTGCATACAGGGAGTTGGAAATCCGGGTTTCAATCCCTTAAATCAGGTCATTAATTTGAATTAGGAAAGATGTAATCCTAAATAAGAAGCCGGCAGTTTAAGTTTCAATCCCTTAAATCAGGTCATTAATTTGAATCCAGGGCAAGCCGGGGTCGGTATGATCTGGCGGCTTTGGTGTGTTTCAATCCCTTAAATCAGGTCATTAATTTGAATTTGGGAATGGGGCGGAGACTGGACGCAATTTGACGAAAACGTTTCAATCCCTTAAATCAGGTCATTAATTTGAATATAGGTGGACAGCCGACATGGTATTGGACCCGGTAAAATACGAGTTTCAATCCCTTAAATCAGGTCATTAATTTGAATAGAAGTAATAGGGGTGTAATAACGGGGACAATCCTTTTTTTGGTTTCAATCCCTTAAATCAGGTCATTAATTTGAATGGAGTAAATCCTTTTTTTCATTGGGCTTAACCTGCACCCGTTTCAATCCCTTAAATCAGGTCATTAATTTGAATATTCAAATAAGCAGGGGTTACGCTAAAGGCGCCATTAAGGTTTCAATCCCTTAAATCAGGTCATTAATTTGAATAGGGATTTTAAATTGGGGTAAAGGTTTGATGGAAGAAAAGTTTCAATCCCTTAAATCAGGTCATTAATTTGAATGAGAAGTTGATTGAAGCGGTTGAGCAGAGGATTTCAAAGGGTTTCAATCCCTTAAATCAGGTCATTAATTTGAATATGTTCCTCAATAGTGCAACGAGGAAACTGTACAAGACAGGTTTCAATCCCTTAAATCAGGTCATTAATTTGAATCCGCCGCTGGCAAAAAGCGAATAAAAGCTAAAAGTTATGTCAAGGTTTCAATCCCTTAAATCAGGTCATTAATTTGAATTTGCTCAATGCAGTGCAGGAATAGAGGGCAAGTAATTGCCTTGGTTTCAATCCCTTAAATCAGGTCATTAATTTGAATGAACAGAATAGACCTGCTGCTTAGGGTAGGCCCGATAACTAAAGTTTCAATCCCTTAAATCAGGTCATTAATTTGAATCGGAAGGTATTGATTGGGTAATCGTCGGAGCGGAAACAGGGTTTCAATCCCTTAAATCAGGTCATTAATTTGAATCGGTAAAAAGTAAGTTGTACAAGAGTGATAGTGAAAAGCGAGGTTTCAATCCCTTAAATCAGGTCATTAATTTGAATATGATTCTGAGAAAAGAGTCATTCAATCCAGGATTAGTAGGGCGTTTCAATCCCTTAAATCAGGTCATTAATTTGAATCCGTTTCGGCGATAAGGTTGGCGGCGCTTTCTTTATGTTTCAATCCCTTAAATCAGGTCATTAATTTGAATTAACCGGTTCAAATGCTACCAAGGACGCCCCTCCAAAACAATGTTTCAATCCCTTAAATCAGGTCATTAATTTGAATTCTGGAAATCAGGACGTAGTAAGGAGATCGAGATGATAGACGTTTCAATCCCTTAAATCAGGTCATTAATTTGAATCCCAGGAAGAAATTAACCTCATGGTTAATAATGCTTTGTCCAGTTTCAATCCCTTAAATCAGGTCATTAATTTGAATAGTGATTGGTAGTAGCTCAGTTGAGTGAAGAATGTTGTTTGTAGTTTCAATCCCTTAAATCAGGTCATTAATTTGAATTAATAATCCGCCTGTCAATAGTAATTTTATCGTTATAGTTTCAATCCCTTAAATCAGGTCATTAATTTGAATCTACGAGTGCCACCCTTGTGAGTTATCCCAGCGGTGATGTTTCAATCCCTTAAATCAGGTCATTAATTTGATATGCGAAGGCAATCGCCTAATGGAACAAAACCTGGATTTAGTTTCAATCCCTTAAATCAGGTCATTAATTTGAATTAATGAGGAGATGCGAAGATGAATTGGGAGACAATCAACGTTTCAATCCCTTAAATCAGGTCATTAATTTGAATACTTATCTTAACTTATAGGAGATGGAACTATATGTGTGAAGTTTCAATCCCTTAAATCAGGTCATTAATTTGAATATTTTATTGCGGAGGTTCATTATGAACAGAGAGAGTGCTTGTTTCAATCCCTTAAATCAGGTCATTAATTTGAATAGGGTCTGCTTGAAGGGAAGTTCGATGTGTTGTTTGCAGAGTTTCAATCCCTTAAATCAGGTCATTAATTTGAATTTGGAGGTTAAAGATGACAACACGGATGATTTTCGTGGTCTTGTTTCAATCCCTTAAATCAGGTCATTAATTTGAATATTAACGTTCCGGCAAGCCTGGTTCAATTCAGCCTTCAAGTTTCAATCCCTTAAATCAGGTCATTAATTTGAATTTGGTTAAAAAAGAGAAGCCGGCGGTGTAAGCCGGAACCCGTTTCAATCCCTTAAATCAGGTCATTAATTTGAATGGGCGGTCCGGACGGGAGCGCCAAAGCTCTTGATAAACAAGGGCTTGTTTCAATCCCTTAAATCAGGTCATTAATTTGAATCCGGAAACTGTTCTACGAACATAATATGGCGATATGGCACCAGTTTCAATCCCTTAAATCAGGTCATTAATTTGAATGTAACATCTATCCGGAGATATTAAGAGGAGATGAAGATGTTTCAATCCCTTAAATCAGGTCATTAATTTGAATTCAATCCTCTGAGGGCCTTACGGAGAATAGCCAAAGTCTCAGTTTCAATCCCTTAAATCAGGTCATTAATTTGAATAGGAAAATTACCAATCGGCATTAATAATTCTTTGGGGTTATGTTTCAATCCCTTAAATCAGGTCATTAATTTGAATACCTCCGAAATTTCATCAAATAACTCCTTATGCAATAAAGAGTTGCATAATTTGAAAACGCGTTTTCCGCACTTCTCCCGTTGGTATTCATATTTTCCTTGCTTCTGACATCATTGTTCCCTCACAGTATTGGTTAATTCCTTGTCTTACAAGGAATTGGAGATTCCGCAAGTCTCCTCTGTTTTAGCAGGTTTTTCTGAAAAGTTAAGACCTGCGATTTTTCATCTTCCCTCTTTCTTTCAAACAAAACAGTGCCTTTTGAAAAATAGCGGCAGGCATTTTATCCTATTTCCGGGTTTAGAAATGGTACCCGCATTATGTCAAAGAACTCATTTTTCCCCTTATAGTATCTCATAATTCAAGCCAGTATAACTGTTAGAAGCCATTATGCCATATTTTTCAGCTTTTTGCCAGTCGCGTTCACAAAGGGGAATAATGGCAATAAAATCGTTCTCGCCGGCGATTCCTTCCAGTTTCTGTTGTAAAGCATTGATAACACTGTCATTTGCATTTGCCTCAAAAACAGATTTTTGGATTCGTTCCCCATATCGTGAAACGATTTTCCCTGCTGCCTGTAATCGTTTTGAATCACATATATCATAGAGAATTAGCCAATGACTATGCTTCATAGTATTTCAAAGCTCTCTGTTTGCAGCATGGTCTTGTCCCCTATGGTGCGTGCTTTTTCAAGACAAGCGTCACATATAGGGCAGAAAAATAGACTATCCTTCTTTCTGTCAATTAAATCAAGCAAGGCTGTTTTTATCTCCCCTGCTTTTTCCGCGGGCACATCACACTGAAAAACCGATTTCTGAACCCTAAGCCCAAATTGTTCCAGCGCCTTGGAGATTTGATTCCTTTTACGGGTATTTGTAATATCATAGCAAAAAAGATAGTTCATTTATACAGATACCCCTTGTACGCCTTTTCATCTCCTAAAATTACTCTTTTAAATTGTTTAACCTGCTCTATGACTATCATGTCCAGTGATAATTGAGTCTCCAAAGGAGGATAATACACTAATGTTTCCATCTTTTTCTCAAATGCAGGAATTACTTTTTTTAATCCTTCATTTGTAAGCAGGATCGCTTTTCCACCATCATCAGCGCTGTTATCCGCATCTGTATCGTCAACGCTTGTTACAGTGTGAAAAAACTCCGGGGACAACACGTTATGGTTAAACAGCGTACAGCATAAAGTATCCACAATAGGCGTTCTGAATTCTTCCATTAAATCAAAAACCAAAGCGTTTTTTCCGTATTCGGATGCGTGCAAAAAGCCCGCCATTGCATCAAGCCCGGAAGCTTCTATTGCTGTTTCAATTCTATACATAAGCAGCGTATATAAGAAACTTAATACGGCATTAACATTGGATTGCGGGGGATTTTTGCTTCTTCGGGGAAACTGCGCCCAATCGGGAATAAGATTATGCCTGAACACTGAAAAATAATGTTTAGCCGCCATACCCTCATAACCGCGAAGTTCATCAAGGGTTTCGGCGGTGTCAATTTGTTCTATGAGTGTTTTCAAGGATTGAATCACCCTGGAAAATTCTGTTTCACTGTCGGTTTTTCGTTTGATCCGGTGCATAAAAGTTAACTCGTTCTTGGCTTTGGCAAGGACAATGGATTTGGCAATAGGCAACGCGTATTTTCCATCATCGGATAAAATATATTGCTTCTTTCTTAAAAATACATTTTTGGTTGCGTTAAATATAAGTTTACCGTTATATTTTCCATTTGAACTGATAAACAGGGTATTTATCTGGTGCTTAATTAAAAGCCTGAAAGCTCTGCCGCTGATTGAAACTATGCCTCCAATAATCAGGCTATCCATTTTATGCGGGAATAGTTTTCGTATCGTTCCGTCAGCCGCGGTAAATTCCAGCGTTTCATTTGATTGGTTAAGCTTTCCGTGATCGGAAATAATATACACAACAGCCATATTCCTTCAACCCAAATCTTTGTAATTTTGATATTTTCTGAAACAAATATGCTCAAAAACGTAATATCTATATACTTTTTCGCCTTCTTGAACTTCATGGGCTACTCGTTCAGTAACCGCGCATACCGGAATAAGTCCCCTTTGAAGCGCGAAATCCGCCAGGGCAAAAGTCGCGCTGTGTTCTCCCTGTAGTATCAATGTATCTGTGGGCTTAGCTTCTTGCAGCCACGCGGTAAAAGGTTCAAGAAGGGCTTTGGTTAATCCTTTGTCAACAGGGATTCCGGCCCAGAGCGCCGAAATGGATGCGGGCGGGTAAATAATGTTCTTGGCGCCAAATAAAGAATATAACTCTTCTTTTTGTTTTGGGGTAAGCTCATGGTTCAAAAGACAGAAAATATCAGGCATGGTTTATTCTTCATCAAGGGCGATAAATAATTCCTCAATAGCGCTGTCTATCGGCTTTAATATACCCGGTATATTAGCCTGATGCGGATATTCTCCTTGTTTATCTTTTCCGCCGCCGTGGGCTATTTGATTGCGCAGGTATTCAATGTCCTCGAGCGTCTTTCCCATTTTCATTTTTTTTCTGATTTTCGATAATTGCTGCCGGGGTTTTTCAGTCAATCCTTGGGACAGACCTAGATCGCCATTGAACCAATCGTAATTGCCGATTTGGTCTTTATCAAGTTTTTCTGTCATGGCTGTTTCCTGTACAACTTGCAACGCGATAACCGCCTGGGTTGTCAGATTTTTTTCACGAAGCAATTTTGAGTATTCCCAGGCAGTTTTGGCAACAGGATACTTTTCGCCATTTTTCGGGTTTATTTTTTTGTGGATGTCAGTGAGTCTATTCCGTACATCGGTAACCCATTGAGGTTTTTCTGCTTCGCTGTAATCGGCAAGGGCGTTTTTTATCTGTTTAAGCGCCTCACATATTTGAAGAGAAAAATTACATTCAACAATCTCGCTTAACCTAAATAAACATTTAGCGCCGCTTTCCCAATAGGGCTTTATTTTTTCCGCAAGGAGTTTTCCGTCCAGATTGTCATCAAACATCTTCATTGCGGAACTTACTTCATAATACTCCCAGTATTTGGACAGATCGCGTACATAGGATATTTTTTCTTCTTCGATGTATTCGCCGTAAACAAGCTCCACTTTTCTGCCGTAGATTTCAGATGCGTTTAGCTGGAGGGACTGGAATATAAGCAAGGGCATGGAACGAAACCCATGGGTTATATCAAAGAGGATGCCGGTTTTGGGTTCAAGCAAATCAGGTATTTTAAGATATGAAGAAAAAACAGTTTCGACATTTTCCTGGTTGACTTCGTTGGTATGAACAACAATTTCAAACTTAATGCCATTATACCATCCAGGTAACTTTGATTTCAATTCCTTTTTCGATTCATCACAAAAGACATTTTTTTCACACTCATCTTTTATTCTGAACCAGAAATCTGAGTTTTCTTTGCTGTCAGGTATAAGTATGTCCCAGCTTGAACTTGTTGTTCCGACAAGAATTACCTTTTTTATAGGCCGGTACTCCGTTTCAAGGATCGCTTTGAGGAAAAGCGGAGTTTCACATTTTTTGGCCTTGTCAGGAAATTGGTAAACAGTCTTACGATACCCCCCTTCTTTTTTATGCATACCGGTTCCGATACTGGAAATCAAGGTATATCCATTCATAATGCTCACTCCTTTACCGACAAAATACACCAGCCCATGGGCACATACTTCCCGTCGTAATCGAACAGGGTACGGGTAGTACCGTAAGAGAGTTCTTTGCCTTTTACAATTCTGGTTTTGGGTTTTCTGAAATTGTCTTCAAAGGTTACAAACTCAACCTGGCTCCATCTGCCCACGCGGATTATAAATTGTTTTTCTGACTTTACCGCCGATCCCAGTTTGCCCTTTAATTCTGTAATTAGCTTTTCAGAACCATCGCTTACATCTTTAAAAAACTTGTCATACTCGTTTTGAAATTCACTCCAATAAAAATCATTGCAGCTTTTATGTATGTCCTCAAAAGTGATTGTTTTAATGCGTTTTGGCTGTTCTTCCCGTTGCAGCGAAAAAGGCGTTTTCTGCAGCATATCGTTTATGGTAATACAAAGCTCGGATACTGCTTTCCCTTCCAAAAGTTCACCTCTTAACACTTCCGCCTGTATTTGAGCACCCATGGACTCAAGGCTTCCCGTCTGCTTGTTAAAGGATACCATATCCAGTCCGCCGACTAATTGAGTGCCGCCGGCCTTAAACGGACAGTCAGAAAGCGAAACCGCGCGGAGGGGGTCGGTTTTTGCGTCTTTGTAGTCAAGCAGTTTTTTCTGCATTTTTTCTTCGGATTTATTACGATTATTCTCTTGCTCAAATTTTTCATGTAGTGCCTGATAATCTCTTTCAGATAAGCCCGTCAGGTACATATTCAGCAGGGCTGTTCGGACGCTTCCCTTTATGGAAGATCCCGGAATAACAGGATTTGGCGTTCCTTCGGTGTGGTACATTTGCAAAACTTTTGCCGCATTCTGGTGAGGATCTTTTTTCTGATTTTCTCTATATTTTGTTAAAAAATTTTTTGTAATCTCACAGGGATAATCCGTATCTTTGCGATGAATGCAATTCTCCTGAAAGAATTTGTAAAGTTCTTTCATGTTTCCCTCTACACTTGCGCGCTCAAAGGCCGATATTGCTTTTTCATCACCGCATAGCCTCTGCAATATCCGGTCGCTGGAAAATTTCCAGTATACCGGTTTTTTAAAATCCAAATCTCCGATTTTAGGCGCAATTTTATAATCCAGGGGGCTTAGTTCCTCGCCGGTTCCTATATGTACACCGGTTACAGGGGTAAGAATGTACGATTTTTGCGTCATAATATTTCCTTTTGGTTAAACCGGTATTACCGGCGCGAAACCGGACTGGCAGATATTAAATTTGTCAGAACCGTGCATTTTTTCAAGCAGGATACCCGCATATTCAATGGCGGTATCACAGTCAAATACCGCGCCTTCGTCGTAAAGCACAACCGGTTTTTTATGGGGAGATAAACTCGAAGCAAAAGAGCCGCCAAGTTTGCCCGAGCGGACAAAAATATCCGCTCGGATGTTTCTTAATTCGTTGTTTGGATCAACAAAAGGTCCCAGGGCCATATAGGTATTCCCCCGCTTCTTTGGTTCAACCAAAATTGGATCGCTTCTTATGACTATTTTGCCCTTCCCCGTTGAAGCGTCCGCGCCGTAGCCGTTCTCAAAAGCCCACTCAACAAGCTGTTTTACGTATTCCGGGGCAAAAGACGACAGGATATAGAAATCCCAATCAATTTTTTCATAAGTATTTCCACGAAGTATTCCTGGCCATTTTTCTTCTGTTGAATAGAGGCCCCCTTCCAGGACTGTATTTGTGGCGCGATCAATGGTATTGTGCATAACCGGAACATCCTCAAAAGGACTTTCCTTTACTTCTTTCGGTGTTTCTGTTTCGATAAAATATTCCGATGCGGACACATATTTGATTTTCTTGTCCGTTTTAATTTCGGAATATTTGTCTATGTCTAAACTGCCATCCCTTTCCACTGGAGGCGGCAAGGCCCGGCACACCATGCCCGCGGGGAAAGCGCTGGAAACCACCAGTACAGGCTGCTTGGATTTCTCCTGTTCCAGAAATCCGGCAACGGCTTCATCACCTTCATGGTTCGCTATTCCCCAGACAATATGCCCCCAAATGGTGTCACCTTTTAACAGGGTAACGACAGCGGAACATAGTTCAAAACGTATGCGGTAAAGTGCCATATAATATCCTAAAGCTTAATCGGGTTGTTGTTTTCATCTTTCAAATCAACAAATTCAATGCGCCCATTCCCCCTGCTTCCGCCCCCGCCGAGGTAATCGTTCTGTAACAGCCTTAACCCTTCAAGTACAACGGTGTTGAACAGTTCTTCATCCTCTTTGCCCCCGTCATCAATGTCAATGATACGGTAGACAAGCTCAAAGTCAAATGCCACTCCGGGGACAACTCGTTCTATGTGACGCGGATTTGCCTGTGCGGTGATTCTGTTAAGGCCGTTTTCGATTTTGTCTTCAAGAAGAGGTTTACCATCAGAAAACTTTCTTTTGTACTCTTCAGTAAGTTCCGCATCCCGAATTATGAGCCGGGACGGTCCCCGCAATCTGGCTTTTTCCTGTTCCCCGCTGTTTCCGCTGCCAAAAATGCGGCAGATATGGCAGTCTGGCCTTCCGCATTTGCAAGGTTCACCTTTGGAATCTTTTACCTTACCTTCTTTCCATTCAAGAAGTGCGCGCATTTTTCCTTTTATGGAAGATCCCGGAATATACGGTTCCCTGGTTAATGGATTTTTGATAACAGGATTATCTATCCCTCCTATTTCCACCTTGTCGTTGCCCCCGCCAATATGCAAACCGGCTTTAACCGTTATTTTTCCGGTTATCTTTTTTGATCGTACCTGTTTCATGCTTAATTCCCCCGTATCCTAATTATTCTTTGGATTTTTCTCGTAATAAAATCCATACACAGCTTCAAACAATGAAGTAAAAACATGGTAATCTTCTTCATCTTTGACCTGATCTAGCCCTTCTGAAATAAATGTGGAAAGCCTTTTATAGACATCAGCATCGTTTCTGTTTTTTTCAATTGCACGGGCGATATTATAACTCGTTTTTGATTTTATCATCTTGATATATGGAAAATATTTTTTCCATGTTTCATCGGTTCCATCAAGATTCTGTTCAAACCGCTTGACTTCATCATAGAGACGACGCAATTGTGTTTTGCTCACACCGTAAGTGCCAAATTTTCCCTGACCTACAAAGCCGCTTGCGATTCCTTCCGCAGTTTTGTCAAATAAATCAGTTTTAACAGTTTTTTTCTCCGCATTGCTGTAAAAACTTTCCATAGTCATCATTCCTCCTTACCTTTCCTGTTTACATATAACGCATAGCTTACCGCTATTCGTGACTTTTTCATAGCATCCGGACAAACGCCGAACTTGTGAAAAAAGTCAAGCGTTTCTTTATGTTCCGGTTTAATGTTTCTCGCAATGATATACCGGTAATTGCTCATCCAGAGTAAATCCCTTAGATTACCGTTTTCCAGCTTCTGTGCACGATTGGCAAAATCGATCATTTTATAGACTACTGCGGAACTGACTTCATCGGTGGCCATATATTGAAAAATGTCCTTGCCATCCTTAAGGCTCTGCTCGTATTCTTCCCAGCTTACGGTAACGCCGAACACCGAAATGCCGTTCTTTACTGTCGTTTTTTTGTCTTTTTCATCTTTGCGGTCTTTTGCCTCCTCAAGAGCTTCTTCCGTTACGGCAGCTATACTACGCACAGGTAAGCTAGGACTGACAAGAGCAATGCCGCCGGAAAGCGTTACCGAGGGATTATTGTTGGTAAACGCCGAAAAGTTTTTTCTGAAATCAACGGCAAAGCGCATAACTGTATCCCATGCTCCCAGCAGGCATAGATCATCTCCGCCGGAAAACACCGTATAGATTTTTTCCCTGTACTCAGGATGATCGCTGATAAAACCGGCAATAAAGGCCGAGAAGAAATAATGCAGATGACGGCTTAATTGGGCATACCGGGAAAAGGATATTCTGTTTTCCCTTCCTTCTCCCCAGGACGAAGTAAAAATTAATCCCAAATTATCAACATCCGCCTTGAGCATGGCAAGTTTTTTATTCCCCTCTGCCTTTTCAGCAATATCTTCAAAAGTGCATGGATCGTTGTTTTTATCAAATGGCGCGGCATAAGGCAGAGACATTAGGGGCTTGCCCGGTTTGTATTCGGTCAGATACCCAAATTGTTCATCATCTTTCTCAATTATGCGAACCATTTCATGGAAATGGGATAATTTACCGGTTTTGAGAATGATTTTATTTGCTTTAAGTAATTTCCCGCCGATTTTTATCAATTCGCTGCAGTTTTCGCATATCTTTCTTTCTTCAAACATAAAATCAGCCGGCAGGGTTCCGCAATAGTCACATTCACCCTTTTCGTGAAGCCGGGCATACGTTTCCTCAAGTATATGTCCCTGCGTACCAAGTACCGCCTGCATCTTTTTCTGCTTCGCTTCCTCGCCGTACATACCGATTTTATTAAGCAACTTCTGCATATTCTCTTTTTGTACATCGGAACCGGAAGCGGGAATGCCGTCGCTTAGTACAAAAGTAATTTTTCCTGCAAATTCCCTTAGAAAAAATGATTCTATTTCCAGCCGCAAGCCGGGCAGTTTTGCTGTTACATCTTGGGTATTCGGCGCGAGCAAAAGAAATTTTCCTCCCGAAGAAGTAATAATGTTCTCCCGGCAAATTCCGAACTGTCCGGCTAAGTATTCAGCGATTATTTCACATAAAGCCCAAACTTGAAAACTCCGTGCCCGCAACAGTTTCGCGTTATGACTGGTGGTTTTTAGATCAAAAATATACTTCTGAATCCCTGACATATCTCCCTGAACAAAGAGAAAGGCTTTTTCGTCCTTTACATCCAGTGCGGATTCTGTCTCGGTATTCTTTTCTTTATGATACAGATACAGGGCTCCCGCAAACGCGGCGGTTGTTTTTGAATGTTGATACAGGCTCACATCCGCGTCTTGCATGGTTGTAGATGGAATACACCAGCAATAACGTTCCATAAGCGTATCAAGGGAATGGATGAAATCCGTATAAGGCAGTCCCTGTAGCGCATGAAAATCTTTTTCAAATTTCTTCCACAACTCCTGATAATCCTGCTTGCTTACTTTGGCGTTATTGGACGGGAATATTGCCTTGCCTTCCATTGGTTCTAATGGGCTATAAACTATAGTTGGTTTTGATTTTTCCTTAAGATGCAAACTTGAAACCAGATGGATAAGGGGTTTTTCATAGAATTTCACCGCTGATTCATAATCTTTGTTTTTGTCTTCAAAAATGATGTTGCAGCGATCTGAACCGCTGCTTAGTCTATCACCGTGTGCAATGATCCATTCGCCATATTCAGAAGGATTGTGATGAGCGCTTGCAAGCCGGATAACTTCTGTCACCTGTACGTCATCGGGAAGACAGTCTTTTACATTCTGTAAAAAATGTTCGGTATACAAAACATGCTGATGACTGTACCATCCGCCTTTTTGGAGTTTGCCAAGCTGTCCTTCCATATTTTCGGAAGCCTTTTCTCCTGCTCGCTGGGCAAATTTACCGATGTCATGCAGCCATGCTGCCAGCACAATTTCTTTATAACTGGTCATATCTCTCTTTCCTGTATTGTTATTTTTCCCAATCCAAAATTGGTATTTTTTCCCCCGTGAAAAAGCTCTGCAAATTGCAGAAGACTACATTCATAAGAGGTGAATTTTCCTGCTAACATAAAATCGCCTACCAGCCCGCCAAGCTGCATAGCTTTTTTCTGCCGTGCCGAATAATGGGAATAATCCCGCCATTTCAAGTTTTGTTCTGATACCGTCCAGGTTCCCAAAAAACGGTAATCGCCGGTAAAGTCATTATGCCCATATTGGGAACACAGAACCTGAGTTCTTCGATGAAGGCATCGGGCAAACTCAGCGTCAACAAGCCGGCTGGCATAAACCCCCTGACTTTTATACCGCAGGGGCGTAATAAGCTTTATCCCAAAGTTTTTATCTTTCTCCGCCGCGGTCTCTGTTTCCGGGCTATACTCCCATAATTCAGGCTCAAATTGAGTGTCAATATGCTGTTCATCTATCATAAGAGACCGTTCTTTTTTTGTATTCGAATATTCGATAATGTCATTTACCTGATATGGAATCCGTTCTTTAGTTATCCCTGTTTCTCCCCCTTTTTTTATAGCATAATAGAAATAAGGAATATAAGGGATCGCCGAGCCAAGAAAAACAAGATTCAAAACAAGGGAGTCCAGTTCTGCTCCGGTAAAATCATCGCAGTCAATGATGACCGGATGCGAAATACGATCTCTGCCTGCCAAGGCAGGGTTATTCTTGGGGACTATCGATTCAAAGGTTAAACCGTATATGCAACTCGTGTTGAACATACAGTCAGCGCATACGTTATTGTGTGCAATACAGCACATTTTCCGCAGTTGAAAACCAATGATGCTTCTAAAAAGAAAGGGGACAGGGACAGAAAACCTGGCCTTTTGAGGAAGAAAAATATTGAACCTTATTTTTTTATATGATAAATCCATACAATTGGCACCTATTATAGCATAATGGCAAAAAAACAGCAATATGCCAATTTTTAATTCTGACTCACATGGCCTTCGTGTAGAAGTTTTCTCTGTAGACAAGAACAGGTTTGCTAACATAAAATATCAAAGGAGAGTAGTCTCTGAAAATAATACTATGGAGGAGTCTTATGGACAGAAAATTGAAAATTGCCCAGTACGGCTGCGGTAAAATGTCGGTGTTCACGATGCGTTATGTTTTCGAGAAGGGCGCGGAAATTGTGTGTGCCTTTGATGTCCGTCCCGAAGTAATCGGGAAAGACATTGGCGACATTATTGGAGGCGGTAAAAAAGGGGTGATCGTTAAAGACGCAAAAGAAGCGGAAGCCGTCTTTAGTAAAGATAAGCCGGATGCTTGCATCGTTACTACAATGAGCCTTATGCAGGATTTAAAGATTCCCTTCCTTACCTGTGCCAAAACCGGGGTAAACGCAATCTCAACGTGCGAAGAAGCGCTGTTTCCTCATAACTCCTCCCCTGCCTTGACAAAGGAAATCGACGAACTCGCCAAGAAAAATAATTGTACCATCTGCGGATCGGGCTATCAGGATGTTTTTTGGGGCAATTTGATTACCGTCCTTTCCGGCGCTACTCACAAGATCACCAGGATAACGGGAAAATCAAGTTATAATGTGGAGGATTACGGCATAGCCCTTGCCAAGGCTCACGGAGCGGGACTTGACCTTGCGGCATTTGACAAAGAAATTGCTTCGGCCGACAGGGTCAGCGACGAGGAACGTCAGAAAACCATTGAAGCCGGCGACTATCTTCCGTCATACATGTGGAATGTCAACGGCTGGCTTTGCGACAAGCTGGGATTTACCGTAACACGGCAGACGCAAAAAACCGTACCGCAGACTCACGGCAAAGATTTGCCCAGTTCCACGCTAAACATGACTGTCCCCGCGGGACACGCGACAGGAATGTCCGCGGTAGTCACAACCGAAACCAAAGAAGGGGTAATCATTGAGTCGGAGTGTATCGGTAAAGTATATGCTCCCGATGAGTTTGACCAGAACATTTGGAAGCTTACCGGAGAACCTGAAACCGAGGTGATTATTAACCGGCCGGCAACAGTTGAACTGACATGCGCCACCATAGTTGGCAGACTTCCCGATGTAATAAACGCTCCGGCAGGTTATGTAACCACAGATAAAATGCCAATCTTACAGTACAGACTGAAACCTCTCAACGAGTATGTAAAATGAACATTTTTGGCACAGGATATTCCTGTGCCGGGCCCGCCCTGAATGCCTTCAGGGCGGCGTTCTGTATATTTTATAATTTACTTAATAATGTATCTACACGTTTTTTCTGTGCTTCAGTTAATGATTTTCGTCTTTTCAATAATGTTTCTTTATATCCTTGAGAATTATTTTTATGTATACAAACAAAGGCTCTTTCAGCGTGTTGCCCAACTTCTTTTGGCCTGCATTTCTCCAAATGTTCAATAATTATTGGGAAAACCTTTTTTTCATATTTCTTATCAGCCTTTATCAATTCCGCAAAAACACTTATGCTATTATCAACAGTAATTACACTGCCTTTCTCATAGGCTTTTACAATAATGTCCAGATTTTTATATATTT
>Ga0268262_10003615_pt1 | contig 16628 bp, 16 predicted proteins | sample TergutNc150P3_FD_190354 | JGI IMG/M metagenome (GOLD analysis project Ga0268262, IMG submission 190354) | Nasutitermes corniger P3 segment gut microbial community from laboratory colony in Florida, USA - Nc150 P3 (SPAdes) (version 2) | ecosystem: Host-associated > Arthropoda: Insects >... | reverse complement strand
AAATCGCTCTGCTTCCACCGTTCCAAGATTTTCAGCGAGAACCCTCATTCCGCTACTCTTAATAAGCGTATCACTTATCATAAAAAAATTCCTCCACGAATGTTATAGGATTTGCCAAAGATATTCCCGCAACATCTTTATTCAAAATCTTTTTATCAGTTGTAATAAAGAAATCCGCTTTGACATAAATTGCACAAGCTACGTGTAAAGCATCTTTTGAACGTAACCCTACTCTCTCCAATTCCAACGCTTTACCTAAAATAGTTTCGTTCAAATTACAACGTTCCACGGCTATTTGTTTCCAAACCGCTATTCTCTCCCTTTTTTCAAAAGAAGGATTATCATTATTTTCAAACTCATTCACCGAAGACCAAACCAAATCTATACTGCCATTTTTTATCTGTTCTTGTATAAATAATTTAGCATCTGCTTCCATTCTATTCATAATATTGCTTTGGTCATCAAACGGACGATTAAAGCAACAATTGTCTAAATAAACTTTCATTTGTAGAAAAGATAGAAATTTACTCAAACCTATCCCCTGACTTAGGTTTTAATAAAACATACCAAACATATATGAATTATATAGGGCTTTCTAGGGAAGCTCTTAATATCATATCAAACATATATATTTACTATATTTTGCTTAGTTTAATATGAGGATTCACGATGAATAAATACGAAACGCGAGGTGTGCGCAATGCTTTTAGGTTGGCTTTGCGGGAATTGGGTTATTTTCTCAAAGGAGCTGCGTTGAATATTTTTTCGCCAGAATTTATAACGGTGCTTATTCCCTTGCTGGCATTGTGGGAATTGCTGCCGAGGTTTGGCGTGCTGCCACGTACATTGATTCCACCTCTAAGCGATGTTGCTGTGACCTTTTGGGAAATGCTCACCATGCAGAAATTTTTGCTGGATGTTGGGAACAGCATGATGAAATTTTTTCTGGGGCTTGGAATAGCCATTTTCACCGCCATTCCAATCGGAGTTTTAATGGGCTGGAATATTCCAATAAGAAAGCGGACATTGCCCTTGTTCCAGCTTTTATCCCCTGTGCCGCCGCCGGCATGGGTTCCTCTCACCATAATACTATTTGGCATTGGGCTGCCGATGCAAACTTTTTTGGTATTCATCGGGGCTTTTTACCCCATACTTTTCAATACATATCAGGCAGTTAAAGACACCGAGCCGCGCTATTTATCAAGTGCGCGGATATTTGGGGCGAGCGAGCTTACTCTTATATTGCGCATATATATTTGGCATGCGCTTGGCGCAATTATCATGAGCGTTAAAACCGGCGTTGCTATGGGACTTGTTATGTTGGTGATAGCCGAAATGTACGGCGGGAGAACAGGGGTGGGTTATGTGCTGAATCAAGCCAAGGATTATTTTCAAATTTCAAAAATGGTTGTGTGCATGGTAACTCTGGGTGCCATAGGCTGGTTTCTAATAGAGGTACTTAAATTTGTTGAACTCAAACTTGCTGTTTGGAAGGTGGGAAGATGATAGAAGCGCGCAATGTTACGAAATTTTTTTCCATAATCAACGAAGACCGCACCGCAGATGGTTTGACAGCTGTACTTTCGGTATCGCTCAAGGTTGAGGATGGAAAAATCATGAGTTTGCTAGGGCCTTCGGGGTGCGGAAAATCCACTTTTTTGGAAATTTTAGGTGGCTTGCAAGCACCCACAGAAGGCGGTGTATTCATAGACGGTGTGCAGGTGCTGGAACCTTTGCCTTCTACCCGGCATGAGATGGAGGCTTACCTTCGCAAATACAAATTTTTATCACCACTTGCAAACGGTATGTTCAAAAATCGCCCAAAGCACGATATTGCGATGATTTTCCAAGATTATGCGGTGTTTCCGTGGATGACCGTTTTGCAGAATGTTGTATTTGCTCTGAAACTTCGTGATATTCCACGCAGCGAACGCGAAGACAAAGCCCTTGTGTATCTCAAAAAAACGGGGCTTTCCGACTCTTTGCGCAAGTATCCATCCCAGCTTTCGGGTGGAATGCGGCAGCGATTGGCACTAGCACGTGCGCTCGCAGTGGAGCCTCGGATAATCCTTATGGACGAACCTTTTGCCGCAGTGGACACGCTCACGCGTGAACGCCTGCAAGATGACCTTTTGCGTTTGTGGAATGAAACTGGCATCACCGTGATACTTGTAACCCACGATATCAACGAAGCATTGTACCTATCGGATGAGATAGTGGTGTTTTCTGCTAATCCCGGTTCCATACGCAATAAATTTAACATTGATACGCCGCGTCCGCGCAGGCGTAGCGACCCGGAATTGTTATTGCTGGAACAGCGCATAGAATCTCTTTTTAAATATGACATTAACCATGAAAGCGAGTACTCAATATGAAAACTTTTCGTTCAAGGGTATATAATACCATAACAGATGCTATAGGGGCAACGCCTTTGGTGCATTTGTCCAAGATTAGCGAGGGTTTGCCTGGAATTTTGCTGGGCAAAATGGAAGCATTCAATCCGGCTGGCAGCGTAAAGTGCCGCATAGGTGCGGCAATGCTAGAAGCGGCAAAGCGAGAGGGCAAGCTAAAGCCGGGTGGGGTGGTTATAGAACCAACCAGCGGCAATACGGGCATAGGGCTTGCATTTGCTTGTGCAGCTCAAGGCTACAAGCTCATACTCACAATGCCCGAAACAATGTCCATAGAGAGGCGAAAGCTGGTGCGGATGCTCGGTGCTGATTTGGTTCTAACTCCGGGCAATGAGGGTATGGCTGGCTCAATAAAAAAAGCAAAGGAACTCAATGCCCAGATTGCTGGAAGTTTTATGCCATTGCAATTTGAAAATCCTGCCAATCCGCAAATTCACCGCGAAACAACGGCAGAGGAAATTTGGCAAGACACAAGTGGGGAAGTGGATATATTTGTAGCGGGAGTAGGCACAGGCGGTACTATTACCGGTGTGGGTGAGGTGTTGAAGGAACGCAAAAGCACCGTGAGAATAGTAGCAGTGGAGCCGGATGCCTCTCCTGTGCTTTCTGGTGGCAGGTCGGGTCCGCACCGCATACAGGGTATAGGTGCGGGTTTTGTGCCAAAAATTCTCAATCGTTCCATTATTGATGAGATAATCCGCGTGACTAATGAGGACGCTTTTGATACAGCCAAAAAATTGGGTCGCATTGATGGGATATTGGTGGGTATATCCTCTGGTGCGGCTGTGTGGGCGGCTTTGCAGCTTGCGGCAAAGCCCGAAAACGCAAGCAAAACCATTGTAGCGATGCTGCCAGATTCCGGGGAGCGTTACATTTCCACCCAGCTTTCTAATGTGCAGGAAAACTAGATAAAACATATCAAACATATATGTTTTATCTATACCTTCGGTGGAAAGCTCCCTTAATATCATATTAAACAGATATGTTTACTATATTATGGATAAGTTTTATTTAACTAAGGAGAATCCTTATGAGAACGCTCAATTCAATCGCAACTTTGTCCATTGCGGCTTTACTGGCAGCAAGTTCAGCAGCGCTAGCACAAGAGGCTCCAGCTGAGGCAATACCAGAAACTGCCCCCGTTGAGGCACCAGCAGTGGCAGTTCCTGTGGCAATACCAGAACCCGCACCAGCTCCAGCTCCGGTTGCAGAGAAACCGGCGGTACCAGCGGTGAGCATAGCTGGAACAAAAATCTCGCTATACGGATTTTTGCAACTCAATGCGGTATATGAAGATGGAGCAAACGGTGGCCTTAACTGGTCAAATTATGTTATAAAAAATGCCCAAGATGGCGAAGGACGTTTGCTAATAAATGTGAACCAAACTAGATTTGGTTTGAATTTAGCTGGGCAGCCCAAAGAAAGCGGAGCGGAAGTTTCTGGAAAATTTGAAACTGACTTTTTAGCCAACCAAAACCGCAACAGCAATGGAGTTGGTGCTTTTCGCATAAGGCATGCCTATGGCCAGTTGAAATTCAATGACATAGGTTTGAGCTTGTTGTTTGGGCAAACTCAAGATATAATCGCCCCCTTGGTTGCTCCCTCTCTTAACCAAGGGGGTTTACAAGGTCAGGGTTCTTTGGGTACACGCCGCCCCATGATTCGCTTGGCGCAGTTAGTAGGCCCGGTTGAAATAGCCGCTGCTGCAACAGATAACAGAGATACAGCGGCTCCCAGGCTTCCAGCTTTCCAAGGCTCTGTTAAAGCGAAAGTCCCAGCAGCTTGGGCTGGTGAAAAACAAAATGTGGAGTTTATCCTCAGTGGGCACTACTCTTCATTAAAACCTGCGTCAGACGATTCAACTGGAAAAGAAGCAAGAAAATCTGATAACTATAAAGAACAGACTTCATGGTCTGGCATTGCAAGTTTGTCCTTACCTGTAATTAGCATAGTTAATCTTTCTGGCGAAGTTTTCTTTGGTCAAAATCTCGGTAATTACAATGTTGGAAGCATTGGGCAAACAGGTGTTCTTAGCAAAACTGGAGCTGGCTTGCAGTCAATTGGTGGCTGGGGTGCTGCAAATGTAAAACTTCCTGCTGGTTTTGCTCTTGCAGGTGGCTATGGAGTTGAATCTATTGACAAAGACAGGGAACCTACCGCCGGGCGTATTAAAAATGCGGTGATATTTGCAAATTTGAAATACTTTGTGGACGAATCCGTATTTATAGGTTTTGAATATGCCAATTTAGCAACCGATTATGTTGATAATAACGCAAGCGGACGTAAAACCGATGATGGCAAGCTGAACCGTTTTGAGTTGGTATTTAACTACGCATTCAAGTAGTTTAATCGTTGGTGAATCTACATCCTTCATTTTCAATGTATTTGCATTCAAAAATCTGTCCATTAGAAACTATTTGTTCGCCTATGGTACTCCCGCCGCCTTGGGAAGTACCGCACATTTTCCATTTGTTATTATACTATTCGCAAGATAAGCTGTCTTATCCTTCTCTGCCTCATTATCCCAACCCCCATTCGCCCTGAGGCTCTGGGCGAAATTCATAAGCCTCTGCGTGAAATCAGCCTCGCTCAAATCACCCAGCAGCAAAATGGATATTAATTCCCTAACAAAAATATCATTTTAGCCAAAACATATTAAACCTATATGTGTTATATAGACCTTTTAACGGCAGCTACCGTAAAAACATATTAAACATATATTTTTACTATATTATAGTTGTTAAACATTTTTCAAGGACTTTTTATGAATTTTGAAATGGTTATGGCTTTATCCAATGCATTAGATGCTAGAGATAAATATACTGCTGGTCATTCGCGCAGGGTTATGGAATATTCCGTAGGCATTGCCAAGCATCTGAATTTGCCGGAAAAAGATGTTTATAAGCTTAAAACATCTGCTCTATTGCATGATATTGGAAAAATAGGAATATCCGATGTTATTCTCCATAAAGAATTCGGGATATCGGATAAAGAATTAACCGCAATTAAGAAGCATCCTGAAATAGGAACAAATATACTTAGAGCCATAGGCTCTTTCAGGGATTTGGTTCCTATAGTCTATCACCACCATGAGAGATTTGATGGCACTGGCTATCCGCAGGGCATTTATGGCGAACAAATTCCTCTGCTCGCACGAATTATAGCAATAGCAGATAGTTTTGATGCAATGACATCAACCAGACACTATAGAAAAGCACTTAGCATTGACAGTGCTTTGCTGGAAATCGAGTTAAATGGCGGAAAGCAATTTGATCCCTCAATTTCAAATATTTTCGTAGATCACTTTGGAAGCATATTTGATGAAGCATTGAAAAGTATAGAACCTAAATACGTTAGTATCATATATTAATAACCGGTAAAAACATAGCAAACATATATGTATTATATAGACCTTTTAACGGCAGCTATCTTAAAAACATATTAAACATATATTTTTACTATATTTTACTTGTGTAACATTTTTCAACATGGAGGATATTATGTTAACAAGCGTAAGTGCCGCTCAAAAAGTCAAATTGCTGATACTTCTTGTATTAGTTGCCATTCTTTTTCTTTTGTCTTTTGGCGGTTGCAGTAGTGACAAGGATGACGATGATCAAAACCGTCCTAATGGCGGAAGCGATAGTGCTAAAAAACTTCATTATGTGACCAATACAGGTTCCGCTACGGTCTCGGTAATTGATATAAATACAAGGAAGATAGATAGAACTATTGATTTAACACAGATTGTGCCCGGTAATCCAAGTCAAAGCCATTTCATTGTAATCACCAAAGACGAAAAATATCTCATAGTTGGAGAAAGGCAGGGAAGTCCGGATGGACAGATTCTATTCGTTGATCTGGCAACGGATAGAGTGGTTAAGCAGTTCAATGTCGGTGCGGCGATTGGGATGACTCTCTCACATGATGGACGCTGGTTGTTTACGGTTTCCAGCAACAAAGGTGAAGTAAATGGAGTTAATTACAGCAACGTCATCAATGTATTTAATGTGGAAACTCAAGAGTACCTCGGTAAAATTGACCACGGTTCAAATCCTCATGTACTTGAGACAACTTGGGATAGCAAAACGCTATATACAACCACAGCCAGCGGTGGAAAATTAGTCGCTTATGATATTAGCAGCTTACCAACAATCCCGCAAACTCCTTCATGGACCTTTGACGTTTACCAGAATCTGAAGGATGGCGGCCATATTGAAGATGATGTGCTTGGGGTTACTCTCCACGCCTTGGCAATTCACAAAAATGGTCGTTATGTAATAGTTGGTAGTTTCGACAACCCACTTCTGACCGGTGGCGGCGATATCATTGTTGATATCCAAGAAAATAAAATTGTGGCTCGTATTCCTGGGCGTCCGCACAACTACGACATTTCACTAGATTGGAAATATCTGCTTTCTGGCGAATCTCCTAATCCAGATTGCGAAGAATCAGAGTATCTCCACGACCATAACTTTCACGTTGAGGGGCCAATTGTCCGCATAATAGACATCTCTGAGTTGGAAAAAACAAATCCCGATTTCTCAAAGATTCAAATCACGCAGGCTATAGATGCTGGAGCTTTGGCTGGCACTGGGGGGATCAACCATCAGTCTTATGACAAAAGCGGTCAGTATGTCATTGTCGCAGCCAGCAATAAGGTAAATGGTGAGAATGGTTATGCCCTTGTAGTTAAAGCCTCAAATTACGAGAAGGTAGCTGTTCTTGACGTGGGTGTAGCACCGCACGGAATTTCCTATTCTGGATATGGTAGATGATGAAAAACAAACTCACTAAAATTGCGTTTGCGGCAGGCTTTGGGCTTGCCCTTGCATTCACTCTTTCCTGTTCTTCGGATAACAAAGATCCTGCTGGCTGTCCCAATGCTGTTACTGGCAACGGTACTGTGTCTTGCGGCGGCCAAACCTATCAGACTGTAAAAATCGGCGACCAAATTTGGATGGCACAAAATCTCAACTACGAAGTAAGTGATAGCAGGTGCTATAAAGATGAACTTGCCAATTGCAACAAATACGGTAAGTTATATGATTGGGCAACTGCGATGGATTTTCCTTCCAAATGCAATAGCAGTTCCGCTAACAATGAGACTTGCTTTATAAAAAAGCCTCACCAAGGTATTTGCCCAATCGGTTGGCATATCCCAAGCAATGAAGAATGGGATAAGTTGTACCGATTTGCGGATAACGTGAGATACTCGGAAAGTCCTTACGAGAGCCCCACTGCTGGCAAATACTTGAAGTCACAAGCGGGCTGGACTAGTTGCGGTCCTTCCGGTTCTGGCAAGAACTTCTCGTGCGAAGACATTCATGGCTTTTCTGCTATACCTGGCGGCGGTGGTTTTGATGACCATTTCAACCATGCTGGTTTCTACGGCTACTGGTGGAGCGCTAGTGAGTTCAATAGTAGCCGTGCCTACAGCCGGTATATGGAAGCCAATCGAGATAGCGCATACTGGTCTAGCAATAATCACGGTCGAGGTAAGAGCATTTTAATCAGTGTTCGTTGCTTGCGGAATTAAAATAGGTAATTCAGTTTAAGTGACGCCGGTCTATATAAAAACATACCAAACATATATGTATTATATAGACCCTTCTATGGTAGCCTTTTTATATCATATCAAACATATATATTTACTATATTATTAATTAATTTAACACTCTCAATGGAGAATCCAATATGACTAAAGTCACATTATCCAAACTCGGTCTCATTATGCTCTTGGCTTTTGCAATTGGCTGCAAAGAAGAAGCTAAGAAAGCGGAGGTAAAAACCGAACAGCCAAAAACCAAAATTGTAGTGGCCGATGCTAAAACCACGCATCACCTGAATCTTTATGTTGCCAAAGAGCTTGGGCTGTTTGATAAGCATAATCTTGATGTGGAAATCCTTCCGGTGGACGACAATGCAGCATCGCGCGACTTGGTGGTTTCTGGTGGTGCAGATGTATTCTGGAGCTGCCCCACGGTTGCCATCGCTGCAATAGCCAACGGAGCACCTATAAAGATGATTTCTCAGGTAAAAAAGCCCTGCACAAGTGTACTGGTAGTTACTCAGAGTTCCACGATTAACAAACTATCCGATTTGGACGGCAAAAACATCGCTGGCATTTCACCAACATGCGAGGCGGTTATTTCGCTGAATGTAGCGGCAAAGATAGCAGGCGCAAAATTCAACCTTCAAAAATTGGCAGGAGGTCCTGCAATTTCCGCATTGGAAGGCGGCTCGGTGGATGGTGCTATATTGGAAGAACCGCACGTGAGCATTGCCCAGCTTGCAGGGCACAAAGTGCTATTCCCAGATGTATCTGCTTCTATTCCATGCCGCACAATCAACGCGAGCAATAAATTTTTGGCATCCAATGCCGATGCACTCAAAGAATTTATCAAAGCCGTTGACGAAGCCAATCATATAATTCTTGCAGATCCAAAGGCCGATAGCATTGTAAGCATTGCCGTCAAATACACGGGTGCGCCTGCCGCTGCAATTGCTCATGGCAATGACCGCTTGAAATTCCAAACACAACTTGCGGTTGATGGACTTATAGCACTTGGCGATGAATTGCTTAAAGAAAACAACATTAAAGAAAATCCTGGTACTAAATTATTTGCAGATGAATTTAAAGGAATAACATGGTAAAAATACTCCTTGTTCTCGTGCTGTTTTTTTTCGCTTCTTGCGAAAAAAAGAGTACGCTTAGAGTAGGTCACGGCGGTGGATACCTCTCCGCCACCCTATATGCCGCGCAGGAGAAGCTTGGCAATCAGGTGGATATTCGGCAGTTTAATTCCTTGTCTGATGTTGCATATTCATTGCTTTTAGGCGAGTTGGATGCGGGATTTGTGGGAGTGGATAAACTTGCGGCTTTCGCAGAATTAGATGGTTTTGATAAACTTACCGTTGTGGGCAAGGTCACTTATCCTTATGGTGCAACTCTTGTATTGCGAAAGGGTTTGAATCTGCGTTTGCAAGAACTCAATGGGCTTACTGTTGCGGTTTCTTCGCCACATTGCGTACTGTTAGAGGAATTTATAAAAGATGTAACTCGGTTGAAAGCGAATATATCGGGTATCAAATATGAGTATATGCCATTTGATGCCATGGTTCCAGCATTGACGGCAAAAGCTGTGGATGCGGCTATTATCAGAGGCACCTATGCCGTGATTGCTTTGCAAGAAGGGCACTCTATACTGTATCAGAATTGGGAGATGAAACCAGGCGATGAATGTTGCCCGGCGATTATTGACCAAGCTGCATTGGTATTGCTTGCTCGCCGTGAGAAATTGGATGCGGTAAAGCCGCTAATAGATGCATTGCTATCTTCGCAAAAACTCTCTCCAGACCAGCTCCGCACCTCCGTTTCAAACAATACGGTAATTCCGTTCAAAGTATTGCAGGGGCAACCCGTACCGGAATTTTCTTTGGCTAATGATGAACTGGTGGAGGTATTTGTAAAAGCAGCAAAAGAGCATCAAGATGGCGATCACCATGATGATTAATTTTTTACTATCTTTACCAAATGAAGCTTCAAACTCCGCCACTCCCAAAAGGAACCAGAGATTTTTATCCTGCCGATATGAGGGTACAAAATCATATTTTTGATATATGGCGGAAAGCGGCTTTAAAATATGGCTATGAGGAATACGAAGGGCCTACCTTTGAGCATTTGGAGCTATATACAGGCAAAAGTGGCGAAGAAATAGTTTCTCAGCTTTACAATTTCACAGACAAAGGCGGCAGGGCACTTGCGCTTCGCCCAGAAATGACACCCACGCTCGCAAGGCTGGTTATACAAAAGGGGACAGAGCTTAGAAAACCTTTTAAATGGTTCTCCATTCCGCGCCTGTTTCGCTATGAGCGCGCTCAAAAGGGGCGGCTCCGCGAATTTTTTCAGCTCAATTTAGATATAATAGGAACAGAAAGCATTAGCGCAGAAGCAGATTTAATTTCGGCGATTTGCGCCATGCTCATAGATTTTGGCTTAACAGAAAACGATTTTGTAATTGGAATTTCAAGCCGCCGTTTGCTAGCCGCATTTTTAGAAAATTTGCAAGTGGCAGATGCAAATTTAATTTACCCAATTTTAGATAAACGCTTAAAAATGCCAACCGAAGATTTTGAAAAAGAGTTATTGAATACGGGTTTAAGCTCTGAAAAAGCTAAGAAATTAAATGCTTTTATGAATTGCTCAAGCATAGAAGAGATAAAAGGCTTATTTGAATGGCAGGGATTTTTTGAACTTGAAGAATTATTTGAACTTATAAAAATTGCAGGTTTTGAAAACTCGGTTAAATTAGATTTATCCGTTGTGCGTGGGCTTGCTTATTACACAGGCATTGTGTTTGAAGTTTTTGACAAAGCCAAAAACATGAGAGCAATAGCAGGCGGTGGTCGCTATGATAATTTAACAGAAACCTTGGGAGGGCAGAAAATTTCTGGGGTTGGTTTTGGAATGGGGGATGTTGTGTTAGCAGATTTGCTAAAAGAAAAAAATTTGCTGCCTCAAAGCAATGCCAATTTGCCGGTATTTATAGCCTCTTTTAAAAGCGATATGAAAATTCTTTTCAAAACAGCAGGGGAGTTTCGCAAAGCTGGCATTGCCTGCTCGCATTCCTTAAATGCGGTTAAGTTCAGCAAGCAATTGGAAATGGCAAATGCAGCTCATGCAAAGTGCGTTATTTTTGCAGATGGCGAAAAAACAAAAGGTGAATCTTTTGAGTATAAAATTCTTTCAACAGGAGAACAAGGATGTCTAACTTGGGAAAAAATAAAAGAAAAATTGTGAGTTCTTATGAGGGCAGGCAAAATCACATTCCGGCTTTGAAAACTCCGGAAATTGAAAACTGGGAGTTTATGTACCCCAATTCCGCAACAGATTTGCGAATAGAGGTTCCTGAATTCACCTGCGTTTGCCCAAAAACCGGATTGCCGGATTTTGCAACGCTGGTTATAGAATACCGCCCCACAAAATATTGCCTTGAACTTAAAAGCTTTAAGGAATACCTGCTTTTTTACCGCAATGTGGGAATTTTCCACGAACACGTTGCAAACAAGGTTCTAAAAGACTGCGTTAAAGCCGTTTCCCCAAAGTGGATGAGAGTCACAGGCGTTTTCAATTCCAGAGGTGGAATACAAACAACAGTGGTAGCTAAATACGGGGTATAGATTATGAAAAAAACTCTGTGCTTTGTTTTAATATTCTCAATGGTTTATGCTCAAGATAAAACCAAAGAGGAAGAGACTATTTCCGAACACGAGGCTTTTTTGCGAGAGATGCAAGCAAATTCCGCAGATGAAGAAAGCTCTGATAACAGCAGGTTAAGCCCTCAGCGGAGATTTGAAGAAAACCCAAAATATAATGTACATGAATACAACTACAAGCAGCAGGTTGTAGTTGGTGGGTCAGTTATGTTTTGCGTGATTTTATCCCTAATTGTAAACAACAATTACAACCCAAAGCGCGGAAAGTGAAATTAAGGCTTTTTAGAAATCAGGGCTACTACTTGCTCTGCGCCGAGATTTTTAAAGCCAAATAGAGTAAAGATTTTACTCAAAATGCTGCTATTCTCAAACTTTAAGGATTTTATCAAAATGTCTTCTTTTTGGCATAGCTCTATAAAATCGTCTAGGGTGAATAGATGAATATTTGGTGTGTTGTACCAGTTGTGAGGCAGAGTTTTGCTCATGGGCATACGGCCGGTAAATGCTAGGGTTTTGCGAATTTGCCAATTTCCAAAATTTGGGAAAGTTACAACAGCTTGCTTGCCTATGCGCAAAATTTCTCGCAAAACATTGCACGGATTTTGCGTCTCTTGCAAGGTTCTGTTGAAAATCACAAAATCAAAACTGTGGTCTGCAATTTCGGAAAGCCCGTTTTTATCCAAGTCGCATTGTATGGCAGGCACATCAAAATTCAAGCAGTGCAAAATTCCGTTAAAGGAACGGTCAAGGCCAAAGCCTGCAACTTTTTTTTCACGCCACAAGGAGTGCAGCAAATAGCCGTTTCCGCATCCTATATCTAAAACGCTTACCTTTTTTGGTATAAAAGAAGAAATTTTGCGTATGTCTTTTTTGCTTTCAAATGCGGAATTAATATAATGCTCATCGCGATTTTCAACCACGCGCACATCCAAAAAGCGAGAGAGCAAATTGCCCAAATCCTTCACCTCAAGCAAAAAGCCATCGTGCCCAAGATTGGTGTTGATTTCCACGCTGCTAACTATTTTCTTTTGGTTCAAAAGCGCAAAAGCGAGTTTTTGAGATTCCTCTTGCGGAAAAAGCCAGTCGCTGCTCAAATGAACGCATAAGAATTCCGATTTGACAAGGGATATGGCTTTTTCAAGAGAACCGTATTTTTTTTCCAAGCTAAAATTATCCATTGCCCATGTTAAAATCAAATAACTATTTGCATCAAAGCGTTTAACAAATTTTTCGCTTTGTTTGTTCAAATAGTTTTCAAGTGCAAAACCTGTGTAAAATTTCTCTGGGTCGCTTGGTAAATGCTCGGCATAGTCAAAGCGGTTTTTCATGGACTCGGCAGAGAGATATGTTATGTGCGCCATTTTTCTAGCATTGGCAAGCCCTTTTACTGCATCGTCTAAAACAATTTGGCGGCCAACTATTTCAAAGGCAAGAGCTTGAGCGGAAAGCTTTGTTCCGCTGGCTATAACGGCGCATCTCTCCACAAAATCTGGGTATTGAAGCGCCCATTCAAATGCCTGAAAACCCCCCATTGAGCCACCTATAACGGCAAAGATTTTTTTTATTTTCAAATGGTCTGCAAGTTTTTTTTGAGCATTCACCATATCTGTTATGGTTATGCGTGGGAAGTTTGAGCCATAAGGCTTGCCTGTGCGTGGGTCTATGGAAGATGGCCCTGTGGTTCCCTTGCAACCACCGAGTACATTGCTGCTAACCACAAAGAACACATCGGTATTTATGGGTTTGCCCGGGCCTATGAGGTCGTCCCACCAGCCTAATGATTTTGGATCATCTTCACTTTGCAATCCCGCTGCATGTGCATCCATCGTCAGGGGGGTGCAAATCCATATAACATGAGCCGCACCGGATTTAAAATCCCCATAGGCTTCGTAGCGAACGCACAGCTCTGGCAAAATTTCTCCGCTTTCAAGCGGAAAATCATTGCGAAACACAAAATCTTTTTCTTGCGCAAGCCAAGTGGTACTGTTTGAACTCTGATGCATTTAAGGCGTAATTTAGAAAATTAAAACCAGAAGATGTATAATGCCAATAAATCTCAAAATCTGGGTGTTTTTTAAAGTTCAACTTTAAAAAACACAAATATTTTTGTATATTTATACAATGATAAAAAGGCACATATTAAAACATTTGCTTAAAGTGGCGAAGTTTTTTCCTGCGGTTACAATACTTGGCCCAAGGCAAAGCGGCAAAACTACGCTTGCCAAAATGGCTTTTCCAAAATTGCCATACATATCACTGGAGAATCCCGATATTAGAGCGTTTGCTTCTGAGGATCCTCGTTCATTTTTAGCAAAATACCCTGTAGGAGCAATTTTAGACGAAATACAAAGGGTTCCTAGCCTGCTATCTTATCTACAAGAGATTTTAGATAATAGCAAACATAATGGACGTTTTGTGCTAACAGGTTCTCACCAACCAGAAATTCATGAGAAAATTTCCCAGTCTCTTGCTGGCAGAACAGGTATTTTGCGACTATTGCCGCTTTCCATAGAGGAACTCACCAGCTATGGAATAGAACTAGATAGAGACGAATATATATTCAATGGTTTTATGCCTGCGGTATATTCAAAAAAAGTTCCACCCAATTTATTTTATAGCAATTATTATTCGACTTATGTGGAACGAGATGTAAGGCAGCTTGTGCAGTTGAATAATCAAAAATCATTTGAATTATTTATTAAACTTTTAGCTGGCAGAGTTGGGCAAGTGGTTAATTTGAATTCCATGTCAGGTGATATAGGTGTTTCTTCTGTTACGCTTGCTTCTTGGCTTTCCGTTTTGGAAGCAAGTTATATTATATTCAGATTACCTTGCTATTTTAAAAATTTTGGAAAACGACTTATAAAAAGTCCGAAAATTTATTTTACTGATGTTGGATTAGCAGCGTATTTGCTCGGAATAAATTCTGCCGAACAAATTTCAAGAGACCCTCTTATGGGAGGATTATTTGAAAATATGGTTGTGGCAGAAGCATTAAAACAGCGTTATAATTCTGGAAAAGAAGCAGAACTCTATTATTTTAGAGATCAAAAGGGTTTTGAAATTGATTTAATTTTGAATGAGAACCAAAATATTATCCCCATAGAAATCAAGGCTACAAGAACTTATAACGTTTCGTTGGCAGATAATATTCGCAAATTCCTCTCTTTTTCTCATTCCTCAAAAAACTCTGCTCTTATTTACGCAGGAAAAGAGAATGGAAAAATAAACAATGTGAATTTTGTAAATTTCAAAAAATTTCTTATTGCAAGCAATGTTTAGCTCAATAGCGGAAAAAAATCCAACAGCCAATGACCCAAATCCTCGCAAACAACAATGGATTCTTTATGGCAAAAATTAGAAAACAACTCTTTCTGCGCGAGCGGCACAACCTTGTCTTGCCCCCCGAAAATTAACTTTGCATTTGAGAGAGGCCCGGAAATATCCGCTTTATTCTGCATTAAATAATCAAGCCCATCTGCTAGTTGCTTTGGGGAATAACGCATAGCGTTTTCCACCCATTTTTGCCGTTCTTCTTTTTCCATATTCCCCATCAAGGCAGAAAAAGACATAAGCGTTTGTTCTGTGTTTTGCAAAATACCTTGCTTTGTTGCTCTAAGGGCTGAGGGTTGCCAGCAGCCTTTTGCACAAAAATCAGCAATTGGGCAAATCAAAACCAATTTTTGCCCTTTCTGCATTTTATGCAAATTTCTCAAAAGGGCAAGTGTTCCCATGCTCCAGCCCACAACTAAACCGGCCTCCCATATTCCTCGTAATTCATCTGGGGTAGGCAGTAAATCAAAATAATCCACAAAACGGTGGCTGAAATTTGGGAAATGCTCGTAAATACGGTTTTCCCAAAGAGAAATATCACTTGCCCAGCCACTGACCCAAGCTATTTCGTTTGAATTCAACACTTTTAGCACCCAAAAATCGTTATCTTTTTTCCAGCCGCCTGCTTAACCTCTTTCATGTAAAGTTTTTTGCTCCAGCTTTTTTTGGGAGTGCGGTCAAAAATCACAACCCAGCCTGATTTTGAGCCTACTTTATCCATATATTTCAAAATCTGTACTTTGGCATCTCTCTCGGTTTTGATTCCTTGATAAATTTTAAGCTCAATCGGGTATTTTTGATTTTCCCACTCAACGCAAATATCAGCGCGGTTTGTGCCTAAAGCCATTTCTCGGCTAATGTGACCGCCGCCATTTATCACTCTCTGCAAAAATGCTTGGATTACCAAATGAGGGGCGGCTTCGTCATATTGGTAAAAATTCTCCTTATACTTTGTTGTCCATATCTCGCTATTCTCGCGCCAAAAAGCCTGAAAATCTTTGAGCAAAGCATTTATATTTATTTTGCCGCCTTTCAAATAATGTGGAAGTTCGTAATCTTCGTATTCGTTTTTTATGGCATCCTGTGCATCCCAGTTAAGGGTTCTCACTATCAATTCGGTATAAATGGGATTTGCTGGCTCTGTTTTGCCATTGCTATCTCTGATTAACCCCAAGTCTCTGGTGTAGAGATAATTATCCGAAAATCTAGCTACTGCAAGATTTTCGCCTAGAATCAAAGGCTGTATTACTTTGCGAACACGTTCCTCTTTTAGCCTCTCCATAAGCGAATCAAAATGTGTTCCCCTTGCCAAAATTATATTTTGGATGGCTTGATTTGCAATATCTTGTGTTATGAGGGCAGAGTAATCAGATTTGCAAATTTTTTCAACTACTTCTCTTGCTATGGCATTCACAAGCCAAGGCTGACCCTGTGTTTGCTCAAAGATAAATTCAACTGTATCTTTTTCAAAAACCTGTCCTGTTTCTGTTGTATGCTGACTGTAAAGTTCTGTCACATCGTTTTTCGTGAAATTTTCTAAAGTCATAGCTTCGGTCACTATGTTGAATGGGCTTGCACTGCCCAGCGTTTCGCTTTCAGGGCGAATGTGGGCTTTGTAATCCCTTATGTTGCGCATTCCTACTAAGGCAATGGAATGGACAAAAG
>Ga0268262_10003614_pt1 | contig 16629 bp, 16 predicted proteins | sample TergutNc150P3_FD_190354 | JGI IMG/M metagenome (GOLD analysis project Ga0268262, IMG submission 190354) | Nasutitermes corniger P3 segment gut microbial community from laboratory colony in Florida, USA - Nc150 P3 (SPAdes) (version 2) | ecosystem: Host-associated > Arthropoda: Insects >... | reverse complement strand
GGAGTTGTTTGAGGCTGCGGCGGGCTCTTATGAGGCGTTGGTCGTAGTCGTGAATTGGTTCATTGGTGTTCATGCGCTTATTATTTTTTGAGAATTTAAAAATCGGAATTTGTAATTTACCAATTTGAGGAGAGGATATGTACTTGGAATGATGGCGCTCGGGCCGGGATTCGGACCCGGGTCCTACGGGCGACAGCCGCATATACTAGACCGAACTATACTACCCGAGCTTTTAAACGCCGAAAGTATACATATCATTAGACTAATTAACCTTTCTCGAGAAAAAACGTCTACCTAAAATATCAATATTATAAAGAGGGATAGAGTTACAGGTGAATTGTTAGTAAGCATTGTGTTTAAGATATTAATGTGATTAAAATAGAAAATGTGAACAAATTGCTTATACTACGCTGTGTAATGTGTATTTTGTATGTGTTATGACTTGTTAATTTGGATATTTTTTGATAAACTATTTATTTGTGTATTAAGTAGGGAAGGGTTAATTTAAAATCCATTATCAATTAGCACTTTGAGCTTATATGAGCCTCTAACATGGGTTTATGTTACGATAGCTTTTTAAAGTGCGTTATTGAATCTAAGGATTGCAATAAAGCGGGATTGACGTTCAAAAAATGGTAAGAAAAGCACGAATACGCCTCACAAGTACCGATTATGGTAAACTTGAAGAGGTTTGTGAGGAACTCAAAAGCATAGCTACAAAAACAGGTGTAAAGATTAACGGTCCGGTACCACTACCAACAAAGCGCCTACGTGTTCCAGTTCTTAAAACACCTTGTGGTGAAGGTACAACTACATGGGATCGATGGGAAATGCGCATACACAAACGCTTAATTGACATAGACTCTGAAGAACGTGTCATGAGACGCATCATGCGTATACGCGTACCAGAAGAAGTACACGTAACTATAGAATTAATCTAAAAAAATTCTTTAAATTTTCTTTTATCTTGTTTCATCAACACTTTTCTTGTATAATGCTTTATCAATTATACGGGCATCTAAATTGTGTTTATTCGCTGCTTTTCTGAGGGCTAGTAGGAATGTTTGGTAATTTAGAGCGGTAAATAAATTTGAAGGTGCGTTGCCAAGCATTGGTTTCCATACGCGTACGTTAAAAAAGCCATAATTTTTTGGGTCAAAAAACATTAAGATTGTGCTAACAATAACAGGTGTAACGCCTTCAAGAGTGGATAAGCAGTTCATGCGGTAGAGGTCACTACCTTCGGGTAGATTAAAAGCTTGACCAGAAACGCGTTCCACAATTTCATCACTATTACGATTTACCAATTCTACAGTACGTGCTTTCTTATCAGGTTCATTTTGAAATATCCAGTCAACAACAGCTGCTAAATCAGTTTTAGTCATGAATTTGTTTTTGCGAAATTTGAAACCTAACTCGCGTTCACGCTGTGCCAAAAATCCATATGTTTTATCGTATTTACGACTCCAAAGTAAGTAATCAGCTTTATCCAAACTTATGCACAACAACAATCTAAACATGGTTACATTTTTGCTTTTTCATAAACTATGTGAGAAGAACATTGTCATCCACTATCTTATCAGCATAAACACGAAAGATTGAAACGGCATTTTCCTATTATGGTGATTTGGAATATAATAGAAAGTTACTGTTTTCTTCTGTTTTTTGTTTTTTTATGTCGTTTTGAAGTTTTATTTGGCCTGTGTTGTTTTAAGCATTTTTTGCAGTATACGGGTTTATCAGCTTTTGGTTGGAAGGGTACTTCACAGTCACTGCCGCAGTCAACGCAGACTACTTTGTAAATTTGTATAGATTCAGGTTGCGCGGAGGTGTGAAATTTTTGAAATACTTGATAGTTTTTGAGTTTTGGCCACCCAGTTTTTGCGTATTGGAGCATTTTTGGGTTGTCTTTTAGCCAGCGCATCATATGGAAAAAGTTTTTTCCTCGTTTTTCATCGCGTTCTGTTAATGGTTCATAGCCTAAATTGCGGATTTCATCAAGGTAGGCAAGCTCAATTAAACGTTGAGCTTCACCTTCAACATGAACACGTTTAACGCGGTCTTCACCATAGATTTTGCGCAGATTTTCAGCAGCTACGTCAAAAATACATCCTTGACAAATGTGAATTTCTTCAGCAGGTTCAGGGTTAAATGCAGCAACGAGTTTAGAAACTATACGTGAGGATTCTTGTAAATACTCTTTTTCTTTGAAAATTTCTTGATAGAAGCGTACGTCAATAACATCATATTTGAAGTAGCCGCTTTCTTGTCGGTAAGCGCCGATTACAACGCCAAAGAGTAAATCGCCGCTACCTGCATCGTCAACTATAACTGTCACTTAAATTAGTCCCTCAACTTTTCTTGTTGTGCATACAGTATACAATTATAAAAATAACACTCTTAAATTTGATATAAAAGCAAGAGAAAAGAAGAAAAATTGTCTTATTATTTGAAATGTTGATTTTTGCGTGGTTGCTACTTTAATATGCATTAGTGTTTATCAGTAAACTTTTATACGGTTAGAATGAGTGTTTTCTTTTATCGGAGTAATTATTATGGAATGGGGTATGCGAAATAGATTAAATAGGCTTATTCAAAAAGATGGTAAAGCGCTTTTTTTGCCAATTGATCATGGTTATTTTCAGGGTCCAACACATTGTCTTGAAAGACCTGCTGAAACGATAAAGCCGATTGTTCAGTATGCAGATGCTTTAATGCTTACACGTGGTGTTTTGCGTAGCTGTATTGATCCGGCATTAGATAAGCCGTATGTTATGAGGGTTTCAGGTGCGGTTTCAGTTGTAGGGGAGGATCTTGCAAATGAGAGTCGTGTAACGTCTATTGAGGAGATTATAAGGTTAAATGCGTCTGCGGTGTCTATGTCGGTTTTTGTTGGTTCAAAGTATGAAAATAAGAGTTTGACTAACTTGTCTGAGTTGGTTGATGAGTGTGAGAATTATGGTGTTCCAGTTATGGCTGTTTGTGCTGTGGGGAAAGAGTTGGAGAAGCGTGAGGCGCGTTATTTAGCTCTTGCTGCGCGTATTGCTGCGGAGATTGGGGCGCGTGTAGTGAAAACTTATTATTGTAAGGAGCATTTTGAGAAGGTTATTGATGGTTGTCCCGTGCCTGTTGTAATTGCTGGTGGTCCAAAGACGGAGACTCAGAGGGAAGTTTTTGATTTTGTATATGATGGTATGCAGAAGGGTGCTGTGGGTGTTAATTTAGGTAGAAATATTTGGCAGACGGCGTATCCTGTTGCGTCAATTAGAGCTATACGGGCTATAATTCATGAAGGGTTTACTGCTAAAGAAGCTGAAGATTTTTACAACAAGTTAATAGTAGAAAAAACTTAGTTTTTGGTGAAGTTTATGCTTGTTGCTGTTTATTATAATAATAAGGATGTGCGTGTTGAAGAGTTTCCTATGCCGGAGATAGGTGAGGAAGAGGTTTTGCTAAAAGTTATGGCAAGCGGCATATGTGGAAGTGACGTTTTAGAATGGTATCGTATTCCTAAAGCACCACGTGTGTTAGGTCATGAAGCAGCAGGCGTAATTAGTCAAGTGGGTAAAAAAGTTTCCAACTTTAAAGTAGGCGACCACGTGTTTATCTCCCATCATGTACCCTGTAACGCATGCATTTACTGTCAAAAAGGGCATCACACCGCCTGTGAGACTTTGCATAATACTAATTATTATCCCGGTGGTTTTTCACAGTATATTAAAATTCCAAAAATCAACGTACAACTTGGCACATATAAATTGCCAGATAATATGACATTTGAAGAGGGCACATTTATTGAGCCCTTAGCATGCGTTGTAAGAGGGCAAAGATTAGCTAATGTCCAAAAGGATGATACTGTACTTATCATAGGTAGCGGAGTTTCAGGTATACTACACGCGCAGCTTGCCAAGTTTAAAGGTGTAAAAAAAGTTTTAGTAGCAGACATTAACCAATACCGTATGAAACTTGCACTACAATTTGGCGCAGACTACGCATTTACTTCAGAAGAGACATTGCCACAGAAAATTAAATCAGTAAATGATGGATACTTGGCAGATAAAGTAATAGTCTGCACAGGAGCAACATCAGCTGTAACATTATCAGCTGATTGCGTTGAAAGAGGCGGCACCATTTTATTCTTTGCCGTTCCAGAGCCTACAGTAAAAATTCCACTACCACTTAACCAATTCTGGAGAAATGAGACCACCATACAGACCAGCTATGGCGCAGCACCAAATGACCTAGAAGAAGCACTAAAAATTCTGTCCACCAAAAAATTAAACATCAAAGACATGATAACACACAGATTACCACTACGCGAAACTCAAGAAGGCTATAGATTAATGACAAACGGGGGAGAATCATTAAAAGTGATTCTCGAACCCAACAATGCTGACCTGTAGAAGAAAAAAAGAAACAGCTAAAACCCAAAAAGGAAAAAGCAGAAGTTTTCAAAGATAACGACTTTGAACTTTCAACATCAATTTTTAGTTGCTTACAGGCTATCTCCAAGGTCGGCTTTGAATTTTTCTACTAGTTTTTCTTGCCAGTCGGATACTGGTGCTAGTTTGCCCATGAAGAAGCGTAGGACTTTGGGTTCTTCTACGAATTTTAGTCCGCCTATAATTTTACGGTTTTCATAGAGCCATGTGATTCTGTCAATGGCATATTTGATCTGTGATAACGTGAAGACTCTTCGGGGGAGGGCTAAGCGTAAAAGTTCCATGTTGGAGTAATGTTCAGATCCGTCAGCTTCGCGTTCCTCAGATAATGTGCCACGTTCCATGCCTCTTATGCCGCTGGCGATAAATAGCGCAGAACCTAGTGCGCCTGCGGGATATTCAGATTGGGGAATATGAGATACAAACTCCATAGCGTTTAAGTGGCAGCCTAAACCGCCTGCGGGGGTAACTACAGGTACGCCACGTTGTTTTAGCTCATTTACCATGTATTCTATAAATAATGGTCCCTGACTTATCATATCATAATCCATTGTTTCCTCTAAACCAACAGCGATTGCTTCAATTTCTCTAACGCTCATACCACCGTATGTTAGAAAGCCCTCATATAGCGGTACTAGCTCACGCATTTTCATGTATAACTCATGATTATTTGTGCAAATGCCGCCGCCGCGTGCATGGCCTAATTTTCTGGCGGAGAAGTATATAATATCAGAGTTATCGGCGATTTCTCTAGCGATTTTTCGGATTTCCACATTCTGATAAGCGGGTTCACGTACTTTAATAAAATACAAATTATCTGATAATAGGCTAGCATCAAGTACCAATAGGAGGTTGTGTTGTTTGCAGATTTTATATATTTCTTTCAGGTTTGCAAGTGAGAAAGGTTGACCACCTATTAGATTTGTTCCAGCTTCCATGCGTACAAAAGAGATTTTATCCGCACCGTATTCAGCTATAGCTTTTTTTAGAAGCTCAGGGGACATATTGCCTTTAAAGGGGTTATCGCTTTCAACTATTAATGCTTCAGGATAGTGAATTTCTAAAACTTTAGCGCCTTGGAGACCTATGTGTGCTTTTGTTGTTGTGAAATGGTAATTCATAGGCACTATGTCGCCGTTTTTCACAAATACTTTAGCGATTATATGTTCACATGCGCGGCCTTGGTGTGCGGGTAGGACATATTTTGTTCCGAAAATTTCTTGAAGTTTGCTTTCCATTTTAGAGAAAGTGGCACTACCTGCATAGCTATCATCGGCAGTCATCATAGCACTAAGCTGTATGTCACTCATAGCATTTACCCCGCTATCTGTTAACATATCTAGAAAAGTGTCTTTATTTCGAAGTAGGAAAGTGTTATTTCCAGCTTCGCTAATAGCTTTTAATCTATCATCAATTGGAAGTAAATTTAGTTTTTGTACAATACGCACCTTGTGCATTTCAAGAGGCACAGCGTTATCGGTATAAAATTTTAATTTTCGCATATGACTACCTTTCATCCAATTCTTTAGCTAAAGAATATCACTACTTAATATAAAAATAGATAACATCCAAACCAACAGCAACCCATGTAGGGCTTGTTACAATCGCCTAAAACGCTGCAAACATTATTAAAATTTAAAAAGCTAAAGTACAAAAAGAGAAAGAAAGAAATAATTTATTCTTTCTTCTGGTTTGAGGGACGTAGTGAGCGGACTATTGCACCTGTGCGCCATAGTTCACTGTTGCCCATAGCTTTTAGTTCATCAGCAAGTTTTTGTTTATAATTTGCTTCTTTACTACGTTCTAAGACAATACGGGACTCTTCGCCTGCTGCTGTAAGTTCATATAGAGATTCAAAAACAGGCTTTGTTGCACTTCTGAATCGTTCTTTCCAGCGCAATGCACCTATTCGCGCGGTTTCACTACAATTGTTATACATCCAATCCATACCATTTTCATCAACAAGACGTATGAGACTTTGAGTTAGTTCTTCAACAGTTTCATTAAACGCCTCACTTGGACTATGCCCATGCTCACGCAAAGTCGCATATTGAGCCTCAATTATACCTGCTAGAGCACCCATTAAAGTCCCACGTTCACCTGTTAAGTCGCTAAAGGTTTCTTTCTCAAAAGTTGTCGGAAATAGATATCCGCTGCCAATTGCGATACCCATAGCCTTAGCACGCTCCTCAGCACGACCTGTGGCATTTTGGAAAATAGCAAAACTACTGTTAATACCACTACCATCTAAAAAGTTTCGGCGAACACTAGTACCACTACCCTTAGGCGCAACTAGAATAACATCAATATCTGCAGGAGGAACAACACCTGTTTGCTCCTTGAAAACAACACTAAAGCCATGACTAACATAGAGAGCATCACCCGCCTTCAAAGACTTCTTAACCTGAGACCACTCTTCCTTCTGACCTGCATCAGTTAACAAAAACATTTTAATGGTCCCACGTTTAGCCGCCTCTTCAACAGTAAAAAGAGACACATCAGGAACCCAACCATCCTTAACAGCTAACTCCCAAGTCTTAGAGCCAGGTCTTTGACCAACAATTACCTTAATGCCCTGATCACGCATATTTAATGCCTGTGACCGTCCTTGAATACCATAACCTAAAGTTGCAATAACCTCGTTCTGTAGAACATTTTGTGCCTGTTCAACAGTAAACTCTTTTTGGGTAACAACATTCTCCTTGACCCCACCAAAATCCAATTCAACCATTAATATTCCTCATTAACATTTTTAACTAACCTTGAAGAAAGCGCACTAAATAAAAATTATCCCTAAAAAACCAAACAGCCCCCTACAGATATACAAATTATGAGCAAATCAATAAACCAGTCTGATAAAATGGTCTGCCACTAAAAGCTTTTAACTTAAATGTCTATTATATATTTGATTAACAATGTCAAAAATTGTCCGTGCAGGTGTAACATTTCCTCCTGACCTGCTTAAAGATTTTGACGAAATCGTAAACTCTATGGGATATAATAGTAGAAGTAAAGCTATACAAGACTCAATACGATTGTTTGTTTCTGAACGTAAATGGCTAAAAGAAGAGGATACTATTCAAACAGGCGTTATTATAATGGTGTATAATCATGAAGTGCGTAACTTAGAAAGTGGCTTAACAGATGCTCAACATCATCATTCAGACCTGATTTCGTCAACGATGCATATACATCTTGGTGAACATGACTGCTTAGAAGTTATAGCAGTAAAAGGTAAGAGTTCAGAGATAAAACATTTGAGCAACGAGCTAGCGACAAGGAAAGGAGTAAAAATCCTTAAAGCAACAATAGTAAATGTTTAGCTTTTAGCACTTCACTTCAAACATTCGCTCCAGTGAAGCGCGAGCTCTCTTAGCAATTACCTCAGGTATTTTCACCAAATGTTTCTCTTCCTTTAAAGAAGTATAAATACGCTCAAGAGTTGTTAACTTCATATTAGGACAAATTGCGCCATCATAGGCAATTATGAATTCTTTATCAGGATTCTCTTTTTTGAGCCTATGCATAATACCATTTTCGGTACCAACAATGAATTTTTTAGAATTCGATTCCTTAGCATATTTGCACATTTTTGAAGTACTACCTATAAAATCAGCTACTTTACGAGCATCAAAACTACATTCAGGATGAACCATAACAGTCGCATCAGGATGCTGCATCTTTAAAACTAAGATATCCTCAGGCTGAAATAGTAAATGTGTTGGACAAAAGCCCCATTCTGGAATGGAAATAATTTTTTTCCCAGTTATCTCAGCAACGTACTCACCTAAATTGCGGTCAGGCCCAAAAAGTATTGTGTCAGCGTCAAGTGATTGAACTACTTGAACGGCGTTAGCAGATGTACAACATATATCACTATATGCCTTAGCAGCAGCTAATGTATTAACATACACCACCACGGGTGCATCTGGATAGAGACTTTTAGCACGTTTTATCTCATCAACTGTTAACATTTGAGCCATAGGGCAACGTGCACCGGTGCAGGGTAAAAGAACTTTCTTTTTCGGATTTAAAATAGCAGCTGACTCAGCCATAAAATCCACAGCAGCAAAAACAATCAGTTCAGCATCCTGTTCCTCCATAGCCTTACGGCTAAGCTCAATGCTATCACCAGTATAATCAGCTATATCTTGCACTTCTGGACGCTCATAATTATGCGCAAGAATTATCGCCTTCTTTTCCTTTTTAATGTCAAGGATCTTCTGTGTCAAATCCATAGTTTACGCCTTTTAAACCCTGAAGATAGAAAAGTAAGAGGTTTGCCTAATAGATATAATCTTTGCCCTAACAAACAACACGTTTAATATAAAACATAACGAGCAACCAAATAAAATTAGAACATATTTAAATCAACATTTATAGAAATAACAGATTATACAAAAAAAAGATGACTGTATAACAGATAGAGCACGGAATAATCAAACAAGACAACTCTCTTAGTAATATCCACTTCATTTTGCACTTGGCGTCTTTCTAATTGTAAGCAATTTGATAACGTCGGTCAGTTCCTCATCAGTTAAGACTCTATAGTGAATCCAGCCGCCGTGTGTGCCACAAGGATAGCGATTTTTCCATAATTCCCGTGTTTTATACAACAATAGTGGTAACTGATTTTCCAAGAGTTGAACATACTTATCACCCATTTGAAGCATAACCACAAAAGCATTTTTTTCAAAAAACACATAGCATAAATGATCCGATTTATGACTATATTTATAACCCCATCCATAATTGTTACCAAAAGGAAATTTTAGTTCTCTAACAAGCTGATAATTGGTTTTCAACCAACTTTCAAATGTTACAAGACGATACCAGCTTTGTTTCCCTAAGTGCCCATAAATAGCTGTTTCATCAGGCATTACGCTCTTATTAAGTAACCGCTCATACATTTATTTACACCGCTGAAACATATGACCACAATCACTATAACACTTTCTTTGCATATTCAAATGCTTACCTTCTTGCATATGAATGACTTTGATTATATTAAAAAAATAGAATAGTATGATAGTACTAGCTTTTTTATACATAACAGTTTGGGCATAATTGGGTCTACGCGTTTTTGTCTAAGGTATTTCTTTCAGGTCAGCAATGTTTATTGATCGTGTTGTTCGAATTGGCTGTTATATAGTTCTGCGTAGAATCCGCCTTTTTTGAGGAGTTCTGTGTGGTTTCCGTTTTCAATTATGTCTCCGTCTTTCATGACTAGTATCATGTCGGCGTTGCGTATGGTGGAGAGTCTGTGTGCTATGACAAAGGATGTTCTGCCGTGGGTTAGTTTGTCCATGGCTTCTTGTACTATTTTTTCGGTGCGTGTGTCTACTGAGCTTGTTGCTTCGTCCAGTATTAATAATGGGGCGTTTTGGATCATGGCTCTGGCTATTGTTAGGAGTTGTTTTTGTCCTGCGGATAGGTTTGTTTGGTCATTTAGTATTGTGTTATAGCCGTTTGGTAAAGTTCGTATAAAGTGATGGATGCCGACTGTTTTGCAGACGGTTATTACTTCTTCGTCTGTTATGCCTTGTTTGCTGTAGATAATGTTTTCTTTTATGGTGCCTTCGAAGAGCCAGGTGTCCTGTAGTACCATGCAGAATTGTTCATGGACATTTTCTCTTGTAACTTGGTATGTGGGTGTATTGTCTATGCATATTTCGCCGTTGTCAATTTCGTAGAATCGCATTAGCAGATTGACTATTGTTGTTTTTCCTGCTCCAGTAGGTCCGACGATGGCTATTTTTTGTCCAGCGTCTATTTTGGCTGAGAAGTCGTTAATTACGGGTTTGTCTGGTTCATAGCCGAAGTGGACGTGTTTGAATTCGACGTTTCCTTGAATGTTTTCTAGTTTTTGAAGCTTTTGGCTTTCATCTGTTAATTCTTCTTCGGCTAAGAATTCAAAGACTCGCTCGCTTGCGGCTGCGGTTCTTTGTAATTGTTGCATGGACTGTGCCATTTGTGTTAGGGGTTGTGTAAATAGGCGGATGTATATCATGAAGGCAATGATGACGGCGAAGGGTATTGTGCCATTCATGGCTAATATGGCACCGACTACGCAGACAGCGACGTATCCAAAGTTGCCGATAAACATCATTAGGGGCATCATTAGTCCAGATAGGAATTGTGATTTCCAGCCGCTATCGTAAAGTGAATGGTTGAAATGCTCAAATGTTTTTTTTGCGTTTTTGCCGCCATTGTAGGCTTTTACAATATTATGTCCTGAATAGATTTCTTCGATATGTCCATTGATGTTACCTAGGCCTTGTTGTTGTTCTGCGAAATATTTTTGGGATTTAGACATTATAGCAATCATTAGCACAAATCCTATAACGGAGGCTCCTATGGCTGTTAGGGCCATTATCCAATTTGTGATTAGCATCATTATCATAGAGCCAGCAAATAATGTGATAGCGCGTACTAGTTGATCGAGGCTTTGATTAAGTGTCTGACCTATGGCGTCAACGTCATTAGTTACACGGCTGATAACATCGCCATAGCTTGTTTTGTCAAAGTATTTGAAGGGTATTTTGTTGATTTTCCGTGAAATATCAGAGCGCATATTTTTGGAAATTTTGGCAGTAATAGTTGCCATAATATAGCTTTCTATAAGACCAAAAATGGCTGATCCTGCATAGAGGAAAATAAGCATTGTGCCAATACTAATTATAATGGACATGTCAATTGCGCCAACTATGGGAACGCCATTTATCAATGCAGGGAGACCGTTTTGAATTTCATTTGTCATATCCTTTATTTTATCAGGACCAATAACTACAAACACTGCACTTAAAGACGCTAAAATGAGAGCTGTTAGTATAACAGGCAGATAACTTTTACAATATCGTAAAAGTTGGCTCCAGGTTTTTTTGAAATTCTTTGCCTTTTCATTAGAACCCATGCCGGGAGGACCGTTCATGCGGTCTGCAAATTGTCTGTTTCTGGTTTTAGGAGTCTGTTTACTCATCATCTAATTCCTCCTCGCTTAATTGTGACATAGCAATTTCTCGATATACTGAACAGCTATTGAGCAGTTCTTTATGATTGCCTTTTCCCACTATTTTTCCTTGGTCAAGTACTAGTATTTGGTCAGCGTCCATGATGGTGCCGATTCTTTGGGCGACAATTATACTGGTTACGCCGGCGGTTTCCTGTTTTAATTTGCTGCGTAGTGCACGGTCAGTTTTGTAGTCTAGCGCTGAGAATGAGTCGTCGAATATGTAAATTTCAGGTTTGCGGCAGATTGCACGTGCAATGGCAAGGCGCTGTTTCTGGCCGCCTGACACGTTTGTACCTCCCTGTGTAATAGCAGCGCTATAGCTGTCCTGCATTTTTTCAACAAAGTCAGTACCTTGAGCTATTTGTATGGCTTTTTTAACTTCATCAATGCTAAGGTCATCGTCACTGCGGTTATCGCCATAGGCAACATTAGATTCCACAGTTCCTTTAAATAACACTGCTTTTTGTGGTACGTAGCCTATTTTGCTGTAAAGAGCTTCTAGTTTGTAGTCTTTTACATTTACGCCGTCTACTAGCACTTCGCCTTTGGTTGCATCAAATAGGCGGGGGATAAGGTTAATAAGTGTAGATTTGCCACTTCCGGTAGAACCTATAAACGCGAGGGTTTCGCCCTGTTTTGCGGTAAAGGTTATATCGTCAAGGACATAGTCGGCCGCGTCAGGATATTTGAAGCTGACATTGTTAAAGGTAACCTCGCCTACAAGGTCGGGTTTGCCAGCGGCTTCTTTGCCGTCAACTATACTTGGGTTAGTGTCAAGTACTTCATTGATACGTTTTGCAGAGACACTTGCACGGGGCAGCATGATAAATATTATTACTACCATGATAAAGGATATTATTACTTGCATAGCATACATGGAGAAGACGACCATGTTGGAAAATACTATTAATTTATCTATAGCTTGGGCGGCTTCAATTAGATATGCACCTATCCAGTAAATGGCGAGGGATAGCACGTTAAGTGTTGCCATTAGAACAGGCATCATTGTAGCCATAGCTCGGTTTGTAAACATTTGGGCATCGGTGAGGGCTTTGTTGGCTGTTTCAAATTTTGTTTTTTGATATTCTTCGGCATTGTAAGCACGGACGACTCGTAGACCTGTTAGATTTTCGCGTGTAACGCGGGTTACGTCATCTATGAGTGCCTGCATTTTTTTGAATTTTGGTATGACGAAGGCTATAAGAAAAGTGACTAGCACTAGTATAACTATAACGGCTATGCCTGTGGCCATGGACCATTCAAAGCCTTTGCCGGCAATTTTAGTTATAGCCCATGTTGCCATTATGGGAGCTTTTATAACTAGTTGTAGGGCTAGTACTAGGAGCATTTGTATTTGGATTATGTCGTTTGTGGAACGGGTGATTAGGCTTGAGGTAGAGAAACGGTTGATTTCTTCCATGGAGAAGGATTCAACTTTGTTAAATAGTAAGCTGCGTAGGCGTTGGGAAAATGATGTGCCGACGCGTGCGGCAAAGAAGCCAACTATGATTGCGGCTATGAGGCTGCCTAGGGTGCAGAGGATCATGTAGCCGCCGGCGATGTAGACGTCTCTCATTGCGCTGCCGGGGGTTTGGACGAGCATTGTTATTTCAGTCATATAGTCAGGTAGTTTAAGATCTAGCCAAACCTGCGCAATTATAAATATCAAACTAGCGCCTATGATAGCCCAGTCTTTGGGTGTTAAGTATTTAAAGATTTTAATCATGGATAGACCCCAACAATCAACAGTACCATAAAGTATTATTTAGTAACAGCATTAGATATCCTGCATATAAACATACGCCACATTAAAACAACTAACCACATCAACTATCATTCATACTAGGAAGCAACTCTACCAATCTGCCAGTAATACGAACATACTCCTTAGCATCATGCTCCCCCAACAAAGAAAGCACCCGCACAACCGCCTCCATAGCAGCACGATCATGCTTCTCCGCTAAAAGCTTACCCTCAGAAGTAATACCAATCAAAACCTTTCTACGATCACTAACATCAACACGCCGGGTAATCAAACCCTTCTTCTCCAAACTATTCAAAGCCATAGCAACCCTTGCAGTACTAACACACATATTACGACAAATCTCACCAGGAAAAACATTACCACCATGACGAGAAATATAATGAAGAACAAAACCCTCACCCTGAACAGCCTCAACAACAGGCTTATTTAACATAACCTTACCAAACAAATGAAACTTACTTAAGAGCACAACAGCCAATTCATCATAACCCAACGCCATCAACCAAATATGGATACCTAACACCATTATATAAACCATCAGCAAACCCTAAAAAACAAAAAACAAACACACCAAAAAAACGATGACGCCACACCAACTTACTCATTGACAACCAAGAACAATATTATCAATTACCCTACAAAGAACCTCAAAAACCTGATCAGCATTCAAATTATCAGTATCCAAAATAAAATTAAAAGGAGTAAAATCCTCACCTAAATCAAACCCATACAACTGTTTATAAATCGCCTTCGTCTGAGACTCCTTCTCCTCAAGAACAACAAAAGCCTGCTCAAAAGTCAACTTATCACGCACAGCCACCCTCGCCACACGCTTATCAAAAGAAGCCATCAACCAAATTTTAAAACCACCCTCAAGTAGCCAAGGCATAGTCCAACTATCAAGCAACACATTACCCAACTTTGCATAACTAAGCAACCTACTATCCACTTCCCTATCAAACTGAGGATCCTTAACACGCCGCTCCAAAAAATCCAAACCAGCAGGACTCTCCCACCAACCCTCACCAGTTACCACACACCCATCCTCCTTAGCCAACTCTTTAAGAACATCACCACCAGAATAACACCGCAAATTATACCTCTTCGCAACCTTCTTAGACAACGTACTCTTACCAGTACCAGCCATACCAGAAATACAAAGAATAAGAGGACTACGAGCAACACACTGATGATCATTTACAGACATGGCAATACTCTACCCTTACCTACTCAATAGGCAGTGAACCCAAAACGCGTTGCATTATAATACTAAAAAAGAAAGAAAAACAAGAATACAAAATAAACAATGGAAGCCCATTGCCAGGTAGAAAAGCTACAGGAGCACCGCCAAACATACCCCCAAAAAAAGTGCTACCTGACGAAGAATACCCCGCACTCGTAAACATTGGTAGTAAGAACACACGCCAAATTACCATGAACAAAACCAGTGATATAACCATGTTTATCATGTTAGGTTTCATCTGTTGAGCCGACATGGCATCAATTTGTGATTTTCTTTTCTTTAATTTCTCAATCTGTTTAGTATCACCAGCACGTACAGCAGCCATATTCGCTTTCTGATATTCAGACATTTCTTTCCGCATAATCCTATACTTATCCCAACCAATAAAGTGACTAATAAGCGCCCTAGAGATTAATTGGTTAACTGTCGTAAGTATAAACGAAACAGCAATTAGAAATACTGTCGCATATGGTACAACTGTAAGCAATGATAAATCTACCATGTTCATCCACTCAATACACATTATTATGTATGCGTATCCTTCTTCCTCATTTATAACCGTTTTCACTGGTCTACTTACAACTTGTAAGAATAGCTACTTCAAAACAGACTCAAAACCAAAAAAATATTAGACCACACATACAACAAGTGAGTAAATAGCAGATAGGTAATTATTAAAAGCCGAACACACACATATTAAAAGACAAATAATGGTAACTGATGACCTGCACGCACTATTGACAAGGTTTGTGAGAACTAACGCTAACATTGCGGACATACAGTGGGACAGAAGAATGAGCCCACGACTACTGTTTAACCCCTACTTAAAAGACTATGAAGAAAAAAAGAAAACATCACACTACTTTTTGCTTGCCGCATCAATACTTGACGACCAAATGGTAGGCTTTTCAGAAAACGCCAGAAACCTACTTATTAACTTACACAAAAAATTTGGAACCACACGACTATTTGAAATTACTAAAGCACACCTATTCAAGGAAGAAATAGAAAAATACAGTTTTTACAATTATCTAGGACCACGCAAAGAAATTATTCCAGAAACCTTAGCATCGGTAAACATTTTTGCCAAATTTAAAGCTGAAAAAGATATAATACGGTACACATCAAAATTTGCTACCCCTAAAGATTTTGTTAATGAATTAACCAGAAGCATTGAACAAATGAAAGGCATCCATAAAAATAAAGCATGGACATACATGCGCTGGATGGTACGCCCAGAACCTGACCTTGAAATTTTTAAACAATACTTACCCAAAGATTTACTCATATCCCTAACAAAAGAAAACGTTAGCGTTGCAACAAGTTTAGGTTTAATAAACTCTACTACATCATACGTATGGAAAGACGAAAACACCGCACTAAATGCGCAATTAAAAATTACCGAGTATGCTAAAAGAATATTTCCAGTTGACCCAACAAAAGCAGATTACCCATTTTTCCTCTTAGGCAGATGGCTTAAACGTAAAAAATTTAACCGAAGCACACTAAAGGAGGCATTGCAGTTTTTTGAACAAATCCAAAAAGTCACAGATCAACCGCAAGTACACTATCAAAAATTAAGTCGTTACAAAAGCGGCTGGGAAAAAGAAACAGCACGCATGCTAATGCAAATACATATTCCATTTGGTTATGAAACAATTACTTTTCCACTTCCAGGAGACAAGTATACACCAGATTTTATTTTAGATAAAGAGATTAACGGCAGAAAAATTGTTCTAGAACCACATTACGAGATGAATCTTAAACAGTCATCAAAATATTCCCTATTCAAACAAACATATGGACATAAATTCATGCTTATTTTACTATTAAAAAACGATTTAATATCATTTTTCAATAAAAGAAACATTCTCACAAATGACGTATGTGACGATGTATGGCCAATTGAATATGTCGGCGTACTTATAAATAAAATAAAAACAGGCGAATATGAACAAGACAAAAAATAAGCCGTATCCTCAAAAAACGTTACAGATAAACAGTTAAATTGGTATGTATTTAGCTCTCAGCAAAAATTTCTGTCTTCTCACAAAATAATTTCACCCCACCTTTAACATATCTTCTTGTTCACGATTTTTACCATTCAAATTGTTTAGCTGCTATACCGAGCCATACTTCTGGCCATAGTTTTCTAACAAACGCCATA
>Ga0268262_10003613_pt1 | contig 16631 bp, 23 predicted proteins | sample TergutNc150P3_FD_190354 | JGI IMG/M metagenome (GOLD analysis project Ga0268262, IMG submission 190354) | Nasutitermes corniger P3 segment gut microbial community from laboratory colony in Florida, USA - Nc150 P3 (SPAdes) (version 2) | ecosystem: Host-associated > Arthropoda: Insects >... | reverse complement strand
GATCCCAACATCTGCTACTCTTTGGGAAGCGTGCTCAACCACGTCATGCTGCACCAGACCGTCATCGGCACCGAGACGATCGAGCAGATGAAGATGGGCGAGATCGATCCGGATTATATGATCGCATGCGCCGGAGGAGGGTCCAACTTCGGAGGGTTCACGTTCCCCATGATCAGAGAGAAGATCAATGGGAAGACCGACTGCAAGATCATAGCGGCGGAGTCGAAGGCCGCCCCCTCCCTTACGGAAGGGGAGTTCAAGTACGATTTTGGAGACACGGCGGGATATACGCCGCTTCTGATGATGTACACCCTCGGACAGGAGTTCATCCCCAAGAGCATACACGCGGGAGGGCTGAGGTACCACGGGATGGCGCCTCTGGTGTCCGCCGCGATGGACAAAGGCCTGATAACCGCGAACGCGTATGAGCAGACAGACACGTTCGAGGCGGGGGTCGCGTTCGCGAGGACGGAGGGACTCGTTCCGGCGCCCGAGTCGTGCCATGCGGTAAGGGCCGCGATGGAGCTGGCACTCGAGTGTAAAAAGAACAAAGAGGAGAAGACCATCGTCTTCTGCATGTCGGGACACGGTATGCTGGACCTTTACGGGTACGGGCAGTATCTGGACGGGTCCATGCAAAGATCGTCGGTCTGACGCAAGATCAAAAACAAACACGGGCGGCAACGCCCTTTACTTTCATTTTTTAACGGAAAGCAAGAGGTCATTTCTTTCTTCTTCAGGCTACTGACCCTATGTCTGGCTCTTTGAACATCTTGGTCGGTATCTTGGTCGGTCCTGAGCTCGTCCGACGCCTTGTTTATGACCTCGGGCATGAACTCTATGAACAATCTCGAATCATTTATCGACCGTGTTTTAAACACGTTTAATTATTTAAGAAGAAAAAGCATGGAACAGGCCGTTGTGCAGAACAATAAAATACGAACAGTCTTCTGTTGATGTAGATGCCCGGAGAGCTGCGAGAGGACACGGTGGTCGTCGAGGACCAAAAAGAAGGGACCCAACTGTACAACAAAGGGAACTTCGGATATCCGATGAGCGGAGGAGGTCTCGAACTCGATCTGATAGAGGCAACGTTCCTTGTTGAATGCGAGAGGCTCCAGGTGTTGAAAGACGGCGCGCCCATGTCGTTCGGTGACATTTTTCATCATTCGTCGGCGCAGCACGAGAGGTTCGACGTATCGTATATGGTATACCGCGATATGAGGAATAGGGGTTTCGTAGTGAAAGCGGAAAGCGGCCTTTTCGATCTCTCGGTCTTCCCGAGGGGGCAGACGATGAGCAACTCCCGCCCGCTGTATCTTGTTAGGGCGGTGTCCGAAAGGGACATCCTGGATCTGGATATGTTCTCGAAGGAGGTCGCGCACACCGAGAGCAAAGGGAAGAGGCTGCTGTACGGGGTGGTGGACGAGGAAGGCGACCTTACGTACTATCACATGTCCACCCGGGACCCGAGCGGCAACTCTCTCCACTCGTCATCAAAATATGCGGCGGAAGGAAGGCTGATCGGGGAAAGGGTGCTGGTGCTCAAGGAGAACCAGATAGAGTATCTGAACGGAAAGGGATTCTACGGGAAGATGCTCGGAAGCGTTCTTCAGCTGTCCCTGATCGAATGCTGCTTCCTGATGGAAATGGGGGATCTGGATGTCCTTTCCCAATCCGGGGAGAGGATGTCGCCGGAGGACATGGCGGATCTGGGCATGAGGACCCAGGAAGAGTTCGACCTGAGGCTTGATGCCTTCAGGGACCTCAGGCGGAGAGGGATGGTGGTCAAGACCGGGTTCAAGTACGGCGCGCACTTCCGGGTGTACGACGGATCCCCGGATGACGCGCACGCGAAATATCTTGTACACTCGGTCCCTCGGGACAAAGTGATGATGTGGCCGGAGATATCCAGAACGGTCAGGTTATCCGGCGGGGTGAAGAAGGAGATCCTCTTCTGCCGCACGGGCGAACCGATGGAATACCTCGAGTTCAAATGGTTCAGGCCATAAAAGGAAAGTGTTTTTGAAAAGGGTTTGAGGTCAGAGCATGATCTCGATGCCGAGCTTCTCCGTCAGCTCTTTGTACCTGTTGCGGATGGTTACCTCGGTGACGCCGGCGACGTCGGCGACCTCCCTCTGGGTCCTGCGCTCGTTGCAGATGATCGACGAGATGTATATCGCTGCGGCGGCGACCCCCGTGGGGCCTCTCCCGGAGGTGAGTTCCTTCTCCGACGCATCCTTCAGGATCTCGGCGGCCTTGCTTTGAACTTCGCCGCTCAGCTTCAGCTCGGAGCAGAACCTCTGGACGTAGTCCTGGGGCTTGGTGGGCATCAGTTTCAGTTTCAGCTCGCGGGTCATGAACCTGTAGGTGCGGCCTATCTCCTTCCTTCCGACGCGGCTCGAGCTGGCGACCTCGTCAAGCGTCCTCGGGACCCCGCACTGCCTGCATGCGGCGTACAGAGAGGCGGCGACGACGCCTTCTATGGACCTCCCTCTTATCAGGTTCTTGTTGACCGCTTTCCTGTAGATCATGGCGGCCGTCTCCCTGACGTTCCTGGGAAGCCCCATCGCGGACGCCATTCTGTCGAGTTCGGAAAGCGCGAACGCGAGGTTCCTCTCCGTTGCGTTGGAGACACGGATCCTCCTCTGCCATTTTCTGAGCCTGTACAGCTGAGCCCTGTTCCTTGTGGGTATGCTCTTTCCGTAGCTGTCCTTGTTCTTCCAGGATATCTCCGTCGAAAGACCCTTGTCATGAATCGTATACGTCATCGGGGCGCCGGTACGCGCTCTCTTCTCCCCCTGCTCGACATCGAAGGCCCTCCACTCAGGCCCCTGGTCTATGAACTGGTCGTCCAGGACCAGCCCGCAATCCTCGCAGAGGAGCTCCCCCCTTTCGTAGTCGCGCACAAGGTGGTGGCTCCCGCACTCGGGGCAGACCTCAATCTCTTCTGTTCCTTCTCTTGTCTTTACCATTCTGAGCCCTCTTTTTTGTTGTGTATAGTTCTTTGCCTTTGAGTCCCTTCAAAACAGCGGCGCTACCGATCGTCACCGTGATGAACGGTTCGCCGACCGGCCCGAATACGCGCTTGACTGTTCCTACCTTGTTACCGGCGGAATCGAAAACAGGATTTCCGACATCGGGGATGTTTTCTGTGCCTATAACAATGGCAATGCCGTTGTCTGCGGTCCCATCCACGATCCCTAAAAATTCCATGTCTTTTTTCCTCTATCAAAGGTCTGCGTTATATAGGACGAGTAAACACAGGTTATATTTAAGCCTTAGGGATTAGTTTAAAAATGATGACGTTTCATATATAACATGTTTTCTTATAATTCCCAGCGATTTTCCTAAATATTAGACATATCATCCATCCATATCCGCGAACCGACCGTTTTTGTATATAGGAATGTAAAAAGTTTAATAATAACAACCGTGTATCACTGCCAGCCATAGTCGTAGTAAACGAACTGAAACGGAGGTTTAGAAAAATGGAATTTGATATCTGGAATTTCCTGACGATCGTCATCTTTGTTTTCGCGCTTGTGATGATGATTGCAGGTATTTTCTCGGCGTATTTCGGAGCCGGAAAGAACAGGGCCTACGGCGGGATAATATTCGCCGTGGGATTGATCGTCGGCGTGATATGGGCGTATCTGGTAGGGTTCAGCGACATACAGCCCTTCTGCGACGTCTACGCGTGGGACATCGTGTACGATGCGCTCATCAACCTTATCGCTGTTCTGATCGGAGCCCTCATTGCCATCGGCATCTTCCTGGTGGTAGTGCTTAAGAGCTGAGACGACAGAGAAAGTTCTATCTAAACCCCTTCCCCCGATATTCTTTCGGTGGGTTTTTATTCTTTTATTGAGTGGGCTCTTTCGATGCAAAAGGTCTTCATCATTATGGGGAGCAAGAGCGACCTGCCTGTGGCCGAGAAGGCAACGGTCCTGCTCAAAAAATTCAGTGTAAGTTACGAGGTCGCGGTGGCATCCGCGCACAGGACCCCGAAGAGAGTGCAGGACATAGTCGAGGCATCCGATGCCGACGTGTTCATTGCGATAGCCGGGCTGTCGGCGGCTCTGCCGGGGGTCGTGGCCGCGCACACCTGCAAACCGGTGATAGGCGTCCCGGTCAGCGGAGGCGTGAATCTCGATGCTCTTCTCTCCGTGGTGCAGATGCCGCCGGGGATACCGGTGGCCGCGGTCGGCCTCGACAGAGGCGACAACGCGGCGATACTCGCGATAGAGATGCTCGGACTGAAGGATCCGGCGCTCTCCGAGAAGATGAAAGGATACAGAAAAGAGATGGCCGAGAAAGTGGAAGCGGATTCGGAACAGGTGGTCTCAGGTGTCAAGAGCTGAGGAATTCATCGCAGAGGCGGTCGACAGCCTCAAAACGAAGATCCCGGGCAAAGCTATAATAGCGTGCTCCGGAGGAGTTGACAGCATGGTCGCCGCAGTCCTGACAAGCAAGGCCATCGGGGGCCGGCTGCTTGCCGTTTACGTGGACACCGGACTTATGAGGAAGGGGGAGACCGAAGAGGTACGGGGCATGCTCCAGGAGATGGGCATCAATTTCAAGATAGCCGACGCGTCAGAGGAGTTCTTCGCGTCCCTGAAAGGGGTCACGGACCCGGAGAAGAAAAGGAAGATCATAGGCGAGCTGTTCATCAGGGTGTTCGAGAAGGAAGCGAAAGGATTCGGCGCCGAATATCTGGTCCAGGGTACGATCGCCCCCGACTGGATCGAGTCCGGCGACGGCGTCAGGGACACCATAAAATCGCACCACAACGTCGGCGGCCTCCCCAAGGAGATGGGGATGACGGTCGTCGAACCGCTGTGGGACCTGTACAAGGATGAGGTGAGGGCGGTCGCGAGGGCGCTGGGAGTGAAGGCGTCGGAAAGGCAGCCGTTCCCCGGGCCCGCGCTGGCCGTCAGGTGCCTCGACGAGATCACGCCGGAGAACATCGGGATCGTGAGAGAGGCATGCTTTATCGTCGAGGACGAGATCAAAAAGGCCGCCGCCCAAGGGAAGATGGAGCTCCCGTGGCAGTATTTCGCCGTTCTCCTGTCAACGAGGTCGGTGGGCGTCCAGGGGGACAGAAGGGCATACGGCAGGACCATCGCGATAAGGGCTATATGCTCGGTGGACGGCATGACCGCGACCTACTCGAAGATACCCTTGGATGTGCTTGACGCGATGGGGACGAGGATCACCAACACCATGAAGGCCCAGGTCAACCGCGTCGTATACGACATAACTAACAAACCTCCTGCGACAATAGAGTGGGAGTGACGTCCGGCAGAACCGATACGAGGCACCCTTACGGCAGGAGAAGCCGATCACAAGATCAATATCGGCGCGGAAGTAAAAACTTCTGCGCAAAAGACCATAAAAAAGATATCAGAGCTCGTGAGAACGCAGAACGTCGACAACTCTGACGAAATACTCGAGGCCCTCGACTCGATCGACGACTGTTTGAAGAAAGACGAAAAACCCAAAGAAAACACTCTGGCTATGTTAACGGACGCAGCGATAGCCAGCGGAGACCTGATCATAGATGCGGCGGGGGCCCTTATCAGGCTTTTTTTGTAACCCCGCATCTGTCTCATCGAGTCGCATTAGAGGCCGATGCGGCATTGATCCTATGCGGGAGTTACTCATCGTCCTCACGATGAAAGTCTATGTGACCAACAACGGCGGGCAGTGGACCCCCCGCTCATATCATTTATAGTGGCCTACCAACGCCGCTTGCTGAAGTATGTGCCCCTCCATTGCTCGGATAAGGTCGCGCTTTTTTGATGTGGGGGGCAGATCCAGAGCGCAATCCAGAACGAACACGTTAAATTGATAGCGGTGCGACCGGTTGAACGGAGGTTTGGGCCCTCTGTATCTGTGCTTCCCATACCCGCGTCCCTGTACCGCGCCTGATAGTTTTTCAACGGTCTCGCCGTGCGGGACATTTGCCGGAATGATCTGCATAACAGGTATATTCCAAATGACCCAGTGATTGTAAGCCGGTATCACGTGCCCCATGTCGTCCATCATAATGGCGAGGGATTTAGCCCGTTCGTCGATATTTGACAGATGTATCTCCGGCGACATGTCGGCGCCGTGTCCGGTATATTGCTCCGGGATCAGACCCTCGTTCTCAAAAGCTGGCGCCTTTATTGTCAACTCTTCCATACATTGAATCTTGTTTTATCAAATATTAATTTCGCTGTGATCATGATCTGCGAAAGAGTCATGCACTAGATCATCGCTGTCGGAAACCTGCGGATTAACCTTATATCGGAAACTCCCCATTGCCTTCATGATGAAGGTTTACGTGATCGACAACGGCGGGCAGTGGACCCATCGCGAGTGGAGGGTCCTAAGGGATCTCAAAGTGGATACAAAGATAGTACCGAACACAACTCCTTTTGATTCCATAAGCGACGCTAATGCGCTTGTGCTGTCCGGCGGATCACCGAACGTCGCAAGCGACGCGGCGCGCATGGGGAACAACGGGGAATATCTCGATAAAGCGGAGTTCCCGATCCTGGGGATATGCGCAGGGATGCAGTTCCTTTCGGAGCACTTCGGCGGCGCGCTTGGGCCAAGCACAGTGCCGGAATTCGGAAAGGTCGAGCTGAAGGTCCTGTCGAAGAACGATCTTTTCAGGGACCTCCCTTCGGAATTCAACGTATGGGCGTCCCACAACGACGAGGTGAAGGTCGTTCCCGAAGGATTCGAGGTCACCGCGGTATCCCCGTCCTGCCCGGTGGAGGCGGTGCGGTCTCTCAAAAAGCCTATTTACGGCCTGCAGTTCCACCCCGAGGTCGAGAACACGGAAAATGGTCCAAAGATTTTCCAGAACTTTTTAGATCTGGTCTCAGAACATTGGTCGGGTTGAAGTATAACGGCGGTGCCTTATAAGAAGGCGCACTGCTATACAAATGACAAATTCTAAACAAATTTGCAAAAAATTTGCAAATATTATTATAATACGATGATAATCCTTCATTCATGCTTGTAGATTTCGCTGTCGAGAACTACGGTCCGTTCCGAGACAAGGCGACACTGAGCTTTCAGGCGACCGGCCTGAGCGAGCACGAGGAGAATCTAATCCAAGTTGATTCATTTAAAGAAGATCTGCTCAATTCCGTCGCCATATTCGGTGCCAACGCATCCGGAAAATCATACATGTTACGTGCGATGAGCTCTCTGGTAAGGATGATGAGATTCCCGATGCCGGCAAACCTGGACATAATGGATTATACTCCTTTCAGGCTTTCCCCACAGACGAAGGGCGCTGCGACAAAAATGGAGATCCGCTTCATAGATGAGGGCATATTGTACGATTACTCATTATCATATAATGCCCGAACCATATTGGCAGAGTCCCTATACTACTACCCCAACAAACAAAAGGCCAAAGTGTTCTCTAGGGAAAAGAACTCTTTTTCTTTTGGGTCAGGCAGCATAGCGACCGGCCAAAAGGCTATTTCTGACAGGGTCGCCGAGAATTCCACGTATATTTCGGTGGCAGCCCAGTTCAACAACAGCATATGCGTGAAGGTCAATGGGTACATCTCCAAGATCACAATACTTTTTGGAGATGTGGGAAATGTGTTGAACCGGACCATAAAACTGATGAACAGCGATGAAAAATTCAAACAGGATCTTATCAAAGCCCTCTCGGTAGCCGACTTTTGCATAAATGACATGGAGGGCCAGGTCAGGACCAAAAATGTCTCTGAAATGATGGACATGATCCCTCCGCAGGTGATCGGCCTCATGATAGCGACCGGGGCTCAGAAGGTAGACGAGACGATACTGAATCTGAAACACGATGTTGAGACAAAAGGCATTTCGGATAAAGATAGGACATTCCCGTATCAGATCGAATCCAACGGCACCGTCATGATGTTGTCTATCATGGGTCCGATCATCTGGGCCCTTCGGACAGGCGGTGTTATAGCCATTGATGAATTCGGTTCATTCCTCCATCACGAGATATCTCGGTGGATCATCAACCAGTTCAAAAGCCCCGGAAATAAGAACAACGCACAGCTGATCATCAACACACACGATCAACTGCTCATGGATACCGAGGAACTCTTCAGAAGGGACCAGATATGCTTTACTCGAAAAGACAGAGGTAGTGGCGCATCCGAACTGTATTGCCTGTCTGATTTCAACATACGAAAGAGCTTCGACCCAAGAAAAGGCTACGAACTGGGAAAATTCGATGCCGTCCCATTCATAAAGGGAGATGATTGGCTGAATGACTGACGGGATCCACTCGGGCCCAAGGAAGACCGGACACAGATCGCCTTCGAGGCTGACGGTCATTGTGGTCGAAGGCCGTTCCGAAAAGATATATTTTGAACGGTTCAGGACACGGGAACAACCCATCGCTATCAGGATACATGAATCAAAAGACCATACGGCCGAAGGAATGGTAGGAAAATGCATAGACCTCATCAAAAGATCCGGCCTGGGTACGGAAACGGATGACGTGATCGCGGTCTTCGACGCAGACCGGAACGCGCCGGAAGAGATCGAATCGGCAGTGAAAACTGCCTCAAATTATGGCATAAAGGTGTACGTCTCAAATCCATCATTCGAATTCTGGCTCTTGTTACATTTTGAGGACAACAGAGCAAATTGCATTCAAGAAGAGATCGAGGAGCTGCTCGGAAGACATCTTATGACCAGATACAAGAAATCAGAGGGAATAAACAAACACATAGATAGTGAAGACATCAGAACGGCCGTCGTCCGCTCGCGCAATATTCTTCCCAGCGGTGACCCGGTAAAATGCAAAGCAGTCTCTCCGAGCACATGCCTTCATCTGCTTGTGGAGAAAATAATGAAAAACAACCGTTGAAAAACAGTTTTAGGCCAAGTAGCACAGCACAAATGCGTCATTGTCAAATGCCAAGTTTGATAGATAACGCCATTGATGTAAAACCTGGTAAAATACTCTTTCAGTGCGACTGAGCGTTCAGGACCTCGAGCTGGCTTATAACGTTCCAGATCAGGGTCCTTCCGTGAAGGGGGATGTTGGGGTCGTTGGCAAGGTCGTCAAGTATGATTATCGCGCTCGTGGCACGCACGTCCATCGCGTCCTTTGTGTCCAGAAGCCTGGTCTTTGCGTCCGTTGCGCCCTTCCTGATGTTCCGCGGCACCGAGGTATCCTCGGCGAGATTGTCCAGGATGTCTATTACGTGTTTTATTTGGTCAGCCATGATATCCCCCCTTCGGTCAGATCGACTCGAATTCTTCCTGCAGATCGATCATGAGTTGTTCCAATACCTCTTCGAAACTTGAGGATTTATACTCTCTTATTCCGCCGAGAGCGCTCTGTATCCTAGCCACGAAGTCGTTGTTGTCCTTCACCAGCTCTACGTTGCACAAAATCTCTTCCATTCTACATCACCCTATGCAAGAATTAAGGGAACCAATATAAAAGGTGTATATAAGCGTTGGGCATCCCCAAAAACGTCGCGCGTGCGTGCGAAACATAGTTTAATTAACTCTATTACCATGGGTTAATTTATGAAGATCGCGGGCAACGGCGTAAGAAAATACCAGTTTGCACTGGGGGCGCTGTTCGCCGTTGCAACCGCCATATATCTCCTGGTGATTCATCAGCAGGGGATAGAGAGCGATGTCGCCCGCGTATATTTCCCGTACGCGGACGAGCTGTTCCGCGGCAGCATCCCGGAGATGGAGTATCCGCCCTTCGCGCTGGTGTTCTTTGCGATACCTAGGCTGTTCGCCTCGACGCCGCTGGGCTACGAGATCGCGTTCTCTGCGGAGGTGTTCGTATTCTTCATGGCAGGCCTCATCGTGATCGGGAAGCTTGCCAAGAGATACCACCAGAGCCAGCACATGGCTATGCTGGTATATGCGGCGCTCATGCTTATGCTGATCGAGTTCGTTCTTGACCGGTACGATATATTCTCGGCCATACTGACCCTGCTTTCGTTCTACTGCCTTGTCACAAAGAGATACGCATGGGCTTTCGCGCTGCTTTCGATCGCCACGATGTCAAAACTGTATCCCGTCGTGCTGTTCCCGATATATCTCGTACCGTTCTTCTTCAACAGAGACTGGAAGAACGTGCTGAAGGGCGCAGGCGTATTCATCATAACCGCGCTCCTGATCGTCCTGCCGTTCGTTCTTCTCGATTCTGAGGCCGCATTCCACTTCCTGAGCTACCACATGGACCGCCCTCTGCAGGTCGAGTCCTTCGCCGCGTCCCTGATCGAGCTTGCTTCCATCGTGGGGCTGACGGACGTCTGGGTGGAGTTCGGTTTCGGTTCAGACAACCTCATGGGGCCGTGGCCGGATGCGGTGGCGTCCTATCTGCTGCCGCTGACGCTGTCGGTACTGGCGGCGTTATACGCCCTGCATGCGTACATGATGTCCAGGCTGCGGAAGGACAAACAAGATAGCGAGAATAACAGGATCATACATCTCAGCGGCGCGGTGCTGGTCTCGCTTCTCGCATTCATTCTGTTCGGGAAGGTATTCTCGTCCCAATATCTGATATGGATCGTTCCGTTCATCGCGCTGATGATGATGACATCCCTCGACCATACCTCGAAAAGCTGCATCTTCGGGCTGTCGATATTGGTGATCGCACTGACGCAGCTGAACTTCGCGGTGAACATCGGCCTGGACGGGGGAGGGGCCGGCATGACCGATGCCGGCATGATGATCATCCTCGCAAGGAACATCGCGGCGGTGGTCCTTCTAGCATATGTCGTCAAAGTATGCATGGAGAGCATCAAAAAGAAGCCTTGGGAACCGCACCCACGGTCCGACGACCGCTACCAAAAGCTTTAAAATAGGGGTCTTTCTATGGGTTGTTATTCAATTGTTATCTCCAGTGGTAACGAAAGATTGAAAATGCAATCCGGAACCCAGTCTGGATATGTAAAGGAAGCAGGAAAATGAAATTAGAGGCAAAGGCAGAGGAGATCCAGGACGGTTTCGAGGCCAAGACGAGGAATCTCGGCAGAGGCAAATATGGCAGGATCCTTAAGATGGCCCACACACCCACCAGGGAGGAGTACAAGAGGACATGCTATATCGCTGCACTCGGAATGATCATCCTGGGCGCGGTAGGCTTTGCCATAATGTGGGTAATGACATATCTGCCCAGTCATTTCTGATGGATGCGAGGTGTTATGATGGCTGATCTTGGAATAGGAGGCACCCGCATGACCGGGGAAGAGGGCACGAAGGACGTTCGTGCGGGATCTTCCGCGGTGTGGAATTTCAAACTCACATCCGGTTCGTCGCGCGCGACCATGAAATTCGACGTGTCCACGGGACCGGACAAGGAGGACGCTCCGGAATGGAACGTCACGCTTCTCGACGCCGCGGGAGAGGAGATCTGGTGCAACTACCGCGCAAAGAGCGAGAAGGACGTGGATCTCCCCAACAACAAGCCCAAGGATTTCAGGCTCGAGGTCATCTGCCCCAAAGGCGCAAGATACGGCGACGAGGTCCGCATAAAGATCATGACCACTTCGCAGGAAGGGATGTCCACGCTCAGCTTCGGCGCCGTAGCCAGGCAGTCCATCATGGTCCTGAAGACGCAGATGGACCAGGAGAAGAGCGTGGCGGACAGCCTGATGTCCAAAGCCCAGCTGGGCGAGAAGGACATCTATGCGGTATTCAGCCCTCCGGGGCTGAGAGGATACGTGTTCGTGGAAGGGATGAACACCGACCGCCTGAGGGAGAAGACCAGGGACATAAAGAAAGCGCGTTCGTTCGTGGACGGCGAGACGAACATCGAGGAGATAGGCCACTATCTGATCCCCGTGTCCGCAGTGATAGGCATTGTGGAAGGGGACCTGGTGGAACTGATAAACGGTCCGTTCAAGGGCGAGATAGCAAGAGTGCAGCAGATAGATCAGAGCAAAGAAGAGATCACTGTCGAACTCATAGAGGCTATGGTGCCCATCCCCGTCACCGTCAAGGGTGACAGCGTCAGAGTCATTGAGAAGGAGAAATAAGCAATGGTAAGCAAAGTAGAGGCATTAGTTGAAGGGGGCAAGGCCACCGCAGGCCCGCCGCTCGGTCCGGCACTCGGCCCCACCGGCGTTAACACCGGTCAGGTCATCGCCAAGATCAACGAGAAGACGAAAGCGTTCGCCGGCATGAAGGTCCCTATAACAGTAGTGATAAACGACGACAAGACCTTTGACGTAAAGGTCGGAACGCCGCCGATGTCGGCGCTGGTAAAATCAGAGCTGGGTCTTGCAAGCGGCTCGAGCAACGCAAGGACCACGAAGGTCGCGAACATGACCATCGAGCAGGCCAAGAAGATCGCCGACATGAAGAAGGACGACCTTCTCGGAGCGACGGTCAAGGCCCGTGTACTGGAAGTTGCAGGCAACTGCGTCTCCGTCGGGGTGACCATCGACGGAAAGGACCCGAAGGTCTTCCAGAAGGACGTCAAAGCAGGGAAGTACGACCAGGTACTCGTTTAAACCCGGTTCTTAAACCTCTTCAAACCTAACTTTTATTTGTCTCAACTCGCGGCTGAGATCTTACCTGAGTATGTCCGTTTGCGATTCTGTCGATCTGGCTCCTCTTTCGAGAGGGATATATACTTAAGATGCCAAATGGGGAGTTATGTACGCCAAAGAACGGTGGAAAGGCGCGCTCGCTCTGAGCCTGATCTGGGTCGTTGTTGCGGGAATAACGCTTTACTTCATCCGCGATTCCCATCCCGCCATCCTGTGGACCTCTCTCTACATTTCATTATTGTTGATGGCGGTTGGCCTTGCAGTATATCTCGGAGGGGTAAAACCCGACTCCAGGCTTATGCAAAACATAAGGAGAGACGGCATCGTTGTATACTCAAGAACAACAAGAGAAGGGCCAGGACTACATTGGGCTAATTCGTGAGCACCACCCTCAAACCTTATATAGGGTAATAGAATAGCAGGCCTGCTTGTAGGAGAGCCTTAGGGCTCGCATGTACTACGAGGAGGAATTGAATTGGCAGAAAAACCAACCGTAATTGCTGTGCAGAAAGCACTGGAAGGTGCAAAGAAGCGCAATTTTGTTGAAACGGTTGAGTTGGCCATCAATCTCAAGGACGTTGACCTTTCGATACCGAAGAACCGTATCCAGGAGGATATCATCCTCCCGAACGGCCGTGGCAAAGTGGTCAAGGTCTGCGTGATTGGTGGTGGCGAACTAGCCTTGAAAGCCAAGAGCGTGGCCGATCTGGTGATCACTCCCGATGAGATCGGGACGATCGCGGACGACAAGAAACAGGCAAAGAAGATCGCGAACAGCACCGATTACTTCATCGCCGAGGCGCCTTTGATGGCCGTCGTCGGTAAGAGGCTCGGTACCGTCCTCGGTCCTCGCGGAAAGATGCCCAAGCCCATACCCCCGGGAGCGGATCCCACGGGCATGGTGGACAACCTCCGCAAGTCTGTGACCGTCAGAACGAAAGACAGGAAGACCTTCCATGTACCCGTGGGAACAGTGAACATGCCTCCCGAGGAGATAGCCGATAATATCGATCTCGTCCTCAAGCGTGTGTCGCTGAGATTGGAGAAAGGCATTGCGAACGTAGCGTCCGCATATGTCAAGACCTCCATGGGGCCGTCGGAGAGGATATTGTAAGGAGGTCTGAGATGGCACACGTCGCAACTTGGAAGAAGGACATGGTGAGCGAGATCGTCAAAGACATCAAGGATAACCCTGTTGTCGCAATCGTCGACATGCACGGTATCCCGGGACAGCAGATCCAGGAAATGAGGGCCGGGCTCCGCGGGCACGCCATTCTCAAGATGACCAAGAACAACCTTTTGATCTTGGCACTCGAGGAGGCCGCCAAAGAGAAACCGGGTCTCGAGGCGCTGAAAGAATCCGTACACGGCCAGTGCGCCATAGTTGCAACGGACATGAATCCGTTCAAGCTTTGCAAGAGGCTTGAGGCAACGATGACGCCCGCCGCCGCAAAAGCGGGGCAGCCGGCGCCTGTGGACATAGTTGTTCCGAAAGGACCGACGCCGTTCGGTCCGGGTCCGATCATCGGTGAACTTCAGAAGATAGGCATACCGGCCGCAGTAGAGGCCGGAAAGATAGCTGTCAAAAAGGACACGACACTGGTCAAATGCGGAGAACCCATTCCGGCCCCTGTCGCTGCGATGCTCCCCAAACTGGGGATCCTTCCCATGATAGTGGGAATGGACCTGAGGACCGTCTTCGAGAAAGGCACGGTCTACACAAAGGACGTACTCGCGATACCTGATGACCACTACCCGAAAATGTTCGCTACGGCCGCATACAACGCTCGCGCGCTGGCGATCGAGATCGCATACTGCACAAAGGATACGATCGTACCGCTCGTCACGAAAGCGTTCAGAGAGGCAATGGGCCTTTCGATATCGGCCGCGATACCGACCAAAGAGAATATCAAGATACTTCTTGCAAAGGCAGACAGTCAGATGCTTGCCGTAGCTTCCGTATCAGGATACAGCAACAGTGCTATTGCTGCTAGAGTTAATTCGGCAGCGGCAGCGGCCGCAGCTGTAAAACCTGCAGCGGGAACCGCGAAAGCGGAGCAGAAAGTTGAAGAGAAAGAAGAAGAACAGGTCAGCGAAGAAGACGCAGCAGCTGGCCTGAGCGCACTATTTGGCTAAAAGGAGTTGAAACAAATGGAGTATATTTACAGTGCAATGGTGCTTTACTCTGCTGGCAAACCGATAACAGAGGAGGGCGTAACAGCGATCCTCAAGGCAGCAGGAGTAGAGCTCGACGCAGCTAAAGTCAAAGCACTGATCGCATCACTCGAGGGAGTCGACATAAAGGCGGCCATCGCATCGGCCGCCGTCGCAGCCGCACCTGCACCCGCAGCCGCGGCACCCGCAGCCGGAGGAGCCCACGCCGCCGCAGCACCCGCCGCAGCAGCGAAGCCCGAGGTACCCGAGGAAGAAGCAGTCAGCGAAGAGGACGCAGCAGCTGGTCTGAGCGCTCTGTTCGGATGAACGGGAAGTTTAGCTTGACAAATCAAACCTTTTCCACAACATCTTTATTTATCGCACTTACATTTTCCATCGGTCACATGGATCCCACCGAAAAGATCTTGGTCAGGCTCACACCCGACACGATGCTCCTTCTCCAGACTCTGGTCGACAGGGGGGAGTATGACAGTCTATCAGAGAGTGTGGCGGACGCCATAGACAAGATGATCGGGTCCAAGCTCACCCCGAAAGAGATAACGAAGATCCTGGGCGAGCACGTCAAAGAGAGGCCTCTTAAGATGGAATCGCTGCTCACCGACGGAGACCCAGAGTCTCTGGACGAGGCCCTCAAGAAAGCGGTCAGGGATTATGTGAGATCGAGGATCGAACCGGAGGAATGACTTGACCGGAAGGACCCTGGTCATCGGTTCCGGCGGCGCAGGCCAGAACACCGTGTCCAGGATACCGGAGGAACTCGGCATACCGGTGGTGACGATAAACACGGGCGACCATGGGTCCACCATATCCATGGCCCATGGAAGCGTGGACGGCTGCAGAGGGGATCAGGACCTGGGATGGGCGCTGGCTAATGATTATAAAAGAGAGATATGCAAGGCCGTCTCCGGGTACCGGAACATCATAGTGACCGCAGGGCTCGGCGGAGGGACGGGGTCCGGAACGATCCCGGTGATAGAGGAATGCGCCAGGGATTCCGGCGCCAGGATGATATCGGCGGTGAGCATACCCATGCCCTTCGAGGCATCGCGCAGGGAGACCGCGCTGAGGCAGATGAGGAGGGTGATCCAGATATCGGACAGGACGATACTGTTCGACATCGGCAAGGTGCCTTCCAGAGGCGGCGGCTCGCTGCCCATCAGCAAAGCGATATCCCTGGCGGACGAGATGATGAAGGAAGCGATCGTCAGGATGTACGATATGCTCGAGGGCCCGTTCTTCAGCACCCTCAGCGAGAAGGTGTATACGATAGCTTACCGCGCCGGGGGAGACCCGGTCAAAGCGGCGGTGTCCGCGATGAACGAATACCTGTTCGATGCGGACCCGGGCTACGGAAAGATCGTCGCGACCTCCGATTCGGCGATAGGCAGGTCGGATGCGGAAGCGATATCGACCACCATAGGCAACATGACCGGGATAATCCCGGAGGTCGTTCCCGGGAAAGAGGGGGAAGGTCACGGGATAATGCTGTTCATTCCCATTTCTTACCGTTCTTTATTATCTTAGAGGCGTCGCCGAATACCCCCATTATGGTGTTGTACTCGTACTTCGTGGGGATGGAGCGGCCCATCATGCGCCTGAACATGATCGAAGTGTCCTCTCTCCTGTGCTCCGGATAATCGATCGCATCCATGAGGTCGTCGAAGAAATCGAACATGTAGTCCTTCTCCTTCCTCTCGGCGGGCTCCGGCCTTCTCGTAACGTTCCCGAACTGGAACAATTCATACATGACCAGAGTCGCCGCATGCGACAGATTGAGCACCGGGTAATTCTCGCTGGTGGGGACGTTGATCAGGATGTCGCATTTGTTCAGTTCCTCCTGGAACAGGCCTATGTCCTCCCTTCCGAAGACTATCGCCATCTTTTCCCCATACCCGGAAACGTGCTGGGCGAACTCTC